>Ga0181573_10004801_pt1 | contig 11390 bp, 8 predicted proteins | sample 101ome_25_FD_148643 | JGI IMG/M metagenome (GOLD analysis project Ga0181573, IMG submission 148643) | Coastal salt marsh microbial communities from the Groves Creek Marsh, Skidaway Island, Georgia - 101409BT metaG (spades assembly) | ecosystem: Environmental > Aquatic > Marine > Intertidal zone...
GCTTACTGATTACTGATCACTGAATACTCTCTTACGCCTTCCCGATCTCCGGATTCTCCATGAATGCGTAGCAAAGCAGGTGACAGACGCCCATCTGCGCGTCCTCCACGCGGCCGTAGTGTTCGGAATCGATCACGATCGTCTCATCCGCGATCTCGGCAAGACGCCCCCGTTTGGCCCCGACCAGCGCCACGGTGTGCAGCCCATTTCCCTTCGCCCATTCCATGGCCTTGACCACGTTCGGAGAACTGCCGCTGACGCTCAATGTCATGGCAATGTCGCCAGGCTTGCCGTAGTTCATCAACTGCCGCGCGTAGATCTCATCGTAGGCGTAGTCGTTGCCCAGCGCGGTGATCCAGCTGAGATTCTCGTTCAACGAGATGATCTTGAAGCGTCGGTCCAGCGCGTCCGAGGATCCCTTGCCGAGATCCGTGGCGAAGTGCGAACAATTCGAGGCGCTGCCGCCATTGCCAAACACAAAGATCTGGCGGTCTTCATGCAACGCCCGCTTGAGCCGTTCAATCAATCCGGCGACAGCCTCCACCGGAATCGAATCCAAGGCCGCCTTCTGCGCTTCAATGTAACTGGAAATCCAATCGTTCATGGGTCGATGCATCATGAAAGCGCCCCCGGGGTTTGTCAGGGGCAAAGTTCCTCCAATTCTTGGCGGGCGTCAGCGGCGGAACGAGCCGCCCGCCGGAACTCACCTCCCCAAGCGCTCCCCCAGGGCCTTGCTCAACTTCGCCACCAAGGCCTGGTTCGTCTCCGCCACATTCCTGGTTTCACCCTCCTTCGAGGTGTGATCATAAAGCTCAGCGTAGCCGTCCTTGTGCAGGATCAACCGGTGCGTGTCCGTGCGGATGGTCCTCGCGCTGCTCCGATAGGCGACCGCGACATGTCCGGGCGCGGCGGGATCGTTCAGCAACGGCGCCAGCGACACCCCATCGGCAAACTCCGGCCGCGGCAGACCGGTCAACTCACACAGGGTCGGAAACAGGTCCAGGGTTTCCACGACGGAACGCGTCGGCCGACCCGGATTCCTGATGCCGGGATAGGAGACAATCAGCGGCGAACGCAGCGACTCCTCGAACAGGCAGTGCTTGCCCCAGATCGCGTGTTCGCCCAGATGCCAGCCATGATCGCCCCAGAGGATGACGACGGTGTCCTCGTCCTTGCCGTTTTTCTTCAACCGCGCCATGAGCCGTCCAACCTGCGCGTCCGCGTAGCTGACGCAGGCGGCGTAGGCCTTGCGGCACTCCAAAGCGAAGGCGGCGTCCTCATTCGGGTTCCGCCCCCAGCGATGGTATTTCATGAACTCGCCCGAGCCATGCCAGGTGCTCGGCCAGTCCGGCTTGGCCGGATGCGGCGTGGACGGAAACGTCACCCCGTCGTAAAGCCTGTGATACTTCGCCGGCGCGCCAAAGGGCAGGTGCGGACGCAGGATCCCGACCGCCAGGAAGAAGGGCTTCTCCTTGTCCGCTGAAAGCTGATCCATCTGCCGCAGGGCCTCATTGATGGAAATCCCGTCCGGATAGACGGTGTCCTCGCCCTCCGTCGCCTGCAGGACATCCATTTCCTTGGCGTTCTTCCGGATCTCGCCATGCGCCAGGCCATGCATCCATCCGCGCGGATGACGCCAGGGTCCGGCCGGAAGCAGATGACGATCCCAGGCGTCGGGCATTTCCGGCTTTTCACTGTCGTCCCAATCCTTGCCGCCCCGCCCCCCGGGATGATGCGACACCTTGCCGACAGAGACCGTGGTGTAGCCGTGCCGCCGAAACCACGCCGGCATGCTCGGCGGCTCCGCCTTTGGATCCTTCTTCAAACGGTCCGCGCGTTGGAACAACGCCCCGTTGCTCGAGCCGCCATAGCGCCCGGTCAGCAACGTGTATCGCGACGCGCCGCAGGTCGGCGCCTGCACGTAGTGCCGATGAAACGCCCGCCCCGACGCCGCCAGGCGATCGATGTTCGGCGAGCTGATATGGTCGACGCCAAAGCAGGCCAACTCCGGCCGCAGGTCGTCCACGCAGATGAGCAGGACATTGGGTTTGGTTTTCTCGGCGGCTACAGTCGTCACGACGCAGGCGAGCGCGAACAGGTTGGTGAAGAATCGGATGGCCATGGGATTGCGTGAACAAGTTATACGGTTGATTCAGGCGACGCACAATCGCCGTCTGTTGGATGCGGGCCCAACGGGCGCGAGCCACGCGGGCGGCTATAACGGACCGCGGGTCAGCGCCCCGCAACGACCGAACGCCACGGATTCCTCCGGCCAATGCGGCCCCTGGAACTGCAGTCCGTGCCCGCCCCCCTCCACGCGCCCGGAGGATCACTGCTTCTTGCCAAACAGCTGCTTGCGCGCCACTTCGGCGATGCGCGCAACCGCCGGGTGCTTGAAGCGCCGCTCGACCGTGATCGCGTAGAAGGACTCCCGGACCGCGTCGGTGGAGCCCAGCGACACGACCTCCTGTTCGCGCTGCAGTTCCTTCGCCACGACGCTGGGCGCCGCGAACACGCCCCTGCCGTCGCGCCCGAACACCTTCATCAGGGCGCTGTCCTCGAACTCGGCGAGAATGCGCGGCCGAACGCCGACCGACTCAAACCACCGGTCGAGCGAACGGCGGGACAGCGAGCTGTCGCTCAGGGACAGAAACGGCGCGCCATCCAGATTGCCGGGAAACCGACCCTTGAGTTGTTTTGCGAGCGGCGCCGCCGCGAAGAACGTCACGCCACAGTCGCCCAGGAAATGGTTGAATGCCTTGACCTTCACCTTGCCCGCGACCGGCGCGTCCGAGAGCACCAGATCCAGCCGCTGGATCGACAACTCGGCCAGCAACCGGTCGGTATGGTCCTCCTCGCAGATCAGATGAATGTTGCTGTCCGCGTCGAGCAACGGATTCAGAATCCGATGGGAGATCAGTTTGGGCAGCACATAGGAGATGCCCACCCGGAGCCGGCGCGGGCGCACGGTCGCGACGCTCTGGATGTTCTCCATGAACTCCTGACCCAGCGTGAAGATCTCGTCCGCGTAGTCGAAGGCCACCTGCCCCGCCTCGGTGAGCTCCAGCCGGCGCGACACCCGCCGAAACAGAGGCTCCCCCACCTGTTCCTCCAGAAGCTTGATCTGCTTGGACACCGTCGGCTGCGTGAGATGCAGGACCTTGCACGCCGCCCCGACGCCCCCCTCCCGGACCACCGTCCAGAAGTAATGAAGATGATGATAATTCAGCCAGTTCATGTCCGGATGTTACATAGATAAAATCTATGTTAAAGACGCATTTAATTCAAATAGACGAAACTTAGAATTGGGCGAACATGGATACAGAGATGATAACGGCTCCTGCCGCGCGACGCGCTGGACAAAGCCAACGCCGGTATCGGAGCCCCGAACAGACAAACGCCATCAACCAGGACAAAGCCTTATGAACAAACTACTCGCCGGATTCAAACGCTTCCGCGGAGCCCTGACGGAAGAGGACCTCAAGGCGCAGGCCAAACTCTCCGAAGGCCAGACTCCGGAGCACCTGTTCATCGCCTGCTCGGACTCGCGGGTCATGCCGAGCCTCTTCACGCAGTCCGCGCCGGGCACGCTCTTCGAGATCCAGACCGCGGGCAACCTCGTCCCCGCCTACGGCACCGACGCCGGCTACGGAATCGCCGCGACCATCGAATACGCCGTCTCTGTGCTGAAGGTCTCCCACGTGGTCGTCTGCGGCCACTCCCACTGCGGCGCGATGGGCGCGCTCTTCGACCGGAACGCCCTGGTGGATCTGCCCGATGTGGCGAACTGGCTTCGACACGCCGAGACCGCCCGCCGCATGGCGCTCTGCGGCTGCGGCGGCGACAATCACACCCCCGCCTCACCGGAGCTGGTCCAGGCGGCCGTGGAGGCCAACGTCGTGGCCCAGCTCGGCAATCTGCGCACCCATCCTTCCGTGGCCACCGGCCTCGCCACCGGCTCACTGGAAATCCACGGCTGGGTCTATCAGATCGAAAGCGCCGACGTGCGGGTCTACGACGCGGCGGCGGGCCGCTTCGAATCCTGGGAGAAGGTCGGCGTGGCCGACAACACCGGCAAACCGACTCCCGTTCCCGCCTCCCTGACCACGGCCGCCTGACCCTGATGGTTGAACTCTGAGAAAAGGAAAGAATCATGAAAGCAAAGACACCAGAACTCACCGGGAACTGGCGGAGCGATCTGCTCGCGTCGGTGGTCGTCTTCCTCGTCGCCCTGCCCTTGTGCATGGGCATCGCCATCGCCTCGGGCGTCCCGCCGGCGCTGGGACTCATCAGCGGCATCGTCGGCGGCCTGGTCGTGGGCGTCATCGGCGGATCGCCATTGCAGGTCAGCGGTCCCGCCGCGGGTCTGGCCGTGTTGGTCTGGCAGTTCGTCGACAAGTTCGGCCTGCCGGCCCTGGGCTGGGTCGTGCTGTTTGCGGGCGTCATCCAGATGGCGTCCGGCGCGGCGAAGCTGGGACGTTGGTTCCGGGCGGTTTCGCCGGCCGTGGTGCAGGGCATGCTCGCCGGCATCGGCGTCCTGATCTTCGCCAGCCAGTTCCACGTCATGGTCGACGACAAGCCCCGCGGCTCAGGCATCGAGAACCTGATGACCATTCCGGTCGCGATTCAAAAGGGCGTCCTGCCGATCGACGGCTCCGTGCATCACCTGGCGGCGATCGTCGGCATCCTGGCCATCGCCTCGATCGTGCTTTGGAACAAGTTTCGCCCCGAGAAGCTCAAGGCGCTGCCCGGTCCGCTGGTCGCGGTCGTGGTCGTCACCGGCATTGCCGGGGCGTTGAGCCTGCCCATCCAGTACGTGGCCATTCCCGAGAACCTCTTTTCCAGCATGAACACGCCGAACCTGGGTGACACAAGCCTGTTTGTGACGCCGGCCTTCTGGGGCGCGGTGATCGGCTTCGCCCTGATCGCCAGCGCGGAGACGCTGCTTTGCGCCACGGCCGTGGACCGCATGCACAAGGGGGAACGGACGGACTACGACAAGGAGCTCCTGGCGCAGGGCGTCGGCAACAGCTTGTGCGGCCTGATGGGCGCGCTGCCGATCACCGGCGTGATCGTGCGCAGCTCCGCCAACGTGGAGGCCGGAGGAAAGACACGCGCTTCGGCCATATTTCATGGCGTGTGGTTGCTGCTGCTGGTCGGCTTCCTGCCCTTTGTGCTGCGCTGGATTCCCACCTCGGCCCTGGCCGCCATCCTGGTCTACACCGGCTACAAGCTGGTGAACCCGCCGAACATGAAGAAGATGTGGGAGACCAGCCGCGCCGAGTTCGGGGTCTTCGCCACAACCATCGTGGCGATCGTGGCGACGGATCTTCTCACCGGCGTGCTGATCGGCTTCGGCCTCGCCCTGGCCAAGATGCTCTACAACTTCCTGCACCTGAACATCGTCAAGGAAATCTCCGAGGACGGCAAATCGGTGGACATCGCCCTCGACGGCGCCGCCACCTTCGTCCACCTGCCGCGCATCGCGGAACAACTGGAATCGATCGACGACAAACTGGAGGTTCACTTCCACCTCGGATCGATGATCTACGCCGACCACTCCATCCTGGAGCTGGTGAACGACTGGCGGCAACGCCGCGGCGGCGAGGTGTTCATGGAATGGAGCGTGTTCCAATCGCGGGTGAACGCCCAGGTCTCCCTGGCCAACCACGGCATCGGGTCCCGAACGGGACAGGGCCTCCAAGCGGCGCGCAAGACCATGACCGCCGCCGCCATGGCGACCGCGACCGTTGCCGTTGCCTTGCCGGTGGACGGTGTCATCGCGGGCGACGTGAGCGCCGGATCGGACGCTGCCCAGAAGGTGGCGACCTCGACTCCGAATCCCGGCCAAGACGCCTGAACCAGATTCGGGCTCGCCTTCCCCCATCGCCCGCGAGCCCGTTTGGACACACCGCGCACAACGTCGGTGTTCCTCCCGCCCAACCAACCGGCCGCGCGATCTCGCGCGGCCGGTTTCGGGAAAGGGCGCCGATCCGGGGTCAACTGCCCGGCCGGCAAAGGTCCGCTTGCGCCCATCGATTTCAGAAAGCGGGATCGCATGCAGGCGATGTTGGCGGGCGGGATCGCACAGTCGCTATCGAGACTGACGAAGGCAGAGACCTGAGGTCGTCGCCCAGGACAGGACAATAAAGAACATGAGTCGCGTATCACGCAATCGAACAGTTGGTCGCACGCTTGAGCTGCTGGCCCTTGAAAAGGGCGACATCCTTGCCCTGGTTGTCTACAGCGCGGCCGTCGGCGTCCTCTATCTGGCGTTGCCCCTGGCGGCGCAGGCGCTGTTCGCCAACGTCGCCTTTGGCACGCTGCTGCAACCGGTTGTCGTGTTGGCGATGATCGTTTTCGCCGTGCTCGCCTTCTCGGGAACGCTGTCACTGCTGGAGAACATCGTGGTGGAGCGATTGCAGCGCCGCTATTTCGCCCGCCTGTCCCTCTCCTTCGCCGAATCCCTCTCGAACGCCGAAGCGGGCGCCATCGATCGCCCGACGGCCATCGACCGGGCGAACCGTTTTTTTGAAGTAATGAACGTGCAGAAGACTTCCTACACCCTCTTGCTGGACGGCCTGGCGCTGCTCTTGCAGATGTTTTTTGGAATGGCGTTGCTTGCGGTGTACCATCCGTTGCTCCTTGCCTTTGACATCTGCCTCATCCTGAGCCTGGCGCTGATCGTCGTTTTATGGGGGAGGCGCGCGGTGGAAACCGCGGTCGATGAGTCCAAGGCCAAACTCAATGTCGGAAACTGGCTTCATGCCCTGGCGGCGGATCCGAACAAATACACCACCCCCGAGGGCCACAATCGCGCCATCGTCCATGCCGACGAACTCGCCACCGAGTATCTCAAGCGGCGAAAACTCCACTTTCAGTTTCTCTTCGCACAGGTCGCCGGAGCCGTCCTGCTACAGATTGTGGCCAATGCGTCGGTTCTGGTGATCGGCGGCTGGCTGGTCATCGAAGGACAGTTGACGCTCGGCCAACTGGTGGCCGCGGAGATTGTCGTCAGTTCGCTGGCGGCGGGCGTCGGGAAGCTCGGCAAGTATCTGGAAGCCTTCTACGACCTGAGCGCCTCGACGGACAAGATCGCCCACGTCCTCTTCGCGCCCCGGCGGACGGCCACAACCTCGGAGGAGGCGGCATGAACTCATTTGATGAAACACTGGCAACCCCGGAGATTCTGGACTCAACCGCCATGCGGTCGGCGCGGCCGCTGAAGAATGGTTGGCTCTTCGTCACGTTCCTGCTGCTCGCCGCCACGACCCTGGTCGCCGCCTTGATCAAGGCTCCCTGGCAGCAGACCTCGACCGGCTTCGGAAAGGTGGTCGCCTTTTCGCCGGACGAGCGGATACAGACCGTGGATGCGCCCCTTTCCGGCCGCATCAGCCGTTGGTTTGTCCAGGAGGGCGACACGGTCGAAACCGGCGACCCGATTGTCGAGATCCTCGACATCGACCCCGACATCCTCGCCCGGCTCAAGCGCGAACAGGATGCCGTGGAACAACGCCTGGCGGCGGCGAAACTGTCCGCGGAAACCGCCCGCCTGAATGTGGAACGACAGGAGAAGGCGGTGGCCAAGGGGCTTTCCGCGCCGCGCGAATTCGAGAAGGCCCGCCTCGAATGGGCCAAGCACCTGAGCGACGAAGCCAAGGCCGCCGAGGATCTGGCGAAGGTGGAGGTGCGTCTTTCGAGGCAGGGCGCGCAATTGGTCACCGCTCCGACGACGGCGCGCGTCCAACGTCGCATGGCCGGCGAAGGCGGCGTTCTTGTTTCCGCTGGATCGCCTTTGGCCACACTCGTGCCAGAGACCGATTCGCGCGCGGTGGAATTGAGGATCAGCGGCAACGACGTTCCGTTGGTGCACAAGGGCGACGAGGTGCGGATTCAGTTTGAGGGCTGGCCCGCGGTCCAGGTCAGCGGTTGGCCGTCCGTCGCCGTCGGCACGTTCCCCGGTCAGGTCGAGGTTGTGGACACGGCGGATTCAGGCGACGGCAGCTTTCGCGTCTTGGTCACGCCGCGGCATCGCGTCGACTGGCCGGAAGGACATTATCTGCGGCAGGGCACGCGCGCTCAGGGCTGGATTCTGCTGAATGAGGTGAAGCTGGGATTCGAACTCTGGCGGCGTTTCAACGGCTTCCCGGTGAGCCTTCCCGAACCGCCGGACAGGAACGCAAAACCGCGGTCAGAAATGAAAAAGGGGGGCAAATGAAGCTGGCTTTCTGTTTGCTGGCGTTGTGCCTTTCGTGCGTCTTGACTCAGGGCGGCGAGCGCCCTTTGACGCTCACGAACCTGCTGGCCTCGGTCGAGGCCCACTACCCCGCGGTTGTGTCGGCGTTGAAGAAGAGGGAGGCGGCGGAAGGAAAAGCCCTTTCCGCCAAAGGCGCCTTCGATCTCAAGTTCAAGCTCAACAGCCGCAACGATCCATTGGGGTTCTATGAGAACCGAATCCTGGAAGCGTTGCTGGAACAGCCCACTCCCTATCGCGGAACGCGCCTCTTCGGAGGTTGGCGTCGGGGGGACGGTCTGTTCCCCCTGCAGGAAGAGAAACGGGAGACGCAATCCGGCGGGGAATTCCTGTTCGGCGTTTCGACCCCATTGCTGCGCGACGGGAGGATCGACGCGGCTCGTGCCGGCATCCAGCGCACACAGATCGATGTCGAATCAGAACGGGCCCGGGTTGAGCAAATCCGGTTGCTGGTGCAACAATCCGCCGCCGCCCAACTGCTGAAGTGGTCGGCTGCCTTGCAGAAACAAGCGGTGCGCGAAAAGTTGCTCAACCTCGCCCTGATCCGCGACCAGGCGATTCGCGACCAGGTGGACATCGGCGACAAGGCGAAGGTCGACATCGTCGACAATCAACGACTCATCGCCGCGAGACGGGAGGGCGTCATCGCCGCGCGACAGGCGGCCTCCGAAGAGGCGGTCAATCTTTCACTCTACTGGCGTGACGACACGGGGGAGCCCAGAACGCCGGACTCCCTCGCGAATGGCCGACTTCTGGAAACCTCGCTGCTGGGCGACATGCCGCCGGTTGCCGAAGCCCTCGCCTCGCATCCCATGGCGCAGATCTTCCAACGCGCGCTGGAGGCCGAAGGCGTCACTCAACGCCTGTCAGAGAATCAACTGCTTCCACAACTGGACCTCGCGTTGAGCGTTTCCAAAGATGTCGGCGACGGCTCCAGGACCAAGAATGAAACCGAGTTTCGCATCGGAGCGCTCCTGGAATACCCGTTTCAGAACCGCAAGGCCCGCGGCAACCTGGCATCCTCACGGGCGAAGATCTCCGCGATCGAACAGGAGTTGCGTCTTGTCATCGATAAGCTCCGCGCCTCGGCAATGGTCGCGGACAACAACATCCGACAGCTCAATGAACGCCTTGAACGGTTGCATGAGCGGCTCGAACGCTCCCGGGAAATGCGACAGGCGGAGACCGACCGCGTCGAACTGCAACTCAGCGATCTGCTCCGGCTCAACCTGCGCGAACAGGATGTGGCCGCCGCGGAGACGGCCCTGATCGACACCCGCCTCGAACTCCGACTCGCGGAATTGAACCGGATCAACGCCCCGGCCGTGGATCTCGCTCCGGTTGAATCGCGCCAACGCGCGCGATTGCGGGAGAGTGGTGGCCGCCTTCGCAAGAAGTTGGGGCAACCGCCCTTTCCCGCGCTCCATCCACGCTCTCGCGAGCGCGGCCACGGCAATGCCGAAGAACTCCCGCCACCCTTTCGCAATCGCACACCGCGCCAACCATGAACAACAGCCAACTCTTGGCACCGGAACCTCAAGACACTATAAGCTCTGCCCCATTTATGAGTTCACGCAACAAGAAGACACAAGCCCCCCAAGACCCGCCGACCGCCCTCCGCGCGCCGTTCCGAAAGGTCATGGCGGCCAACCGCTCCGAGATCGCGATCCGCATCTTTCGCGCGGCCACGGAAATGCACCTGCGCACGGTCGCTGTCTTTGCCCAGGAGGACCGCTTCTGCCAGCATCGCTTCAAGGCCGATGAGTCCTACCTCGTCGGCGAGGGCAAGGGTCCGGTCGCGGCGTATCTGGACATCCCCGGGATTGTGACCCTGGCCAAGGAAAAGGACGTGGACGCGATTCACCCGGGCTATGGGTTCCTGAGCGAGAACCCGGAGTTCGCCCGCGCCTGCGAGGCCGCCGGCGTGACCTTTGTCGGCCCGCGCGCCGAACTGCTGGACATGATGGGCGACAAGACCGCGGCGCGGAATGTCTGCCAACGCATCGGAGTGCCCACCCTGCCCGGCACGGAGGAGGCGATCGTCGATCGCGACAAGGCGTTGAAGGCGGCGAAGGAGATCGGCTTCCCGTTGATCATCAAGGCGGCCTTCGGCGGCGGCGGCCGCGGCATGCGCGTCGTGCGCAAGGCCTCCGAACTGCAGGGCCTGCTGGACGAGGCCCAGGCCGAGGCCGGCCGGGCCTTCGGCAACCCCGCGGTGTTCCTCGAGAAATACATTCCCCGCGTGAAACACATCGAGGTGCAGATCCTGGGCGACCGGCACGGCAATGTGTTGCACCTTCACGAACGCGACTGCTCGGTGCAGCGGCGTCACCAGAAGGTGGTGGAGGTCGCCCCCAGCTACGGCCTCCCGGAAGCGGTCATCACCGAACTGTGCGAAGGCGCGGTCAGCCTGGCGAAGGAGATCCGCTACGACAACGCCGGCACGGTGGAGTTCCTCTACGATCTCGACACGCACAAGTGGTATTTCATCGAGATGAATCCCCGCGTGCAGGTGGAGCACACCGTCACCGAGATTGTCACCGGCATCGACATCGTCCGCAGTCAGATCCTGATCGCGCAGGGCCACGCGCTCGATTCCCCGGAGTTGAAGCTGCCGGCCCAGGCCGACATCCCGAAGAATGGATTCGCCATCCAGAGCCGCGTCACCACCGAGGACCCGGCGAACAATTTCATGCCCGACTACGGCAAGATCCTGGCCTACCGCTCCCCCGGCGGCCTCGGCATCCGACTGGACTCCGGCATGGCCTACGTCGGCGCCGTCATCACGCCCTTCTACGATTCGATGCTCGTCAAGGCCATCGCCAGCGGCCCGACCTACGAGATGGCCATGGACCGCATGCACCGGGCCCTTTCCGAGTTTCGCGTCCGCGGCGTGAAGACGAACATCCCCTTCGTCGAGAACGTCATCGCGCATCCCGAATTCCGCAGCGGCCAGGCCACCACCTCGCTCATCGACACCACGCCCGAGCTGTTCTCCTTCAAACCGCGCCGCGACCGCGCGACCCGGCTGCTGAACTACCTGGGCGACGTCATTGTGAACGGCAATTCCCACGCCAAGGGATTCAAGCCGGAGACCTCCTTCACGACGCCGCATCCGATGGAGTTCGACCACACG
>Ga0181573_10004807_pt1 | contig 11386 bp, 11 predicted proteins | sample 101ome_25_FD_148643 | JGI IMG/M metagenome (GOLD analysis project Ga0181573, IMG submission 148643) | Coastal salt marsh microbial communities from the Groves Creek Marsh, Skidaway Island, Georgia - 101409BT metaG (spades assembly) | ecosystem: Environmental > Aquatic > Marine > Intertidal zone...
CCTACATGGGTAGCCGGAACCGCTCGAGCATGATCCTCGTCGGCCGGGTGATCGATCCGGGCCGCGATGCCCACATCGCCTGGGTTCTCTCGAACCCAGCCGGTGACGAGGTCGGCCGCTACGAGCAGAGCATCGAGGGCACACCGATCGACCCGTGGGCCCGCGGTGACGCGGCTCTGATGGCCGCGTTCGCCGGCAACGCCGCCCCGCGCATCGCCGCCTTCATCCAGGAGGAGGTCAATGGCGAGGTCGTCACCCCCGCCATCTATGTCGGTACGGTCGAAGGGGCACCGGAGGGGGGCGCGACGCGCCTGCAGGCTGCTCTGCGCCAGGGTCTGCGTCGCATGGGCGCGCGTGTCGCCGTCGATCCGAGCGACGAGACCCTGACAGCACGCGCGACGGTCCGTATGACACCGATGGACGGGGACCGGGTGGAGGTCGCGATCGGCTGGGCCGTGGCAGACCCATTCGGCGTCGAAATCGGTCGCATTGACCAGGCGAGCCCGTTTTCCCGGCTCGTCGTCGAAAACAGCTGGGGCGAGCTGGCACGCGAAGCCGGGCTGGCGGCCGCGGCGGGCATGGTGGAGCTGGTCTCGCAGATCGACTGGCGCGACGGGTTCGTGCGGCCGGACGACGCGGCGGAGCACCCGCCCGTACGCTGATTTTCGCGCCGTCGCACGCGCCGGTCCGACGCCCGGATTATCCCCAGCCGAGTCTTGTTTACAGCCCCGATTCGGGTTGATACGTTCCGCCGCGCATGGGGTCGGTGTCGTCCATCGTCCCCTTCCGACGGGCGCAATTGACCCGGGCGCCGACGGGCGCTGTTCGGGTCCGGGGGTACGGTCGATGAAGGTGCTGGCGTGCAACAGCAACCGCCCGCTTGCCGAGGCGATTTCCGCATATCTGAACATCGAGCTGACGAAAGCTTCGATCCGGCGTTTCTCGGATATGGAGGTGTTCGTCGAGATTCTCGAGAATGTGCGCGGCGAGGACGTGTTCGTCGTCCAGTCCACCTCCTATCCTGCCAACGACAATCTGATGGAACTGCTGGTCACGCTGGACGCGCTGCGGCGCGGGTCGGCCCGCCGCATCACCGCCGTCATTCCCTATTTCGGCTATGCGCGCCAGGACCGGAAAACCGGGCCTCGGACACCGATTTCCGCCAAGCTGGTCGCCAACCTGATCACCAGGGCCGGCGCCGACCGGGTGCTCACGCTCGACCTGCATGCGGGCCAGATCCAGGGCTTCTTCGACATCCCGGTCGACAACCTGTTCGCCGGTCCTCTTTTCTCCGAGGACCTGGAGAGCCAGGGCGGCAACGGTGACCTTGTCATCGTTTCCCCCGATGTGGGCGGCGTCGTGCGCGCCCGGGGGCTCGCCAAACGGCTTGACGCCGATCTCGCGATCATTGATAAGCGCCGCGAACGGGCTGGCGTCTCCGAGGTGATGAACATCATCGGCGACGTCGACCAGCGACGCTGCATCCTTGTCGACGATATCTGCGATAGCGCCGGCACGTTGTGCAACGCCGCGGGAGCGTTGATGGATCAAGGCGCCAAGTCGGTGTCCGCCTATGTCACGCACGGTGTGCTGTCGGGCGGCGCTGTCGGGCGGGTTGCGGCATCTCCGCTGGAAACCCTGGTGATGACGGATTCGATCCAGGCCACCGAGGCGGTGCGCGTGGCGAGCAACATCCGGCAGCTGACGGTCGCCCCCCTTCTGGGCAAGGCGATCGACCGCATCAGCCGCGAAGCCTCGGTTTCAAGTCTGTTCGACTAGTATTCGGCGCATCCGGCGCCGATGACGAACCGCCCCGCGATGGCACCCTTGGAGGCATCGCGCGGGTCAAAGGAGTGAATCATGGCGGATACCGTGACATTCAACGCGGAATCGCGCGCACAGGTCGGCAAGGGGGCCGCCCGTGCAACACGACGCCTCGGCAAGGTGCCGGCGGTGATCTACGGCGCGAACAAGGACCCCGAACCCATCTCGATCAGCCCGGCGCAGCTGCGCACGGCACTCGGACAGCCCGGCTTCTTCGCCACGCTGTTCGACATCGACATCGATGGCAACCAGCAGCAGGTGCTGTGCCGTGACCTGCAGGTGCACCCGGTCACCGACGTACCGATGCATCTGGATTTCCTGCGTGTCACCGAGCGGACGCGAATCAACCTGGAAATCCAGGTGACCTTCACCAACGAAGAGGAATCGCCGGGTCTCAAGGGTGGCGGTGTGCTCAACATCGTGCGTCACGCGGTCGAGGTCGTCTGCCGCGCCGGCGCGATCCCCGAGGAGTTCGTGGCCGACCTGACCGGCCTCGAAGTCGGTGACAGCATCCACATCTCCGACATCTCGCTGCCCGAGGGCGTCAAACCGACCATCACCGACCGCGACTTCACCATCGCGACCATCGCTGCCCCGACCGTGGCGCCGGTGGAAGACGATATCGACGCGGACGGCGAAGAGGGCGAAGCCGCGGAAGGCGCGGACGGCGAGACCGAGGGCGAGGACAGCGCCGACGAAGGCGAGGAGTAGCCCACCTCCGCCGATTTGGGCGAGCAGACCATGCGACTGGTTGTGGGACTTGGAAACCCGGGTCCGAAGCACAGAAACAACCGACACAATATCGGCTTCATGGCGGCGGACGAGATTGTCCGCCGCCATGGGCTTTCTGCGCCGCGCGCCAAGTTCCAGGGCGATGTCAGTGAAGGCCAGATCGCCGGCGAGCGCGTGATCCTGCTCAAGCCCATGACATACATGAACGAGTCCGGCCGTGCCGTCGGCGAGGCCACGCGCTTCTACAAGCTCGCACCCGAGGACGTGATCGTCATCTATGACGAAATCGACCTCGCGGCGGCCAAGGTGCGGGTCAAGCAGGGCGGCGGCAATGCCGGCCACAACGGGCTGCGCAGCATCGACGCGCATCTGCCCGGCAAGGATTACTGGCGGGTCCGCCTCGGCGTCGGGCATCCCGGCGACAAGGCACGGGTGAAGAACCATGTGCTGGGCGACTTCGCGCGCGCCGACCAGGACTGGCTCGCCCGCGAACTGGCCGCGGTCGCCGACGAGCTGCCGGCGCTGTTCGAGGGCCGGGCAAGCGATTTCATGAGCCGGGTCGCGATGGCGGTCCAGGGCGGTGGCGGAGAAACGCCCTCCGAACCGGCACCCTCGGTCCGGCACAAGGATCCGGAGCCGCCGGCCCGCGCCGGCGACACCGAAACGGAGACAGCGATGGGCAACGCCCTGTCGCGTGCGATGAACCGGCTGCGGGGGCGCGACTGAGATGGGTTTCAACTGCGGTATTATCGGGCTGCCGAATGTCGGCAAGTCGACACTTTTCAATGCACTGACGGCAACCGCCCAGGCCGAGTCGGCAAATTATCCGTTCTGCACGATCGAGCCCAACGCGGGTCGCGTGGCGGTACCAGACGACCGGCTTGCGATTCTCGCCGGCCTCGCGAAATCGGCACAGGTCGTGCCCACCTATCTGGAATTCGTCGACATCGCGGGCCTGGTGCGTGGCGCGAGCCAGGGCGAGGGACTGGGCAACAAGTTTCTGTCCCACATCCGCGAGGTTGACGCTGTCTGCCATGTCTTGCGCTGCTTCGACGATGGCGGGATCACCCATGTCGAGGGAGGGATCGACCCCGTCCGCGACGCTGAGATCGTGGAAACCGAACTTCTGCTGGCCGACCTGGAGGCGATGGAGCGGCGCTTTGAGACCACGGAGAAACGCGCCAAGGGCGGCGACAAGGATGCCCGTGCGCAGTTGCAGCTTCTCGAACCGGTGATGGCGGCACTCCAGGACGGCCGTCCGGCGCGGACCGCGGACATCGCGGACGACCAGCGGCCGGCCTTTCGCCAGTTGCAGCTGCTGACCGCCAAGCCGGTTCTGTATGTCTGCAACGTTGACGAGGATTCCGCCGTCGACGGCAATGCTCACACCGAGGCGGTGAACGAGATGGCCGCAACCAAGGGCGCGGCGACCGTGATCGTCTCCGCCGAGATCGAAGCGCAGATCGCGCAGCTGGACGATCCGGCCGAGCGGGCCGAGTATCTGGAGGGGATCGGTCTCAACGAGACCGGCCTGTCGAAGGTAATCCGCGCCGGCTACGCGCTGCTCCAGCTCCTGACCTTCTTCACCGCGGGCCCGAAGGAAACGCGCGCATGGACCGTTGAGGGTGCCGCAACCGCCTACGACGCGGCCGGACGCATCCACACGGATTTCCAGAAAGGCTTCATCCGCGCCGAAACCATCGGCTTCGACGACTATGTCGAGTATGGCGGCGAGGCCGGAGCGCGTGACGCCGGGCGCATGCGCCAGGAGGGGCGCGACTACAAGGTCCGCGACGGTGACGTGATGCTGTTTCGCTTCAACGTCTAGCCCACTAGGATACCGGTCGAAACAATATGCCAACCCGGCACGGGAGGAACGAAACATGGGAACCGATCTGAAACTGACGGCGGCCGACGGCCACGAGCTCGACGCCTACAAGGCCGAGCCCGACGATGTCGCACGCGGCGGCATCGTCATCATCCAGGAGATTTTCGGCGTCAACGACGACATCCGCGAGACCGTCGACAACTTCGCCAAGGAAGGCTATGTCGCGATCGCGCCGGCCCTGTTCGACCGCCACGAGCGCGACGCGGTTCTCGAATTCGACGAGGACGGCATGGCCAAGGGCCGAGCGCTGAAGGGCGCGCTGGACTGGGATGACGTGATCAAGGACGTGAACGCGGCCATCGGCGAGATCGACGGGGTCGGCAAGATCGGGATCGTCGGCTTCTGCATGGGCGGCTCGGTCGCGTGGTTCGCGGCGGCCCGCTCACCCGTTGCGGCGGCGGTCTGCTACTACGGCGGCGACATCCTGACCAACAGCGGCGAGGCGCCGCAGTGCCCGGTGATGTTCCACTGGGGCGCGGAAGACGCCGGTATCCCGCTCGACGGCGTCCACAAGGTCGAGGCCGACCATCCCGACATTCCGAGCTTCATCTACGAGGGTGCGGGGCACGGCTTCAGCTGCTCGCGCCGCGGCTCCTACCACAAGGAAGCGGCGGGCCAGGCGATGGAACGCACGCTGGAGTTCCTGACGACCAATATCGGCTGATCAGCCGTCGGGCGTGTCGGCGAAGACCAGGAAGGTCCCGCACGCCTCCTCGGACGACACGATCACCGCGTCGGTGCTGTCGCGCTCGAACGCGACCTGCTGCCCGGTCAGGTAGAGCGCGGTCGCCTGGGTGTCCGCAACCTCGAGGGTCAGGGCCGCCAGCCGCGGCAGCGGCAGGTTCTCGTCGATCGTCTTGTCGTAGTGGCGCTCGGGGAAGGTCTTCGGCGTGACGAACCACAATTCGTCGCGGCCGGTATCCACGGTGATGTTGCCCTTGCGCTCGTCACCGGATACGGCCGCCTCGCCGAACAGCCGGACATAGGCGTCGCGGACGCCGTCGAGGGTTTCCATCACGATGGTGACCTCGGCGATGCGCCGCGCCCCGTTGGGGTGCGACAGCCAGCTCGCACGGCGAACCTTGTCCGGCGTCAGATGCTCGCAGGCGAAGGTATTGAGACCGGGCGTGATGTCGTTCGGCAGGTACACGTTGCGGAACTGCAGGGTCTCGTCTCCCTGGTCCGTTTCCAGAAGCCGCTGCAGCTGTTCGGGGGGCGACGCATCGACGCCTTCCGCCTGCAGCCAGCGGAACGCCGCCTCCGCATCATCGGTACCGAGCGCGACATTCAACAATCCCTCGCCGGTTTCGAGGAACTCGTCGAGCCGGTGGATGTACTGGGTCGGGTCCACGACACCGATCAGCTCGACATAGTCATGCTCGAACATGATGGTGTAGTTGCCGGTGCCCCAGCCGATATGGCGCCCGCGCGGCGAGATGGTGAAGCCCAGCCGCTCGAAGGAATCGCGCGCCGCATCCAGATCGGCGACACCGATCAGGGCATGATCGACACCGACAATCGGGCGGTCGGTCACCGTATCGTGGCCGTTCGCATCAGGCATAACTCATCTCTCCCCCGGCCTTGCTGCGCCCGCGAAGGGCGCGAGGCCGTGACATATATTCTATTACGTCCGGGTCAACGCAAAAAGCGCACCGGCACAAACCCCTGTTTTCAAACAGGTTTCAGTCCAGGACACGTCCCGCGATCGTGGCCAGACGCTCGACGACCGCCGGATCGCGGGCATCGGGTGCCGTGATCAGCGCGTTGTCGAGACTGGTGTGGCAGCCCTGCCCGCACCGGTCCTCGCGGGTCGCGAGACGCGGCGCCAACGCGCGCACCAGGCTCCGCCCCTTGTCCGCGTTGGACATCAGCACCTCGATGATCTGGTCCACGGTCACATCGTCATGATCGTCGTGCCAGCAATCGAAATCGGTCACCATCGCGACGGTCGCGTAACAGAGCTCCGCCTCGCGGGCGAGTTTCGCTTCGGGCATGTTGGTCATGCCGATGACGGAGCAGCCCCAGCTCCGGTAGAGCTCGGATTCCGCGCGCGACGAAAATTGCGGTCCCTCCATCACCAGATAGGTCCCGCCCCGCACGATGTCGATGTCGAGCGCGCCTGCCGCCGCCATGATGTGATCGCCCAGACGCCCGCAGACGGGATCGGCCATCGAGACATGGGCGACAAGTCCGGATTCGAAGAAGGATTTGACCCGCGCGAATGTGCGGTCGATGAACTGGTCCACCACGACAAATGTCCCTGGCACCAGGTCTTCCCGCAGCGACCCCACCGCGGACAGTGACACCACCTCAGTCACACCGACGCGCTTGAGCGCGTGGATGTTGGCCCGGAAGTTCAGCTCGGACGGCGGCACTCGGTGGCCACGCCCGTGGCGCGGCAGGAAGACGATGGGAAACCCGTCGAGCGTCCCGAACATGAGTTCGTCCGACGGACTTCCATAGGGCGTATCGACCGCCTCCCAGCGGACGTCCGACAAGCCCTCGACGTCGTAGATACCGCTGCCGCCGATGATCCCGAGCATCGGCGGCACGCTCGCATGATTGGCCCTCATGCGCCGGGCCTACTGGGCGCGGGGCAGCAGGTCGAGCATCTCCGCCGCGCGTTCCGGCTCGACGGGCTCGGCGTCGAGCTCGCGCATGATGCGCACCGCCTTGTCGACAAGCTGGCCGTTCGATGCGAACTCGCCCTTTGTCAGATAGAGATTGTCCTCGAGGCCGACGCGAACATGCCCGCCGTTGTTGACCACCTCGGCGACGATCGGGAACTCCCAGCGGCTGATTCCGAAGGCCGCCCAGTTGGCGTCGCCGGGCAGCATCGAGTGCATGACCTGCACCATCTGCGGCGTCGCGGGCGACCCCCAGGGAATGCCCAAGCAGAGCTGGAACAGCGGCGGCGATTCGATATAGCCGTTCTTGATCATATCGACCGCCAGACGGATATGGCCCGGCTCGAACACCTCGATCTCCGGCTTCACGCCGGCGTCCTTGATGAGTTCCGCCATCCGGCGCAGATGGGCCGGGGTATTCATGAACACCGCCTCGCCGAAGTTCATCGTCGCGACGTCGAGGGTGCAGATGTCCGGACGCAGGTCGAGCACGTGGCGCACCCGAACCTCAGGCGTCGAAAGGGAAGTGCCGGGACCGCCGACCTGCGGGTCCTCCTCACTCGGCACGTAGCGTCCCCCCTCACCGGTCGTCAGGTTGATCAGAACGTCGCAGTCAGCATCGCGGATACGCTCGACAACCTCGCGGAAATACTCCGGATTGCCCGAGCGCGACCCGTCGGGTTCGCGCACATGGATATGGGCCACTGCGGCACCGGCCTTGCGTGCCTCGATCGCCGATTCCGCGATCTGCTTGGGCGTGATCGGAAAGTTCGGATGATCGTGGAAATTCTGGTGACCGCCGGTCACCGCGCATGTGACGATGGTTTCGCGCGCCATATTCTCCCCCCGGGTGGATTGTCTCGTTTCGTGGCTGGCCGCCGAGTTTAGCGAATGCGGCCGCTTAACAAAAAGGCCGCCTGCGCCTCCGCAAGCGGCCTTTTCGTCTGATATCGCTTCGGTCAGTGGTCGACGTTCGCCCACATCTTGCGCTTGCCCGCATACAGGATGGCGCTGAGGATGATCAGGAAGATCACGACCTTGAAGCCGGTCTTCTTGCGCTGCTCCATCTCGGGCTCGGCCGCCCACTGCATGAAGTTCACCACGTCGGTTGCCATCTGCTCGATGGTCGCGGGCGTGCCGTCGGCATACTCGACGCCGTCCTCGAACAACGGCTGCGGCATGGCAATGAAGTTGCCCGCGAAGTAGGCGTTGTAGTTCGAACCCTCGGGCACCTCGGTGCCAGCCGGCGGATCGACATAGCCGGTCAGGAGCGCGTGGATGTAGTCCGCGCCGCCCGGATGGGCCTTGACCTGCAGGGTCAGGTCCGGCGGGTTCGCACCATTGTTGGCGGCCTTGGCGGCTTCCTCGTTCGGAAACGGAGAGACGAAGCGATCGGACGGGATCGCCGGTCGCTCGAACATCTCGCCCTCGTCGTTCGGCCCGTCGGTCACATCGAAGCCCGACGCGATGACCTTGATCTCGGCCTCGGTGAAGCCAAGGTCGGCCAGGTTCCGGTAGGCCACCTGCTTCAACGAGTGACAGCCCGCGCAGACCTCGAGATAGACCTGCAGGCCGCGCTGGGCCGAGGCCCGGTCCACGGTGCCGAATATCCCCTCGAAGTGCCAGTCGCGATCCTCCGGCGCTTTTGCGTCACCCGCCGCGAACGCCGCGCTAGACATCACCGCGGCGAGCGCCGCGAAGCCTGCCACCGCCGCCGTGCGGCGCATGTTGGAAACGATACCCATTACGCCTTCTCCATCGGCTTGGCGGTTGCAGAAGCCCCGGCCGATCCGCCCCCGAGAACGGGTTCGGAGATGCTCTTGGGCAGTGGCTTCGGCCTCTCGAAGATGCCGAGCAACGGCAGCAAAATCAGGAAGTGGAAGAAGTACCAGAAGGTCGAGAGCCAGCCGAGATGCAGAACCTTCAGGCTCAGCCCGTCGAAGACCAGATCGTCCGGCGTCTTGCCCCCGACCCAGCCGAGAAGGATGCAATCGAGCAGGAAGATCCAGAAGAACCACTTGTAGACCGGACGGAACTTGGCGCTGCGCACCGGCGACTTGTCCAGCCAGGGCAGCACGAAGAGCACGAAGATCGCCGCGAACATCGCGATCACGCCGCCGAGCTTGGCCTCGATGAACCAGACATCGAAGGTGATCGAACGCAGGATCGCGAAGAACGGCAGGAAGTACCATTCCGGCACGATGTGCGCCGGCGTGTTGAGCGGTGCGGCCTCGAGATAGTTCTCCGGCTCACCGAAGAAGTTCGGCGCGAAGAATACGAAGAACGCGAACACCGTGACGAAGATCGCCAGGCCGGCGCTGTCCTTCATCGTGTAGTAGGGGTGGAACGGCACCGTATCCTGCGGCCCCTTGGGATCGACGCCCAGCGGGTTGTTCGACCCCGACACGTGCAGCGCGACCACGTGCAGCACCACGACCCCGAAGATCAGGAACGGGAAGAGATAGTGCAGCGCGAAGAAGCGGTTCAGGGTCGGGTTGTCGACCGAGAAGCCGCCCCAAAGCAGTGTCACGATTGAATCGCCCACAAGCGGGATCGCCGAGAACAGGTTGGTGATCACGGTCGCGCCCCAGAAGCTCATCTGGCCCCAGGGAAGCACATAGCCCATGAACGCCGTCGCCATCATCAGCAGCAGGATGACCACGCCGAGAATCCACAGGAGCTCACGCGGGTTCTTGTAGGAGCCGTAATACATGCCACGGAACATGTGGATGTACACGGCGATGAAGAAGAAGGTCGCCCCGTTGGCGTGCATGTAGCGCAGCAGCCAGCCGAAGTTCACGTCGCGCATGATGCGCTCGACCGAATCGAAGGCGAGATTGGTGTTCGGCTGATACTGCATCGCCAGCACAATGCCGGTGACGATCATCAGGACGAGCATGAAGGTCAGGATCGCCCCGAAATTCCAGAACCAGTTGAAGTTCTTCGGGGACTGAAACTCGGCATACTCTTTCTGCAGGTAGCTAAAGACCGGCAGTCGCGTGTCGATCCACTTGACCAGGCCGTTGCCGACGGGTTGTTGGTTTCCAGCGCTCATGACTAGCCTCAGCCGATCTTGATGTTGGTGTCACTCAGGAAGGACAGCGGCGGCACCAGCAGGTTGAGCGGTGCAGGGCCCTTCCGGATGCGACCCGATGTGTCGTAGTGCGAAGCATGACACGGGCAGAACCAGCCGCCCCAATCGCCCCGCGCTTCCGAGGGTTTCTGTCCCTTCGGCACACAGCCGAGATGGGTGCAAACGCCGATCACCACCAGCCATTCGGGCCGCTCGGCGCGGGCCTCGTCCGTCTGCGGATCGCGAAGATCGCTCAACGGCGTATCGCGGGCCTCCTCGATCGCGGTCTCGGTGCGGTGATCGATGAACACAGGCTTGCCCTGCCATTTCACCGTGACGCGCTGGCCGACCTCGACCTGGGAGACGTCCACCTCGATGGTGGACAGCGCCAGAACGTCGGCAGCCGGATTCAGTGAATCGACGAACGGCCAGAGCGCAATCGCCCCGCCCACGCCGGCGAACGCGCCGGCAGACAAGTAAAGGAAATCGCGCCGGTTCCCAGAATGACCGCCGTGATCCTGAGTATCATCGCTCATGAGCAAATGTCCTTAATTCGGCGGAAACCGTCCGCCATGAGACCGCTTGTGCACAGTGTCGTTGGGTATGGGAATTTCTGCTCGCCAGCAATGTGACACCGTGCCGCAACGGGGCGTTCAGCGAACGCAACCCCGCCACACAAAATGCCCCCACGCATTGACCAGAAGCCCCCCTGGATCCCCGTGTGCCATGCACTTCGCCCGGGTATAATCGAAGTCTCCGGCGTTTGCCAAGCCTACCCGGGGTGCTTCTTTCCACCGTTTTGCCACGCGCCGAACCCCTGTCGTATGCGGATCGCCCTCTATCAGCCGGACATCCCCCAGAACGCGGGCGCAATTCTGCGCCTGGCGGCCTGCCTCGACTGCCCGGTCGATCTCATCGAACCGGCCGGGTTCGTCCTGCGCGATCATGGTGTCCGGCGCGCCGGCATGGACTATCTCGAGCGGGTCGACCTGACGCGCCACATCTCCTGGGACCGGTTCGCCGAGACGCTCGCGCCGCCCCGGCGGCTCGTGCTGCTGACGACAAAAGCGACAGAACGGCACATTGACTTCACCTTCGCGCCCGACGATACGCTGCTGGTCGGCCGCGAGAGCGACGGCGTCCCGGAATCCGTCCACGACCGCGCGGACGCAAGGCTGCGGATCCCGATCGCACCCGCGGCGCGCTCGCTGAACGTGGTCACGGCGCTGGCGATGGTTCTCG
>Ga0181573_10004810_pt1 | contig 11382 bp, 3 predicted proteins | sample 101ome_25_FD_148643 | JGI IMG/M metagenome (GOLD analysis project Ga0181573, IMG submission 148643) | Coastal salt marsh microbial communities from the Groves Creek Marsh, Skidaway Island, Georgia - 101409BT metaG (spades assembly) | ecosystem: Environmental > Aquatic > Marine > Intertidal zone...
TCGGCGACTCCATCGACCCTACAAGTTACATCAAGGGATGCTCGGTACACAGGGCTTGGAATCGCGGCATCGTTGTTTTGTCATCCGCCGCAGTATCCATCTCTGACAACGTCATCTTCGACACGCATGGCCACTCGTACCACGTAGCAACATCCCCTGGATCATTAATTCCGCCTGCATCAAACATACTCCGCAACGTTGGGATCTTCGCGCAAGCACATGGATCGGGCCTTCCTTCCGATTCGACCCCTGCAGTGTTCAGGCTGAACCCTGGTACTGGAATCGTGAGCGGTAACCGCGCGTGCGGTTCGGAGAGTCATGGATTTTGGATCGGCTTTGACGTGTTGGACGTAGGAGCTGGTGACCCAAAGTTTACTTCCGCCGTGGCGCCAGGCGCATTTGACAATAACGAGGCCGATACATCCGCAGGTGCCGGATTTTTCGTGTCTCAGTTGGATCCCCGTGCCGATGGCGATATACCAGGTGCGAGAATTGCGACAACATTGGCAAGCTGCATCGCCTGGGGTAACGCCGAGGGTGGGGTGATGGTTGGCTCGGACGTTGGTCACCTCCAGATTATTCACAGTAAGTTTCTTGCGAACGGACGCGCGCACGTCAACTACTTGTCCCCACCGCATGCTGACCGCTGGTGGTCAGCTTCAAACCTGAATGCGCCGGTGGTCAATGGTTGTCTCTTCTTCGGCGACGGTTTCGATGCTTTGAATCTGAAAGGAACACCCACAGGAGTGGACAATCGCGCAAACATGTGCTCTGGGGGCAACGGCGTGAACGGCTTTGCCGGTGCGTGCGCAATTGCGGGACCCGCAGGCGGGTGGGTCACAGTAAATGATGCAATGTTTCTGTCGTATTCCGTGCCTCCAATTCGATCCTGTGGTGAGGGCTGCGCAAATTCCGGCGATGGTGGATACGAAATTCGATTCCGCGGCGCAGATTTCACTGATTCGTCTGACGTACGGGTTTACTTCACCACGAACGGCCTGAAAGACAACATCGTTTTCGACGCGGACGGGACCCTGTGCGACGTGGATTCACTGAATATTCTACATTCTCTGTCTGGGGTGCCAGCTTGGATCGTTCCATTCCGTTCCAGCAACAGTCTGTCGCCTGATGTCTCCCAGCTTTTGTCGCTTGACGATGCATATGACTCGGTAAATATCCAAATCGATATGCCGGATCCGATAAACTGCGTGATTGACACTGGCACTACTGGCGGCATCGTGTGCGATGGCACCAAAGTTATCCTTCGCACGCTTGCGCTGTCGTCCGTCGTCCTCAGGGCAGGACAACACGGAATTGAGGACGAACCATCCGCAGGTATTGCAAAGATCCACGGTACCAACGTCATTGGCGAAGGCCACGCGTGGGTATCAGCTGCACACGCGCGCTACGACGCGGTGGGTCGATCGAATGTCTGGCGCTTCATTCTCAATGTCGCGCGCCAGGCGGACTCTGCAACACTACGACGCGTGTCACTTTCGTTTCTTCCGATGAATTTTCCAGCTGCAGGGACCGTCGCAACTGCAACAAGCAATGTGATTGAGTGGATTGGCGAGATGCGGGAGATGCGCGAAATTGACGGGATCGAACTACGCATGCCCCTGCGATATTCAAGTGATGCTGCAGAGGTGGTACCCAAGGGAATTGGCACACGTTCGTACTCATCCGGCGTCGCTCAATTTGAAAGCGTGAATGCTTCTGTCGACGCAGGGGCTTGGTTCATTGAGCGACACGACGATTTCTTGTACAACTCGACAGGTATATATAATTCAACGGATAACTCAACGACGACCATCGATGATGGCACGATTGTAGCCACGATTGGCATGGCGTTGTCCGGAAAAGTGGGATCAACCACTGGACCGTTTGAAGGGCCGCTGATGTGCCAGGATTTTGCTGGCAATGCGACGGCCGCATGCCGCGTGAAACCCATGGCGCGTATTTACGGCTCTGACATGGATATTCCCGGTGTAAACAGCCTCGAGGGGTGCCTTGAGTCGTGTCGTGTGCGATCATTTGCAACTGTTTCTGAGGGACTTTTAGACTGCGTCGGCGTCGAATGGTTTGGAGGCGAAGGCAGGTGCGTCATTCTGGTAGATGTCGGCGGTGCCAGGTCATTTGGTGGCGGCGCGGTCAAGGCAACGAGTGGCGAGACATTCGTCGAGCACTTCACCGGAGCTGTGGTTTATCGACGCCGCATCCCAGCAGCGCAGAATACCAATTCTGCAGGCGAGATTATGGCGGGCATCTCTGACAGTTTACCTATCTGCGAACAAAGTATGGATGCATCGTGCGAGACTGGAGCGAGGCAGCATTACGCGTTCAAGTCGATGTGGGCGTTCAACTCCCCTCCTCCTCCGGCTCCGGTCTCCCCTCCTCCTCCGGCTCCGGTCTCCCCTCCTCCTCCGGCTCCGGTGCCCCCAAGACCAGCTGGTCCGTCGCATCCCCCTCCGCCCCCCGTGGAAAAACTTCCGCCCCCTTCGCCCGACGTGGAAGAACTTAGGGAAAAGGCAGAGGCTTCCCGCGACGCCCTCATAAGCACGATTATGGATCCCAAGGCCAAGAAAAAGGCGGGGATCCTCGCTGATGCCGCTCTTACTGGTGTCATGGTGACCAAGATCGAGGTGCTTGCCACTGCAGAGAACGGAGATTTGGCCTGCAATTTCGTCCTCCAGAGCTCGGGTATTGACGCCAGGCTTGCGGTGTGTGAAGCGGCAATGGCGACCTCTGTCTCACGGCGTCTCCTATCGGTCCCAAATTTCATTTTCGATATCGATCTGATCACGAGTGTGGCGTCTGTCACTCGCGAGGATATCGAAACTGCAATCGTCAAGCTGATATCCTCAGGTTTGTCGCCGACTATGTCAGAGTTGGATCCTGTCGCCGAATTAAAGTCGCTGCCTGGCGTCGACGATGCTGCGGTGTCCCAATTCGCCAAGGACGCTTACGACCTAAACCTGGTGTCTGGGACAGACGGCAGTGATGGGTCGGCGGAGGTCAATATCAATATCAACGAAGGTGGGGGCAACGGGGACGACCCTGACGTGCTCATCACCACCGTGGTTAGCGTCGGCGTCGCCGCGCTGGTATGTTTCGGTGGAATGTGTGCGTGCTATGCGCGGCATCGAACAAATGCGAGATTCCTCATGGACCTCGACATCGTGAAGGAGTTGCTACCGAACAGTATGCAGGACAAGTTGCTGACCGGGGAGCGTTCGTCTTCCCTTGGGTCGAGAAAGTCTTTCAGAAGCGAATCGCTGAAACTAGTCGGGATAAGTTCAGGCGCTCAGGATCGTGCCCGCGACACGATCAACGCCACCGCCGACTACCTGGACTCGCTCGAGATGGAAGTGAGGCAACTGCGATCTTTGTCCATGCAATACGGGTTCGAAGCAACCCCGTCCCAGCTGCAGAAAACGGGAGGTAACTCCACGACTGGAGTTGCGGGAGAGCCATCATTGCCTCGTGAAAACGATGGTGTACATACAAAGAAGATAAGGATAACTTTCGCCGATGGAGATGAGATGGATGTCCCTAACCCGAACGGCGCGGGCACCCCTTCTCGCTCCCTTTTCAATGCCTTTGGTGCTTTTGGCCGATGACAAAGGCTTTAGTATTTTTAAACCATTTCAATTCTCATTCAATGTTTTACGTTAACACTAGAAAGGTATAAACCTACTTTTCGATTATGCGCATTTCCTCAAGGCGCGATATTGAGTTTGGCCGCACGACCCTGCGTGGGGCGAAGTAGATACTTTTTTTATACAAGATATTGTTATCATTTTAACTTTAAGACGATATATTACCTGATTTTAATCACTTGTACGAATATATGATGCTTGGTAAAGTCAAAGAACTCTGTGAAGATTATATTACTGTTCGTGGAGATGTTCCATACTGTTTGGAAATTAATTATACCGTTCCTGATTGTCTCAAACCCCACATGAAAAAAATTATGGAAGAGCCCGAATTGTATCTTCGTGACCACGTCACAACGAAGTGCACCTCAAGCGTACGGAAATGTTGTGAAGCGATGATGTACGAAGAATAAATGAAAATGTCACGTCGTCAGTCCTTTGACTCTTGACCTGTCACGAGCTAGCTACCTACTAGTGCGAAGGCAACTAGCCCTAGATTTTCTGACTTTCTACGCAGCAACCTTCGCCTCGACGCCGGCAAAGTCGAACAACGTTTGGGCCATAAACTTTGGTTGCTCGAGGTGCGCCACATGTCCGCACTGCTCCACCCACACCAGCTTGCTATCCGGGATCTCCTCGGCGAACCTCTCCGCGTACGCCGGATCCAGGATGTTGTCCTGCCTTCCCCACATCACCAGAGTCTTCTGAGTGATCTCACGCACCCGCTTTGCCACCTTGTATCCGTCGCTCTTCATGAAGGAGAGCGTCGCATCCGCCCACTGCGGCTGGAATGTGTGCAGCTGACCGACGCGCATGGCATCCTCCGTGGCAAATGTGCCGCGATCACAGTACGCCATCTGATTCGCGGTGTTCCTCAAGGGTCTGGACTTGAGGATGTTGACTCCCGCGAGCGCGATGGGCCTTGGGAACATCCCCATCGGTCCGAGTCCCTCGATGAATCCCTGAGCGTCAACAAGAACTAATCTCTCGACGCACTCGGGATGCGCCGTGGCAAAGTCGATGGAGGCCGCTCCTCCCAGGGACGCCCCAACCAGCGTGATGGGACGGCCGATCTCCTGCTTCCAGAAGGCGTAGAGGTGCGCACGCTTCGCCTCGGGGGAATAGTCTCCAATGCCCCCGTCACCCGCGTCGGTGAATCCCCACCCGAGGAGGTCCACGGCGTGAGCCTCGGCGCGCTCGGTCAGCAGCGGGAACAGGCGGCGGTATTCGAGGCACGAGCTGTCGAAGCCGTGTATGAGGACGAATGGAGATACATCTTCGCCGCCCTTGGGCGCGGGTGAGCTGACGCAGCTGGTCATCACGGGCTTGTCCCTGCCGGGCACGGCGACGGAGACCTGCCGTGCCTTCTTGGCCATCTCCACCGCAGCGGGTTCCTCCAGGGCGGTGACCTCGTCAGGGAAGAAGCTCGCGAATTCGCCGCGTGCCGCTGCCCTCACCGTAACAACAGTGCGACGAGTGCTGCGAGAGCCCCGATTTACTCGGGGAGGCGCGCGGTACGATCCGGCGAAGCGGGCCGCGAGGTTCGTCGCTGCCATGGAGATAAGATGCGATCGGAGAACTGAGGTCCGAGCAGACAGATCTCGCGGAAATCGCAAGAGGAGCGTTTTCTGTAGGCACGAGGAGCTGAGAGGTTCTTGCCTGTTCAAATCGAGCACACAGTGTGCGTCGCGTGCCAATCGGTATGAGCGCTTCAGTGACGGGCAGCTTAGTGCGCCAGGGATGTTTGATGTGCGGCAAGGTTGCCCTATTGATGTCGGTTTGCAGCGCATTGGTGTGGGCCACTCGAGTAAGCGACTGTAGCCTTCTTGCCGGCGGAGGAAAGGCATCGCCGGACTCGGACGAGTCATCGCGGAGAAAGAGTCAATGTGAACAGTGAATGCATTCCTATTTGAAAGAAAGCTGCAGGCAACAGTAGTAATAATTTGCTTCGTCTATATATCGTAAGTACATCAGCGGAGGACGCGTTCCTGCCTCCCCACGTCTCCCCGCCGTCTTTGCTTGCTGTGCAACAACAATTGTTTTTCCGTGCCGGGGCTCCAGGTAATACTGCCCCAACTCCCCAACCCTCCGATCAACACGCTCCAACGACCGATTAATCGGCCTTAGCAGCAGCCGCCTCCTTCGCCGCCTTCTCCTTATCCTGCTGCACGACGACAGAGTAGATGAACGTGCCCAGGATGGCAATCGCGGCGGACACCTGGCCGAGGGGCGTGATGGGGTTCTTGAACACGGCGACAGAGGCGAGGATGATGACGACGCGCTTGACGGTGTTCGCCACGGAGTGGCTGAGAGGGGTGAGCTCACCCAGCGCCTGGTAGGCGGTCTGGTTGTAGAGGTGGTAGAACATGGATCCGATGATGAGGTAGGCCATGAAACCCGCGTTCCAGATGCCGAAAAGCAGCGTGCCCTTCGCGGTCATCAGCGCGGGTGCCGCGGCAAACGCGGCGCCCATCTGCGAACCCTCGACGAGGAGAGACAGGGGCAGGAGCATGATGCCGGAGACGATGGCGATACCTCCGTACAGGTTGATGCCCTTGAGACCAGTGTCCGCCTGCAGGTCCTTAGAGGTGGCCGCGCGCAGGGCGGAGGTGACGTTGGAGGTCATGGCGCAGAGGAACGCCGCCATGGAAAAGTTAATCTCGGTGGTGGAACCGACGGCGACGCCTCCCACGATGGGGATGAGCGTGAGCCAAACCCTCCAGGAGTACTTGCGACCGAAGAACATCGACAGCAGGAGCACGGCGATCGCGGGCTCGCCAGCCTTGACCACCTGCATGAACGACACGGAGCCAAACTTGTACGACGCGCAAGCGGAGACGTGCGCGACCATGTGGTAGAAGGAGGTGGGGATGAGCGCCTTGAACATATCCTTCGTGAAGCCACCCTCCGGGGGCTTGAAGATGCGAAGCTTCCACATGATGAGCATGAACACCGCGCCGACCGCGATCTGGATCCAGGAGAGGATCCAGGGGTACGGGAACACGGCGAGGGTCTTCTTGTTCATGATGGCTGTTCGGTTGCGCGGGAGGGGTGGGAAAATCATCGTCAGCAACGACAAGGAATAACTTTTTTCATCGGACGGATCGGTCACGGACCGGGGTGGCGCGAGGGTGGCGTGGGACCGGGGGCGGGGAGGGCGATTGTCCAAAGCCCGGGACGAGCGCCAAACGACGATTCGAGACCACCGATACGAGCATAACAGATGAAACTCACCGAAGATGGCGTTCAGGAAGTACCAGCCGAAGATGTAAAGCGAAACCTTGAGGGTCTGGGTCATGTCCTTCTCCGCGGGCTCGGCGGCCTCGACGGCGGCAGCCGAGGCGGCCTCCGCCTTGACAACCATCCTGGAAGAGCGGGACGCGACAGGCGCAACGGAGCGCCTGGTGAGGCCGATCGCTCCCGGGGCGAGGAAGGCGGAACTGGCGAGGCGAACTTCCCGGGGCGCCGCCGTGGACGACATCACGGCCTGAGCACGGACGACGGCGGGCTGCTTGGCAGACGCCGCCGTGCGGGCGAGCGGCACAGCCCTGAGGCCTGACATGGCGCCGATCGCCGCCATGGTGGTGATGATTGGACCGAACGTGCGTCTGGGCCCTTCGGGTCAGGGTCCGGGGGCGGCCCCGCAGCACTTTTCACCCGCCGGTCCTTTCCAACGAACACCAATCTTCAAAAAAAAATCCGCCACCGATCCTAACCGATGAAATGGCCAATCAAAAGCCCCGAACCGGCGCATTGATGAGGCCTTGAAGGTGTATTTAGTCAGGTCGATGCTATTTGGGGTTAGAGACTGTATTTCCACGTTTCGAGCGCCATGAACGACACCAACTCACTCATAACTCGTCGTGCGCGCTGCGGGACTGCGCATCACCCGAGAACCCCATTCTCCTCTCGTACTCCCTCTTCCTCTCGTACGGATCTCCGAACGGCTTGAAACCCCAAATTTCCGGGAAGTGCTTTTCCAACACCTCATCCCACACAGTCGTCAACTCGCCGTCCACGGCTTTGTGCGGGACGTCCTCGCCCGAGTCGTACGAGGCTCGCTTGGCATCGTCCGAGAGGACCGTGTACGCCTCGGCAACCCTCTGAAAATCGACCATACTTCCGCCCGGTTTATCCGGGTGGACCCTCAGGCTGATTCTCCTGTAACTGCCCCGGAGCTCGGATTCGGTAAAGTCACTCGGGAGGCTCAAAACCGCGTAGTGATCGCTCCAGCCGTCGGAACTCGTGGCGGCACTCGCCGCCTGCTGAAGCGCATCCGAGCCCGACCTGGCGCGGTTCAAGAAGTCCCGGAGAACGTTCGCTCGAGCATCCTCGTTCGCGTCGACGGCGTCGTCGACAGCTTCACCTCGCTCCCACCTGCGCATGCGGTCCAGCGCCGTTCGCATCGCGCCGGTTGCCTCCTCGGCGCCATCCGCCGCGTAGTCGGTCTTACGGGCCTCAGCCTCCAACCGTTCGGTCCACTCCACCACGTTCTGGAGTCCGTCTCTCCACGCCTGCTCACACTCGACCGCGCACTTGACGCCTCCGTCGTGTGAGCACGTCATCGGCGAAGCGCGCGTGGCGTTGACTCGCGCGGCGGCGCTCCGGTCGATGTGCTCCCGCGCAAACGAGTGCGCGAGCGCCGACTCGATCAAATCCAGCAGCGTCGAGGGGGCGGCGCACTCGCAAACGCCCGAACTACCCGCCGACACGGGTTCAACGCACGGCAGATCCTTCTCGGGCTCCCTCGCGCCGTTCACCGGGTCGCAACCCCCCGTTTGCCTCCAAGCGACGCAGAACCTGGTCGCGCCGAGCGAGATGAGGTTCAGTCGACGCCGTTCTCCAGCCTTCTCCGCGGCGATTTTCCTCTTCTCGTCGTCCCAAATGGACGCCCGCTTCTCGCGCGCGCGCGTCCGCACGAGCCACTCCCGCAGCTCCCCGTACGAGCGATCGACACACGCGAGGTCCAGGAAAGCCTCCGTCGCCGCGGTCGGTTCGCCCTTGTCCAGCCAAAGTAAAGCCGACTCGAACAGCATGGCGGCGTACCTGGGGTGGGACGCGCGAACTTCTTCGATCTGTCGCGCGGCGTCGTCCAACACTCTCAACTTTCGAAGTGCCCGCGCGCGTCTCAGCCCGAGCACGGCTCGTGTCCAACCGTCGCGCTCGTCCTCGTCCTCGGAGCGGGGCAGTTTGGCCAGCGCGGCGGCGTACTTCGCAGCCGCCTCCTCGAGCTCGCCGTCTTCCAACGCCACGTCCGCATCCGGGGTCGATGCCGCCTCGACTGACTCGGGAGGAGGCACCAGATCTAGACTTCCGCGGAAGCCCGGCTCTGGGTCGGGCGGCTTGCAGTTGAGAGCGGCTCGAACGAGACCGTCGTGGTAGCGCTTGTGTCCCGCGAGTTGTTTCAGCATATCCTCGCCCATGATGGCGATGAGCTGCCACGGAAGCTCGTGATACGTATCTGTCGTGGCCGCCTTGGACGCCTCGACCCTTGTTTCGTCCGTGTTGGGCTTCTTGGATCCCTCGCGGTCGCCCCCCTCGCCCCCTTTCTCCCCTTCGCCGCCGTCGCCGTTGCCCCGCCTACCAAACCGCGAGAACCACCCGGACTTGCCCTTGGCGGGCGCGTGCCTCCACTTCTGTCCCGACCCTGGTATGAGCGTGTACTCGGAATTTACGAGCCGCTCGTGTCCGGTGGGGTCGACGAAAACCCACTCCGGATCCCCCGTGCGTTGACGCCTGAGGGCCATGAACCAGCCCGTGTCGAGATGGCGATACGAGATCTCCACGTCGGAAGCCGAAGCTCCGGGTGGGGCCTTGTCCGTGCGCCCATAGAGGCCGTTCAAACCCTCCTCGCTGCTCCCCGCCACGAAGAAGCCCACGGCCGGATCCTTAACGCGGACGTAGCTCGTCGGTCGTCTTCTCCCCCCGCCCCCCGAGTACGTCGACATCGCGCCGGGTCCGACCAAATCGTTTCCCGATGTCCGAACGACGAGGGTGTTGAACACCGCCAACAACAGGACGAGCCCCGACATACGGCGAGGTCGAGACCGACCACGACCCGTCCTTGTCCCACCCATGGTCGTCATGGACCTCCCAGGCGATCCGACTGATTAGTTTTCCATCGATGATCCCCCGTGTCTTCACCCGGTTGAGAAGTGCCGGAGGAAGAAGCTCATCTGGGCTCTTCCGCCGAGCGGAGGTCCAAACGGAGGTCCAACCAAGGGAGGAAGTCGAGCTGGCGATGGCGGGAAAAATAAAGGTGTCACGTCGGATTTGACCGTTGCATCGCGGAAAATTGAAAGAGAACCAATCCGGTTGGGGAAAGGAATGATCCCTTTGAGATTGAAAGAAAGGAGGAATAACTCGCTGAACCCTAAAACGACGAGTCGGCCGCTCTCGGTCCGCTCTCGCTTTTTCAAAACCCCGCGCTCTGATTGGCTGGCTGCTTTTGCCAATTGGACGGTGAGCCACAGATGCCACTTTCCTCGAGTTTCTCGGACCGTCGCGCCAAAGATTCTACAAGCGCCGGCGAGACGCCTCCTTCGTCACAGCGATGGAGGTGTACGCCGTGACTCGCGAGTTTCAGGAATGGGGCAAGGGCATCTATAACCGGCTGCCCACGCCGATTCGGAACGGACTCAAGGCTGCGGGCGTTTGCCACTACATGGTGGTGGTACGGGACGGCCCCGGCGGTGATCTGTACTCGTTCGACTTCGGCCCGGTCGGCGGCGACGTGACGGGCGCGCTCTCCGGGGGCGTCGCGGGGTTTCCCGAGGTGACTCCTGCGCAGCTGTGCTTCGATGACGTCGTCCCCGGCTCTCTGCCCATGCGACGGTCGCAGTCCACCCCCGCGCTCTTCAAGGAGGCGCCGGAGGAGGAGGCGGATGAGCCGGTCGAGATCCTGGCAGCAGCCAAAGATCCCGCGGCCGCGGCGGCGACCGACGGCTCGTCGAGCACGGGCGCCAAGAGCAGGAGGCGAAGGCCGCTCGGCAGGCGCGAGAAGAAGTGGGTGGTAGGGGAGATTCGCGAGCACAAGATCGACGAACTTCCTGAAGGGACGCACTTCCTCGGGACCACCGAGATGACCCTGGACGATATCCGCGACTTCAACGCTGGAAGAAACAAAATGTACGCGCTTCACGACAACGACTGCCGCCACTACATGAACGATCTGTGCGAGAGGCTCGTTCCGGAGCTCGAAAAATACGGGCGCGGGGGTGTGGCGAGCAAAGTCGCGTGGGACGCCACGTGGGGCCGGCTCCGATCGGGCCGACCCGAGATCCACCTGCTGCCCATACAGGCCATGGCCGACCTCAGGAACCAGCCGGCGCTGGAGCGGATCAAGACGGCGTCGATGGCGTCGGTGATGTTCAGCCTGGGGATGAGGGCGCTGCCCATCGTGTTCAAACCCATACTTCCCCTCGCGACCGCGGTGAGCAACGCCGGGGGCGCCAGGAGGCTGGTCACCACCGCCGCCGGAGCCGTCGCGGGCGTGTCTTCGGAGGTTCCAATCGTGAGGGAGGCTCTGTACGCCGGAAACGTGGCCATGGAATCTCTGGGGGGGGTGGCCAACGGATTGGTCCGGGGGACCACGAGCCTGGTACACGCCACATCGGGACTGTTCTTCTCGTCCTCGCCATCCGCGGGGCTCGCGGCGGCGTCCGCGGTCGGTGGGGCGTCCCTCGGCGCGGAGAGCGCGATGCCGCTCGGATTCGCATCCGCCGGC
>Ga0181573_10004813_pt1 | contig 11380 bp, 7 predicted proteins | sample 101ome_25_FD_148643 | JGI IMG/M metagenome (GOLD analysis project Ga0181573, IMG submission 148643) | Coastal salt marsh microbial communities from the Groves Creek Marsh, Skidaway Island, Georgia - 101409BT metaG (spades assembly) | ecosystem: Environmental > Aquatic > Marine > Intertidal zone...
GCCGCGGACGAGGCGGCGACCCTTGGCCACGGCCGCCGCGCCGCTGCGCCGTCGTCCCTCTCGACCCCTCCTCCCCGTCATCCCCCTTAATTCAGACGCACTCCTTGTCGATGGCGTGCAGAGCAACCACGCTTCTGACGGCGACAGCACCGTCCCGTCGCGGGACCACTGCATCGTCCGCGACAGCACCGTGCGCCATGTCCGCCCCTACCTCGCTCGTCCCCACCTTTCTCCCACGTTTCGCCAAAGCGCACCGCCCCATCACGGGCGCCGGCACCGTTCCACACCGTCGCCGCCGTGCGCGCCCCCCGCCCCGAGCTTTGGGGGACGCCGTCGCCTCCCCCGAGGCCGCCGACCTCATCGCCAGGATAGAGACCCTCGGCGCCCAGATTGACCGTGGCATATTTGGATCCACGGTGAGACCGATCGGGGGGCGCGACGGCGATGTACCTCGGCCCGGAACGCGCACCCTTCGGCCATGTCCCCTGCCTAATCTCTTCGCCTTCCCCCTGGACCTCTCCCTCACCCTCGCAGAAGGTCCAGCGGGACGAGATCCAGTCGCTTGTCGCGCGCCTCGAGCCTCTATCCCCCGTCCCCGCCCCCCTCGACCGACCCGACCTCCTTGCTGGGACCTGGCGCGTCGCGTGGTCAACCGTGGCCGTCCTGGGGTCCCGCCGCACCAAACTAGGGCTCCGCGGATTTGTGACGCTGGGAGAGATGACGCAGACGATCTCCCCCGACGACGATAGCGGGGGGGGGGGTGGGGACGCGACGTCCGTCATCGCGTTCTCCGTTAGTGGCACAGGTGTCGCGGGGGCCCTGACCCTGGCCACGCGGTACGCGCCGGCAACCTCGGTGGACCCCGTGCCGGAGTCGACTCCGTCGAATCCGTCTTCGACCTCATCCTCGCGTGTCGATGTCCGCCTCGTCTCGAGCGATCTCGCCCCCGCGGCCCTGAGGACCGTCTTCGAGGGGGTTCTGCCCCTCCTCCTCGACGTCTTCGACCCGGAGGGATGGCTCGACATCACCTACATCGATGCCGGGTCTCCTGACGGGAGTCATCCCGGATTCCGCTTGGGGAGGGACGACAAGGGCAACGTCTTTGCCCTCCGTCGGATCGAGTAGGGGGTGTCGGGGGTGGTTCGGTGGGACACCCAGGGGGATGGAAGTGCTAATTCAGCATAAACGTTGCACGTCCACTGATGCCGCTTGCGAAGTCACATGGAAGTGGAGTCGCGCTTCGGTGCAGAGCCTCAGTCCGAGTCGTCGTCCCACCCGGCCCTCTTGCGCTGAAAGGTGATCTTGCCCCCGCCACCGCCCTCCCCCGTGCCCCCCGCCTTCTCGAGCAGGTCGACAATCTGCCCCTCAGCCACGCGGCCCTGCAATGCGCCTCGCTGCACCGCCCCCATGACCATGTTCTCCACTGTCCGGGCGACGTCGGGCTTGACGAGCGCGACACGGGCAAGGCGGGCGCGGGCGGCGGGGTCGAGGTGGGCGGCTAGGATAGCCTGGCGGGACTCCTCAGCCGCGCGGGCCTGATGTTCTCGCTTCTCGGCCTCCTCAGCCGACTGGGGGGGGGGTGTGCCAGGGGTGCCGGCGGAGCCGCCTGGGGGGAGGGAGGACGGGAGACAGGCGTTGTCAACGGAATGACACCGCAGATTCACCGCCATAGATACAGCGATGGCTGCGACGCGGCCCAGAGGGCGTTGTGGGCAACCCCGCGCCATTTTCAGGGACCGCCCGCCGATTATGCTGACCCTCGCCTGCGGCGAGGCGCTCGAGCGCGGCCTGATCCATAACCTAACGTTGTCGTCCTGGTGTCTAGAGGACTGAAGTGCCCTACACTTTGCCCACGGAATCGTCTAGTCTTCTCGCCCGGCCCCCGCCTCGATACGTCCCACCGCTCCGGCCCCTGCCTTGGCCCCCCAGGCGGCCCCGAAGGAGGGCGACCCGCCGCACCGAAGCAGGGCCTCGAGAGGGTCGGTGCGCACAGCGGCTCCCGCCGCGAAGGCGGCGTCCACGAGGCGTGGGAGAGTCACGGGGTCGTCCACTGTGAGATGTGCCGTAACGGCCATGGCCGATCCCGGGCCCGCGCGGGCGGCGGCGAGGGCGACGAGGGCCGGGAGCGGGCCGGCAACCGGAGCGTGGGCCCAGGGAACGGCGGCGAGTGCGGCGGCGAGAGCTGCGGCGGCAACATCTCGGGCAGGCGAGGCACCGGCGGGATCGTGGCAAGCGCAACAAGCTCTCGCCACCACAGCCGCTGCGGGGCGCCAACAGGAGCCCCCCGCGCCTCCTCCGAGGCCCGCGGCCGCGCCGGGGCCGCGGGCGGGGCCGCCACGGAGGAGGGCCGATCGGAGCCAGCGGGCCTCTCCGCCGCCCCCAGCGAGGGCGGCACAGCGCAAGGCCAGCGCAAGCGGAGCTGCCCCCGGCGCCCCCCCTGCCCCTCCAACCCACCCGGCCGAGGCCGAGAAGCCCCGAGGCACGCGGTGGGGACAGCCCTGCCCCGGGCTGGCGCCGGTGGGCGGATCGAGGTCACTGCCGCCACCCGACGCAGCTGCGCGCCCTGCTGCCACCGCCTCGAGTGCCCTCCATCCCGTCGCGGTCAGCGGCGCCGGCCCCGGCCCAAGCCGCGCCACATCGCGGATTCGGGCGATACGAGGGCACGACGGGCGCTTTAGCACGCCACGAGCCACGGCGCGCGCGAGGGCTGGGGCCCAGATAGCGGTGGCGGAGCCGTCACGGGCCGAGTCGGGGTCGGCCCACCGGGACAGGAGCGCAGCGCAGCGCCAGGCCTCAAGAAGCCCGGCAGCCTCAGACGCCGCAGTAGCGCGGGAGGAGGGGCGACGGGGGAGGCAGGGAGGGAACTGGTCGAGGGCCGAGGCGACGGTAGGCCCGCCAGCCACAGCCGGAGGACACAATGCCCAAGTCGGCGGCCACCGGGCGGGCGATGATCCGCCACTGCCAGGCAGCCCCGCTGCAGCGCCCGCACGCAGTCGGCCGCGGGCGAGGGCAGCGCGGCGGTCCGCCTCCACCAGGGCGGCCGAGGGCGCGGCGACGATGACGCTTCGCGGCGGAGGGCGCCACAGGGTCTCGACGATCCAGAGGGCGGCTGCCGGCGCTGCATCCTCCACGACCGCGGATCCACGGCCAAGCCGGCGGAGTGCGCGGCGGGCGAGGGGCATGAGCGAGCCGGACGAAGATGACAACTCGGCGGGGGCGGGCGGGGCGGTGGCCCGTCCGACGTCAGCGCGGGCCGCGGCAGCAGAGAGGCGCTCGGCGGCCGCCCAGGCGCGGCCGACGGCGTCGTCTACTTCTGCGTTTGCGGCGCTGCTGCACGTCAACGTCATTGCCCGCCTGGCCGCCTCCGCTCCCACAAGCGCCAGCGCGGCCGATGCGCCGGCGTCGAGCGCCGCGTCGAGAGTTTTGGCTACGCCACTCGACGATGACACACCGTCGACCTCGGCGGCGGCAGCCTCAGCAGCGGCGACGGCAGCCTCACAGGCAGCGACGAGGCTCCGGCGCCCCGCCACGGCAAGGCGTCTGGATGACTCCGCCGCAGAGGCTCCACCCGTCCCCTGCAGTGACGCCCGGGCGCAGAGAGTACCCCAGGCGGCAAAAGCGGCTGGAGCCGCGTCCGGCCGCCGCCCAGCCCCAGCGAGGGAATCAGCCGCGACCGTTCCTATTGGGGGTCGCCCCGATGGATGAGGGCTAGGATGCGCCGCATCAGCCCTTGCTGCCCCGAAGAGCGTGGGGCCGCTGAGGGGGACGGGGACGGCGGAGACGGCAGCGTGGCAGACATGAGGATACGGGGGGGGGGAGGTAGAATAGGAGAGTGGAGCGGCGGCGGAGGCAAGAGCGGTGAGGAGCTCCGTCGGGAGGGGGGCGTCAACCGAGGTGGTGTTCGGGGGCGGCGAGAGAGGAGAGGAGACGGGGGCAACGCAGCCCGCCGCAAGAGCGGCAGCCCACGCCGAGGGACCGAGGGCCAAATGACCGGGCGGCGTCAACGTGAGCACTGCCGCTGCCGCCGATGCTCCATCCTGCGTCGCGGCCGCCGCAGCCGCACTCCAGCCGCCACCCCAACCCCCCCACCCGGCGTCGGCGACACCTGATCTATCGGGGGAGGCGGCGTTGGTCCCATCGTCGGCTCCGAGGGCCCCGCGGCAAGTCGGCGCCACCGCAGACCACAGCAGGGCGTCGGGCACCATCATCGCTGCCTCGACACCATCACCCAGGCCGATCAAGGGAGCGACCAGGCGGGTCAGAAGGGGACCGGACCCGTCGTCCGACATGGCGGGGTCAGAGTGGGCGGCAGCGGCAAGAGATCCGAGAAGGGGGGCGAGATGGGCGCGGACATCGACCTCGCCGTGACCGCCCTCGTCCGACCCATTGCCATTGTCATCGTCGTCGTCGGACGATCCTCGCGACGCGCCGGCGTCCTCCGACGCACCATCATTTGCGAGAACGGCATCGATTCCGCTCCATGCCCATCGAGCGAGGCGATCAGGAGAAGGTTGGGGGCGATGAGGGCCGGCTTTGTCATGACCGCGGCTACCGCCGTCGCCCCTTGGGAGGGCACGGCGCTGCGGTGCGGAGAGGGACAATACGAGGGGTGGCACAGGACAAGTGTGTGTGCAGGCGGGAACGAGGCATAGTCATAGTCGTGTATGTCTCGCCGTCTCCTCCAGACCCCACACAAGGGGGGGCAACCAAGCGGCGACTGCATCCGCGGGGGGAGGCGGGGGAGCAGTGTGAGGCGGCGACAGGGACGCACCCGCCCCTGCCCCAGCCCCCGCCCTCGCGTCGAGCCACCAGCCCCCCCCGAGGAGGAATCGGCTCCGCCGCCCTGCCTCCCGCGCAACAGCGGTGGCGCGGCCCTCGCGCTCGGCGGCGACCTCCCAAGCGTTGCTAGCAGCAGCGTCAGCGGCGTCGGCGTCGGCGTCGGCAGCGTCACGGGCGGCCGTTTCCATCGCCGCTGCCGCCCCTCGGGCGCGGGCGTTGTCGTCGGAGGTCAGGTCGACCCGGCAAGTCGCCGCCACGTGCCCCCCTTCGTAGCCGCAACGGCGACAGCGGCCGCGGCGCGCGCTAGCGCGGGCAGCGGCGCGGGCGGCACGGACCGCGGAGTCAGCAGCGGCAGCGCGAGCGGTGCGCGGGGCGGCACCCGAGCCCAGCCATCCGCTAGGCGGCGTCGGAGCGGCGTCTCCGTCGTCGATGGGGCCCGACGTGAAGCCAGCGAATGCCGTCAGTCCGCGCGCCAGCGAGACAGCAAGCGCCCCACGTCCCTCCTCCCATCGGCACCAGACGACAGCAGCAGCAGCCTCCGCGGCGACCCGACCAGCGGCGGCAGAGGCAGCCCCGTCGCCTCGCGCCCGCGCTGCTCTGCCCGCCGCAGCGGCGCGTCGCAACGCAGCGAGCGGGGCCCGGCGAGCATCTCGCGCTGTTGACGCCGCCGCGCGCGAGCTTTCGACGACAGCTGCGGCAGCGGCAAGGTCCGTCGGGTGAGCGCGTGCGACAGCCCGGCGTCTCCGCGCGGCGCGGAGCTGAGAGGCCTCTTCCCCTCTGTCCGCGGCTCTTTGCCTCTCTCTGCCTCTCGATCCTTCCTCGTTAGACGACGATGATGACGACGAGGCCTCCTCCTGCGCCGCAAGCAGGGCAACGGCGACGGCGGGACACCGATGAGCATCCTGGGGGCGGCGTGACCGGGTCTGAGCTGCCGTCCCATCCTCTCCCCGTCCCTTAGCCGCAACTGTCGCCGCCACCGCCGCAGCCCTCGACCGCGCATGCGCGCCCCGAAGCCACCGCCGCCGCCGGTGGGCAGCCTCGAAGCGCCACGCGTCCCTTCCCCCCCCCCAGCAGTCGGAGGGACCAGCAGGACCGAGGAGCGCAGTGTCGGCAGCGAGATCCGCCGCCCGCAGCGCCAGCGCAGATGAAAGAGGTGCCGACAGCGACCGACGCTCGGCCCGGCGGAGCCGCGCGAGAGCCGACGCGGCAGACCCATCACCGTCTCCGTCTGATGTGCCATCCATGTCCGAGTCATCCGACCATCCGACGGCGATTCCGACGAGCCCGCCTAGCCCACATGACCCGTGCCGAGGACCAGCGCGGGGGAGCGGCAGTCGACGGGCGGTGGTGGTAGGCTCTGAGACGGCGGCCCGGTCATCGCGCACCGGCGGCCGTGTCGCTGACCGCATCGCCCCCGCTGCTGCTGCCGTCGTGTCGACTGCCGCCTCCCTGGGGAACGGCGGGGCGGGCACTGCGGGGAACAAAGACGGGGTACAAAGCTTCCAGATGTCAGCGCTGTCCAGGTCCTCCTCGCGCAGGAGAGGGAGGGAGGGAGGTAGGAGTGCCGCGACGCGTCGCCGGCTGGGAGCGACCGCGGCGGACGGCGCGGGAACAGACGCGCCCCGCCTCGCGGGGCGGGCGTCCGCTTCCACCTCCGCCCATCCCTTCCCTTTCTCTCTTTCTCGCTTCATATACTCGCTCCAGCCCTCCAGCGCCGACGCTCGAAACATAGAAAGGCGCAAAAATAGAAGTCTCAGCCTCGACCCACCCCGACACGATAGCGCGCTTCATCCCCCCGGACACTCCCTTCCACGAAGCCCCCCTCCGAGTGAGGTTGGTGGAGGAGTCGCGAGGCGATGTCCTGGAGCGGCTGGCTCGCGTCCGGGTTGGGCCTGTGGGGACCAACGCGGGCGACGGGCCTTGCTACGGTCGTGGAGGACGAGGTGGAGGAAGGCGGGATGGCGTCGCCGCGTGCCCATCCGTTCTCCGCCGAAATGGAGGTCGACAAAGGCAGTTTGCAGACCTCTTCATTTGGGAATGGTGGCGGAACTCAGACCGAGGGAGCGGCGGGGAAGGGGGAATGCGACACGAACGAGAGCGTAGCGGCGTCGGGAAAGCCCGGCTGCCCTACTCCTCCCGTCCGAGGCCACGGGGACGCCGGCCCGCTCCCCGAGCCGCCCCCTCCTCGAGCTGCCTCGCTGGTCCTCGTTGCCGCCGCGCCGTCTGTTCCCTCCCTCGCGTCCCTCGCGGCCGCCGCGCTCCCCTCCCCACTCCTCGCTCTCGCCGGCTGGCTCGGCACGGCGGCCCTCGGCGGCAGCGGCGGCGGCGGCTCCGCGCCGGGCGTGTGGGGCGCCACCTGGGGCTCGGCGGCCTCGGGCCTCGCCTGGGGCCTCGGCGCTGGGCCCCTCGGGGGGTCGGCTGGGGCCGGGGCGGGTCAGGGCACCTCTGCTGTCCCGCCTCCCCCCCCCCCCCTTTCGGGGGGCGGTGGCGCTTCCCTCGCCGCCCTCGCGGCCTTTCTCGACAGCGTAGGCGCCCTCGACGCTCGTCCCCCCGCGGGGCGTCGGGCGGCGGCAGCGCTGTCGCGCGTCGTTGACGAGGTGGTGCGGACGCGGGGTCTGGATCGACACCCGCTAGGCGCTCTGGGCGGCTTGGCACCGGACCCCCTGGCCCTGTGGCGCGTGGCGGGCCGACACGGGCGGGCGCTCGAGGCAGAGGAGAGGGGATGGGAAGCAGGCAGGGCGACGGCGGCGGTTTTGTCGGGGAGGGGAGGGGGGCAGGAGGGCGGTGGGGGGTACGAGTCGGGGCCTTCGACCGAGGTGGAGGTGGAGGCTGTGGCGGCGCCGACGACTACCGTGACCGCGACCGCGACCGCCTCCTTGGCTGGCCTTGCGGAGGGGCGTCCCCCGCCCGGACGCCGTCGTCGCCCCCGGCCCCTCGCGGCCGCGGCTCATGACGCGGCGCGCGCCCACCCCCCTGCCGTCTCCGCGGCCCCTGGCCTCAGCACCGTTGCGTCGTGGCCCGACGCGGGGGGCGGCCGGGACGAGCGGGAGCGTCTCAGAACCCTCTTGCGCTCGGCCTGGGAGGGATGCCCGGTCGGCGGACGCGATGCCAACGCCGCAGACGCTCAATTCCCTGCCCCTGCCGTCCCTGCCCTCTCGTCTCGCCCTCTTGGGCACCCCAACCCCCACCGCCGGGACCCGACCCCCGCCCCCCTGCCCCCCGCCCCCGCCCGACTGCCCCCGCCGACGGCCCCCCTCGACGTGGCCGAGGCTCTCTACGCAGCCCGCTTCGCCCGGGCGGCTTATGGACCCCTCCTAGAGGGAGGGTGCCTGCGGTCGACGGGGAGGCTCCGCCGGGCCCTAGGAGATCCCCGAGGGAGGGCCCGACTGCTGAGGACGTTGGAAGACGACGCAGGTTACGTGCGGGGAGTGGCCTCGGCGGCGGGGCTGGTCGACGGTGGAGGCGCCGGGGGTGGAGGCGGAGTCGGAGGCGGAGGCAGCGGAGGTGGGGCGGGCCGCAGCAGCGGTGGAGGGGATGATCCTGCGCTGTGGGCAGGGGGGGGAATCCTTGCGGCGCGGCCCCGGGCGAGCGCCTATCGCCCCGCTTGGTTTCTTCTGATCGACGCGGAGCGGGCACGACTCGTGCTGACGGGCGAGTCGGGATACGTCGTCGTCATCTTGTGGATGGAGGGTTTTGGGGGGTCGGGGGTGGCACGAAGGCGGCGGAAGGAGGGCAGCGCCAGCCAGCCTCAGCGACATCTGGCCCAGCAGGCGGGCTGCCAGCCGGGCCGGCGCCACCCAACCCCCCTCCACCCCCTCCACCCCCCACCCCTCCCGCCCCCGTTATGATGGCGTGACAGTTCGTGGATCGGCGTGTCTCGGAGACGTCCTGACTGATGCGGCGTGTGGCTCTCGGCCTGCGCCGCGGGTCGCAGGAGACGGGCGGGATGGAGATGCCTTGGCTGACACCTCGGAAACCGCGGACGATGACGACGCGGCGACTGACGCGGCGGCCGCGGCGGCGGCGGCGGCGGCGTTCTCGCCCGTTGCGCATGAGGGAGTCCTCGCGGCGGCTTTCGATGTTTTCGCCGGGGTGTCGCCGGTTCTGCGGCGGGCAACAGGGTGCGGACGACGGGGCACTGACGGTGGCAACGGCGACGGCAGCCTCGGTCCCCACCACGTGCCCGGCGCGCTGCGAGGGTGGCCCCTCGTGGTGACGGGGCATTCTCTCGGGGGCGGGGTCGCGGCCTGGGTGGCCGCCCTTCTCCTTGGGGCGGGAGAGGCTGGAGCGGGGCCGGGAGCGTCAATGTCGACGACGCCGGCGAACGAAAGGGGCGATGGAGCATGCGTCTGCGGCCCGGCGGGCGGCTGGTCCCCCCCTCCCCTCGATCCCTCATCGGCGTCCCCGCTATCCCCCTGCGCCGCGACTTGGTCGGGAGGCCTGCGAGCCCTCGCCGTGGCACCCCCGCCCCTCGCAGATGCCGCCACAGCCCGCGCCCTTGGAGGACGCAGCGGCGGCGGCTGTGTCTCCATCGTCCTTGCCCGAGACCCGATTCCGCGCCTCTCTGGGCGCAGCGTTGGGGCCCTGTTGCACGAGGCGATGGCGTTGGGCACTTTAGGGGGGGTCTCCCTTGGGGGGGGGGGGGGGGGGGGGGACTCAGACGCATTCCCTGCCGGGGGGAGCCACAGAGGGAGCGGCGACGACGCGAGGAAGGGCAGGGCTGAGGGTGGCTCATCATCGGCGCTGCGTCGGACAGCGTCGGCGGCGTCATTGGCGCGGGCGGCGAGCGGGGCCTGGCGCGCAGCGTTTCGCGGCGGGGAGGGCGAGGATGGCGATCCGCGCCGAAGTGGGGAAAGTGGGGATGCCTGGGCGCCTGCGCCCCCTGCCGCTCCGGTGGCCGAGACCGGGTCAAATCCGCCACCTGACAGAGACGCCACGTTGACGGCCGCACTCTACCCGCCCGGACGCGTCTACAGACTGTCGACGGCGACCGCTGCGCGGGGCGAAGCGGCGCACTTGAGCGGTGGTGGGGCGCGGGCGCGGGCGCGGGCCGCGCTTCGTCGGGCGGCAGCGGTGGCTGGACATGGCGGCGGCGGCAGAGGCGGCGGGCTGCCGGCGCGTCGCCGCTCGGGCGCCGAGGCATCGCGCGACGAAGGACATCGACCGTCGTCGTCGGGAACGACGGTCGAGGGGGGGTGGGGGGGATGGTGGGGCAGCGGCGGGGGAGGGGGGTGGGTAGAAAAGAGCAGCACGGCTGGCGCTGCTGGCGTCACAGGATCGGGGAGCGACAGTGGCGGGTGGTGTGAGGCGGCAGACAGTGGCTACGCATCCAGCGACGAGAAGGACGACGACGAGGGGCGCGGCGCTCGCGGCCCTCCACCGCCGCCGCCGGTCGGGGGAGGGGGGGGTGGGCTGCTGTTGCCCGGCCCTGGGTCGCCCGGTTCACCGGGGGCGGTGACCGTCAGACGCCGGTCCCTGTCGTCGCCACCACGGTCGACGCCGCCGCCTGCTGGCTCGCTGCCCCGAGGCACTCTTCCGCAACCCTACCCCGAGGCCACTCCCTTGGACCTGCCACCCGACCCGGCCCTGCCCTCGGGCGCCCCGGTGCCCCTCTGCCTCGCCCGGGGACCGCCATCCCCCGCCCCTCCCGCCCCCTCGGCCCCTGCAGTCGACGACATCTCTCGATTTCCCCACTGCCGGAGGGCAGAGCGCCTCCTGCTCTCCTCCACCAGTGTCCGGGACCACCTTCCCGACCGATATGCGGCGGCTCTCCTTGCCCTCGCGGATCTCGCTGCTGCAGCCGAGCGGGGAGCAGGGGGGTGATGCGGCGAGATGGGTCGAGTTAAACACTGTCATGCACCGCCGTATGAACACGCCCCTCACGCCGGTGGCACTCCCCCTTGCTCCGCCGCCAGATCAACTCCCGGGCCCGCCCAGTCGTCGAGGTTGGGGGCCCGAGGGCGCTGCTGCATGGGGGCTCCGGCGCCGGCGCCCGGCCCCCTGGAGGGCTCAGCCAGAGCGGGCTGGGACGCAGGGGCGTCGGTGGAGGCGGGCGGAGGAGACGGCCCGCGGGAAGTGCCGATGCGGCGTGGGTTGCCGGGGGGCGCTGAGGCGGCCACGGCGGCGACGAGGGCGGCCGAAACCCCACCCGAAGGGGCTGGCGAGGGGCCGCGCGACCGACGGACACCCCCGCCGACGGCGGGGTGGGGCACGACTGACCGGTTGTTCCGATCGTTTCGGCCCTGCCGTCCCGACGGCGTGCGCGATCCGCCGGCGGCGGTGCCTGCGCTCGGTGCAGGAGACGGCGTCCGAGCCGGCGCGCTCGCTCGCGCGCCTTTGCCCCCGTCGTCCGAACGCTGGGGCGTCAACGCCCGCGACCCGACCACGGCCGGCGCCACCCTGGCGCCGCCTCCGCCGGCAGACGGCGTCGGCGACAGGTCTTGCGGCCACCCTCCAAAAGCCGCATCCCCACGAGCCCCCCCCCCCCCCCCCCCCCCCCCCCCCCCCCCCCCCCCGCACACCCCCCCCCCCCCCCCCCCCCCCCCCCCCCCCCCCCCCCCCCCCCCCCCCCCCCCCCCCCCCCCCGGGGGGGCCGGCGGCG
>Ga0181573_10004818_pt1 | contig 11370 bp, 13 predicted proteins | sample 101ome_25_FD_148643 | JGI IMG/M metagenome (GOLD analysis project Ga0181573, IMG submission 148643) | Coastal salt marsh microbial communities from the Groves Creek Marsh, Skidaway Island, Georgia - 101409BT metaG (spades assembly) | ecosystem: Environmental > Aquatic > Marine > Intertidal zone...
CCCCCCCCCCCCCCCCCCCCCCCGAAAAAAGAAGAAAAACGCTGACTGCTCACGCGTGCCATGTTGCTCCTCACCTGCGTGAGGAGCACCAGGTCGCCGCGGAAGGTCTCCGGGCTGCGGTCACCGCGGAACACGCGCTTCCAGTCATTCAGCCCGCACATCACCACCACCGCGTCCACGCCGCCGTCGATCGTAGCCACGCCGTCTCCACCGCCGCCGCCCGCCGCGACGCCCCCCCCCGAGGCGACCGCTGCCGTAGGGTTCGCTGTTTCCTCTCCCGGGAGCGCGGTGTTGCTCTCGGCGAGCGCGGCGTCGAGCTGCGGCACGACAGTGGTCACGAGGTCGCGTACGTCGCCGCCGACGTTGGCCCACGCACGCCAGTGCACGTCCACGCCCAGCTCGTTAGACACTGCCCTGCGACAACCACAATTGTGGACGGTGGCGCGCCCAACAGAGAGACAAGGTTGGCAACAGCAAGGCTAACCAACAAAAGTGCTGCACCGACGATTCTGAAGATGCTGTCCGAGGCATGATATCTCAGAAGATGAACGTGAGGAGAGAAACTCTTTTTCAACTTCTCAGCTTGCTCACGCCAAGCATTTCACTGCCTGCATGTATATCTCCTCTCCCGTTTGTTTGAACCTGTGGCAGGGGTGATCCTCGTGGCGCCGTTTCGCTAGTCGCCGACGCGTTTCCAAAGGGTAGAATTGCACTTGCAGGACACCACGGTGACTCGTGCGCTAAGCTTCTTGGCCGCCAAGATCATCGGGCCGAGTTTTTCAATGAGACCGCAGTGTTTTCGAAAACTGCGCTGGAGGTGCTGCGATTGCCAAATGACTCGGACTGCAAGCACGCTCGCGCTGTGCAGCATTTAATTTTTCATGAAGGACAAGCTCACATATCGGTTCAGAACCTTGCGTTTCTGAGGGCGCGTACGGCATGCAAATCCGGCCATCGGGCGCTCGGGTATCTCGCTTGGGCTTCGGCAGCTGCGAGCGCGGCATCGGTCGCTGCAGCTCGGGCAAAGTTGGCCGCGTTGGCACAGATGAGTTCACTGAATCTCCCCACACAGGAGTTTCCCGGTAGCAGCGTCACCGAGGAGTCCGAGAAAGCCTGGCTAGTGTTGGCCGCAGGGTTGTTTGCAAAAGGTCAAACTCGACTCTCTATTCGCGCGTGCTCCGATTCGTTGTTGCATGGGGTCGGCCCTCTCCGGAGAAAACCGCTCCTCCTTCTCGGGGAGCTCCTCGACTTTGAGCATTCGCGTCGTAACCAAATGATTCCCTCGACGGTCGTAAAGGCGCCGCAACCGTGGCAACTTTTTCAACCGGGTGAAGCTGTTCGCCTGGAGACAAGCCTCGAACACTGGGATTCAGCTGGGACAAGCCCGCTTTGGGGTCAGCTTGCTTTACGTACGTGCACAACCGTGCATCGGCTCACCGCTGCTACCCCGAGCGAGTATTCGGGCATTGCCGAGGCTTGGCGACAGTGGGACGACCGCGAACCTCCTCACATTGTGACTTGCATGGATCTCAGCGCCTCTGCCCGCGACTCATTGTTGCTTGTCGGCCTACAAAATGGCTGGCACGAACTTCGTGTTCGGTTGTGGTGGCAACCGCAGGGATCCAGTGCTCCTTTCCTAAACCGAATTCCATTCTGCATACGGCTGGCGGCCAAGGGAAGCGCCAACGACCCTTGTGATGACCCAGAGATTCGTGAACTCGCGCTATCCAATGTGCACCTCAACCAAGAGACTCAGAGTGCTTCAGCTGATGGACACGCACTCGCTACGCAGCAGCAGGCAGGCACTCGGCGGCGACCACTTTGCTTCTTTACGATTGTTGTCAATGGAATGCCCTTTTTGAAGCACCACGCGAAAGTATTCAGCTTCGCCGCCAAGCAACTGGGGGTACCGTGGACGTGGCATATCGTAGAGGGAGTAGCTCTCGGTAGAGCAAATTCTGAAGCACCGTACAGTGCGCAGGTATTGAGAGGTCTTCGCGAAGATGGTTGCTCGATGGACGGCACGCATGAATACATTCAAGAGCTGCTCAGCGGTTTGTCTCGCATACTATGCTTGTTGTCGCATCGTTTTCCCCAGCCATGTTTCAGTTGCTAAAATTGTGCTTGATAGGTGAATTCGCACGCCACATTCGTCTTCATCGTAACAGTAACTTGGAGACGGCAGTGTCGCAACGCGAATGGAATGATTGGCGTCAAATTTTCCTCTCAAACGTTTCGAGATCTGTCGACTATGCGGACTGGCCAGACAGCACTGGTCCTATTATGGGCTGTGTCTGGACAGACAAGCTGGAGATGGTTAACACAGTAGCACGTTCGATTCGCGAACCTGCAGTTCTGTTCCAAGTTGATGCAGATGAGCTATGGACCCCTGAAGCTGTTGTGGGGGCTTTCAGGATGCTACAGGCTGCGAAAACACAAGGAGGCGGCTCTTGTATTCGAACCCACGCTCATTTTTTTGTCGCGCCGGGTTTAGTCACCGTTACTCCTAACGGATACGGGCACTCAACATCCTACGAATGGACCCGAGTGTGGAACTTTGCTCCATCAGACATGTTCGTAGACAGTGCATTAAAGTTAATCTCCGTACTCCGTACTTCGGCGATCTTCGAAATCGCGTGACCAAATATCATGATAACTCGAGAGTGTTTTTGCGTGTGTTATTCATAGGTTTGGATCGCATGCTCCGCCAGTTTTGCTTCATCGCAACTCGAAGCGCAAGATTTGGGAGTTGTTGGGATCAGGGGAACCCCTCGCAGATGGAATCGACCTTACTTCGGGTGACGTTAGCACTCACAATGACTCGAGCGGCGACCTGGAGGGATTTCGCACCGTTCCCGTCGCTTGTATTGGCCCGGAGACGACGGCACGTGCTGGGGTTGGATTTTCACATCTCGCCTACGTCATCGAGGCACAGGTATGGCACTATTCATTGCACTGATCTTGACTAAATTTGGACCAGTGCTGTGTGGCATTCTTCAGGTAACACTTTTTGGGCCGATTGCTGCAACAGGTTGCATTCAAAGCTGATTTTTATGGGTATTCCAAAGTGACTCAGGGGCAACATGATAACTCTATTGTGGCAGCGTGGAAACGTATGCAAACTGCGAAACTACCAGTGCGCGTAGGCGACTACTTGCCATGGGTGAATGAAGGACGGTTTCGCGCAACCTTCGCCAACGTCTTGGCCTCGTCGCCTATTGCTCGAAACGTGATTCCAGTGTCGCTTGATATGCTGCTGCTTGCGAATGACAACGGGTCGAAGGATGTTTCACTGGAGTCGTCACCTGTGGCACACGGCGCACCGACTCGCACTCCTCGTGTCACTGTGGTCATCGACATGGTTGTCTTTCAGCGACAAGCCATGAAACCGCGTGGGATCGGACGTGTTTGGCGGAATGTGATCCCGGCCTTGGCCTCGACTCTCTCCCGCATGTTGCCATCAAATAAAGTTGAAATCGTGACAATGTTTCGGCAGGGGACGCCAAAGCGCGCAACGATTGACATAGCACATGGCTTGGCGCGTGTTTGTGTCGGCACCAGAGACGATCAAGGAGCGGTCGTGATTGAGCTGGGGCAGCAATGTGACGCTGGGTATCCTCGGGACGTCAGCGCTCGCCAAGAGTGGGGGCCGCCTTTTGACGACTCCGGAGACTTTGACAGTGACGGCCTCGCACTCGCAGCTCTGTGCCGACGCGTCAAGGCCAGCGTATTTATTTCCACCGAATACACGGCCCCGGTGTTTCCAAAGTCTTCGGGACAAGAGCTTCGTGGCGGGTTTCGTGAACAGAGCCACGGAGAGGGTTGCGACGTCGTTCCAGCGCAAGTTCTCTTGTTGCATGACATGACCCCAGAAAAGTTCAGGTGGACAGATCCGGTGTGGGCTCTGAAAGCCGATGCTATTAGAAATGCGCGCTCCATTGTGGCCATCAGTGAAGCTACCGCGGCTGCTGTCGCGCGCCACTTTCCATTGCTCGACGCAACTGTGCATGTCGCGCTGAACGGCCTCGATGAAGAGTTTCGAGGAATGTCTGCAAAGATAGTGATGGGGTCCACACTCAAGATCGAGCAAAAGGAAGATGCTGCAGTGAACGGGCTGAGGCAGCGCCTCGGACTACAACCAGGTCAGCCCTACGTGCTTCTTGTGGGCAACCGCCTCGGGTACAAGAATGCCGGGGTTGTGTACGCAGCGTTGGAGATGGTGGCGACGGACGAAGAGCACAGACACGCTGCAGCCTTCGCACTTCCGACCCTCGGCCTGCTCCTGGTGGGCGGGGATGTGTCGGGCCTGGGGGACGAGGAGCGCGCCGCGCTGCAGAGGTTAGTGGCCACGGGACGAAGCGCGCCGTGCGCTTCCCGAACAGGTGGCGACGAATCGCCCTTGAGCGGCCCCTGCCTCGCCGTCACCACTGTGGCCCGCGCGCCGTTTCTCGGCGAAGAGGACCTTCGCGTGGCGTACAGCGGCGCGGCGGTCCTCGCGTACATGTCGCTGGACGAAGGGTTCGGGCTGCCTGTTGCCGAAGCTCTGTCGGCCGGCTGCCCCGTCCTGGCCTCGGACATTCCAGCCCACCGTGAGCTCTTGCGCGGGCTTCAGGCTCCTCCAGCGTTCAGCAGCGACCCTGGCCACCCGGGAGCACTCCTTGTCGATCCGACGTCTCCGAGGGCCGTAGCCGCTGGTTTCCGTGTCATGTTGCGTGCGGCTGCGGGCCTGGGCGCCGTCGTACCCGGAGCCAGCCCTGTAGAGACGTCAGCGACCTCTGAACATCGACGGGCACGAAGAGCACTTCGAGGTCACCTCGCATCCTTCGCTATGCAGCGGTTTGGGACGTGGCAACCAGTTGCCGCGGCACTCGCCACAGCTGTGTCAGAGGCGGCCCTGAATCGAACTGGCCCGGTGAGTCTCGTCGCAGTTCAGGTGGGGGGCGCTGCATAGTGCCAGCATCTTTTCGCCGCCCCTGCGTGCTGCCCTTTTTTCTGTGCCGCCAGTGGGAGGGTTGCGGGCGCATCATCCACGGCCCGGCGCACCACGGCGCCAACAGCGCAGCGATGTCGACGGACGAGGACGATCAGGACAGCCACTTTTTTTCAACCACCCCGAGAGGGTGGACTACCCCGCTGCCTAGGCACGCGCAGCCACTGTTACTGCTGTTTAGATTCAACCCCCCCAATGAGGGGAGGGAGAAAACTTTTCATAACTCTACCACCACTTTCTCCTCCACGCGCAAGGCTGGTCACCACCACCGCCGCCGCCGCCGCAATCGTTGTGCTCGTCGTGGCACGCGTCATCTTCATGCGGCTTAACCCAGATGCCGCGAAGGATGGGAGCGTGAAGGTGTTCATCGTGGCACGCGCTATCTCCTGGGTAGCTCAGTGGCATTTGGCTCGGGCTGTGGGCAAACGCTTCCGGGGGTGCCGAGCAAAGCGCCTCCATGTTGATAGCCCGCGATGCCTCTCTCTCTCTCTCTCTCTTTCTTTCTATGTATGTGTGTGTCTGTGTCTGTGTCTGTGTCTGTGTCTGTGTGTCTTTGGCCACTAAAGTGACAGTTGGAATTATAAGTTTCCCGCCAAAAAAAATCGCACCCGGCTAAGCCCTGCACCTTACCTGGGCGCTCCATATTGCCTACCTCGAGGTAAAATGGCCGGAGGTTGGGCTTGGCTCTTCTGGTGTGACGCTCAGGTAAGGTGCGGGGCTCAGCCGGGCGCAACCATCTTGCGCTTCAAAAACCCACTTTTCTGGTGCGGCAGGCCCAGTGGCAGTGGCGGTCGACACGTGAAGGGCGAGCACGTGAAGGACGTGGCGCAGGACGGGAGTGTGATGGTGCTTATCTTGCCCATGGTCATATTTCGGCGGCATTATTTTAAAGCACACGACGGTCGCGCCTGGCTGAGCCCCGCTCCTTATCTGAGCGCTGCACCACAAGAGCCAAGCCCGACCTCCGGCCATTTAACTACTAGGTAGGCAATCTGGAGCCCCAGGACGCGCAAGGTTGGTCCCGAGCTCACTCTGTGAGACCCACGCGAACGGTTTCTTCATCGTCGCGCCAGGCGCTCTTTGAACAGTCCCGAGCGCACCCTTTGAGACCCATGCGAACGGTTTCTTCATCGTCGCGCCAGGTGCCCTTTGAACGTTTGAAACCCTTTGTTGGTGCGGCAGTGGCCAGTGGCGGTTTTCGAGACATCTTCCGCGCGCTTTGGCGTCGGGGGCGCGATATCTGCAGCCCGGCGTCACAGTGAGGTTTTCCTTGGCGCGCGTCGGTGTGGGCAAGAGGCGCGGGGGCGCGTGGCGAAGTTTTCGTTTGCGCGAGTCGGCGTGGGCGAGGGCGCGAAGCGCGGCGAGGTCACAGCCCGGCGTCGTGGTGATGTGCTCCTCGGCGCGTTTCGGCGTGGGCGAAGGCGTTGTGGCCTGCAGGTCCACAGCCCGGCGTCGTGGCGATGTGTTCCTCGGCGCGTGTTGGCGTGGGCGAAGACGCGGAGGCCTGCAGCTCTATCAACTTCGGGCGGTCTGGGGCGCTACTTAATAGCTTAGTAGCATTTGGCTCGGGCTGTGGGTAAGCACTCCGGGGGTGCTGCGCAAAGCGCCTCGATGTTTATATTTGACTTTGGTGATTTACCTCCCTTAAACGGACCTAACCCCCCCCCCTGAAGGCCGAGGCCACCAGAAGCCAGCCTCCTTAATACCACCACTACCACCACCACCGCTGCTGCTGCTGCTGCTGTTGCTGCTGCTTCTCATTCTGCTTCTACTACCACTGCCGCCGCCGCTGCTACTAAGTACTTCTGAGCAGGCCGCAAGCTGCGCTTTTGAATCGACCGGGGAACGAGGGCTTTCAAGTCAAAGTTACTCAGATCGGTGCAGGCTTGTGTCCAACACGCCCCCCCCCGTATCTCCTTTAGTGTGATAGATTCCCGGTGTTTTCCATGTTTGTTTTCCGAGGCGCATTTCTGCACGCCTGTGTTTGTTTTCCTGTTTATAACGTCTTTCGAGAGCGCCGACAAGCAGCACACCTTTTTTCCTGTCTTCCCTGCTGCAGTCCTTTGTTGTTGATTTTGTTCCTTATGCGGCGTTTTTTTTGTTTCTCATATGGCGTTATTCGTGAGGCCGGATCATCTGGACGGCATACGGTCTCGCTGGTCGCTGCTCATCTTGTAAGATGCAAGCTAGCGCCTCGCAGCGATGTGTTTCATCACCGCGTCAAGGGTATCAAACACGGGCTTCGTGTTTCTGGGCGTGCCGTACAGCGCCGAGTCCACGCCGAAGAAGGACATGCGCCCCGCTGCTGTTGCAGGCTTGGACCCGCGGTTATACACGGTGCCATGGACGGTGCTCGTGAGCACCTGCGGCGTCAGCCCCGCCCTCGCCTCACCCGTCGGCTTCGTGCCGGGGCACAGCGAGAACTCGGGCAGCATCCCCAGCGAAGTGGTGCTCTGTAACTTAAATACGACGCAGGTTGGTGAGCTCGCCGCTAGGGCCTTGCCGACCGGGGGCGCGGCAAGGAGGCTGCTGTTGCGGCCCCGTATCACATTGAAAACGGTGTCCAGATCTTCTTCAAGGGCCTTACGCGCACCACCGTCGGGCGCCACCGCGACACCAACCTTAAGCTGCTCAATATATTTGATCTCCGCTGGCTGTATCGTTGTTGGTTTCATGTTGCGGTGGGGGTATTTAGTATGGGGGGTGATGTATGGTGTGGCAGGGGATATTCTGATCGCGGCTTTATCTCGATTTTCATTGACTAAAGCAGGTGGGGAAAAAAACAGGATCATGTGGACGTACGTAAACGATGCCGGCATCATGCGGAGCTTTGTGCACGGGGTGCGGGATGTGTGACACAGGTTTGCTTTTTGCCGTTCTTGTTGCCGAATAGCCTAGCCGAAAACACGTCCCAGGCCCTTGGACGACAAATATGTCCTTGACCATCTTTCTGTATGGGTGCTACCTTTGCCACATCAAGATGCCGATGGACATTCCGCGGGAGTTCCACGCCAGGGGGCTGCGGCTCTCCGCGAGATGCTCGACGACTGGCTCAGCAAGCTGTTGAAGGTTCTGCCCACCGGCAGCGAGATCGAGATCGAGCGCGCGCTCAAGTGGGTGCTGTGCATCCAGCAGCTTCTCTTTCGCCTCGACCACGGCACCCGCAAGGGGAGGTGCTTGCACACGGCGATACTACGCAAGCACTTCGAGCTTTTCGAGGAGGGCTCCTTACGCATCCTCATGGGACTGTGGCGTCCCGACGTGGCAGCGGCATTTGCGCGGCCTGGAAGAAGGTCTTGAACACGGAGGCGCTTGCACACGGCGACGCGCAAGCGCTTCGAGCTTTTCGGGAAGGGCTCCTTTCGCATCCTCGTGTGATTGTGGCGTACCGACATGGCAGCGGTATTGGCGCGGCCGGGAGAGAAGGTGTTAAACACGGCTGCTTCGGTGAAGCTCGCGATAAGGCTCATGGACTCATCCAGGACGGGTGCCCGCGAAAGAAGCGATGCCTTACCTTGAGGGGTCGGGACTTAGCAACCTCGATCTCGCCGAGATTAGAGCACAGAGTACAGTCCGTCGGCACCTCGGCCGCCCGGATGTCAGCCGCGTGTCCCCGGGCTCCGAAGCCGCTGTAGTACAAGGAGGTCATGCCGATCGTCTTCCAGTCGTACCCCTGGTCAACGAAGCCGAAGTTCCGGCTCGAAAGGCTGAACGCCCGGATGAAGAGGTCGAAGATGATGCCGCCGCGGTGCAGAAGCTTCGCGGCTTTGTGCTGTGGTGTGTGCAACGCTGTGCGCCTCCCCGGGTCGATGGCCGGGCTGAACACGTCAATCGGCTGCCGGCAAGCGTTCATCCCGACAAGCAGAACGATGCGGTGGAACAGATCTTCGAGCTCGTTGTGAAGGGTGAAGCGTCCGTGGCCAGTGCCGAGATACATTGACAGCGAATCGCCGAACGTGTCCACCGTCCGGAACAGAGGTCCCCCGGTCGAATCCCTACCCCGGAACACAAGCTTCTTGCGGTCGACCAGGAAAGGGTCTTCGATGCCTATGTTAGATGGCCATAATGGAGCACACCTCCATGTCCGAAGTCCGCATCTCAGGGGTCGGGATGGAGGTGAAGAAGTTCCCCGGGATGTCGACGTTCCATGCCTGCCGCAGAGGATCCATCGGATTAAGGAGGGCCATCGCGGTCTCGACGAGCCCCCTCCGCACCCACTGTCTAGCGCGCGTGCACTGATGCTGCAGCCGCGGCTTGCCTTCGGACCGCGGATCCTCGTCGCCCACTTCGGCGCGCATGAAGTCCCAGCTGTGGAGGAATATTTTGCTGAGGTTAAGATCCAAACCGATAAAGCACAGGCATCGGTTCGAGGGTCCAGGGAAGGACTTTGCGTCCCCGACAAAGGGAGTGAAGTAGTTGGCGAGCCCAGTCACCACCGTCCCGTCCGCGAGGGTTTCGCCTCCGATGCGGGGCGCTGTTATCTCTACTGCCCCGACGAAGGCAGCAAGGCAGCGCAGTAGCAGATGTCGGCGATCCGCGGCAGGCCGATACCCTTGAAACAGACGGAGAGAGTTCCTGTGGCACGCCCTCCGCCACGTCCTCCGCCAGGTCCTTCGCCACGTCCTTTGCGGGCTCGTCCTTCTCGAGTCGCCTAAGGGCAGCATGGGGAGCAGCGCGCGTGTGTTGGGCGTGGGTTTCGCCGCTGGAAAATGACGCGTGCGACGATGAACACCTTCACGCTCCCGTCTTAGGCGGCGCCCAACACGTCCTTCACGTGCTCGTCCCTCACGTACCTAAGGGCAAGCGCGGGAGGGCGGCATGCGTGTCCTTCACGTGTCACCTAAGGGAAAATGTGGGGGGCGGCACGCGTGTGTTGGGCGTGGGTTCCGCCGCTGGAAGATGGCGATGAGCAAGATAAGAACCTTCACGCTCCCGTCCTACGCGGCGCCCGACACCGACACGTCCTCGCGCCATTTTGATTAAAAAAAGCCCCTACTGTTTGGATTTAGTGGCGACAGACGGATAGACATAGTGGGCTATAAGAAACGACCCCCTCTTTACGCGCATATGCCCCTGCCTTTTTTTCAAAGTCACACCGCCGGGCGCCGCCCCCGGACCCCTGCAGAAAACTGGGGCCCGTGTTTGTGTAGTTGCCTCTTCCAGATTACAGGTTTTATCCTACCAGGTTAAAATAGAACGACCCAGACACCCCAGGCTTTTCTCCGACCGGAAAGCGCTAACGCCGCTTTGTGTCGCCATGTCTTCCCTCTCGGATCGCGCGTTGCCTCTTTTTTTGGAAGCCCCCCACCACCCGCCCCCGACAACGGCGCCCGTCTATCATGCCCCGTGCGCTCGCCCACTGCTGCGGCGGCGCACAGCTGCCGAAACTTTTCTAAACTCCCTTTGAAGACCCAATGTGGCGGGTTCCCGACCTGTAGGGCGGCTTCGCGGTTGGCTGCTTCAGCGTCAGCGGCTTCATCCCATTTTATTGCCCCACTTGGGGTATGCGGCTGCGCCCCCACACACCGTTTCGAAAAATAATCACATGCGCGTTCCGAGGAACGGAATGTTGATCTTGGGCATCTCAATGTTCACGGCGTTGCCAAACGAACCGAGGCCGAATGCGTCGGCAAAATCGATAAACTCGGGGCTTTCAGAACGAGACGGATCTGTCGGCGACACCGTTGACGACTGCGGGGCTTTCGATGTGAAGGCGGCGACATGGGCGCCGTTGAGCCTAGGGCCTTTACCTATGCTTTCATCAGCATTTTCGTCCAGGCTGGTTCCCTCGCCAATACTTTGAGGCGCGGCCGATTCCTCGACTTTCTTGTTTGGCGCCCCGAGCAGCGCAGAGTTTGGTGAATCAAGAGGAGGCGATGCAAACGAGACACTAGAGGAAGAATCGAAGCCTCCGATAAACTCTGCATCCTCAGGGCTCACCCGAGCCAACGTCGAACCGTTGCGAAGCTTGATTGCCCCCGAGAGATGCCGTTCCCACGCTTGCATGGTTGTCATTGCCGTCCCTTCTACAATGCCCTTCAATTGCACAACCTGCGCGGCGCTGGGAACTTCAGTCCCAATGACCAGAGTGCCGGAGTTGAGCCCGTCTAGCTCGAAAAAGCGATCGATCAGTTCCGCCAATACGTCCTCATCAACCTTTTGCAGCTGAAGCAACTTGAAAACGCAGTAATCTGCCTCCGAAATCTTGCCGTGTTTTGCCCAAGCTGGATCCGTGATATCAGCCTTGTGCACCCAGGTGGTCGATGCGATGATCTGCCGGGTGATATCTTCACCCACGATACCGTTGATATAGAGGTCAATGAGATCCCCAAGAGCAGTTCCAATAATCACCGTCGCCGCGATGAAATAGAACGTGAGAA
>Ga0181573_10004821_pt1 | contig 11362 bp, 7 predicted proteins | sample 101ome_25_FD_148643 | JGI IMG/M metagenome (GOLD analysis project Ga0181573, IMG submission 148643) | Coastal salt marsh microbial communities from the Groves Creek Marsh, Skidaway Island, Georgia - 101409BT metaG (spades assembly) | ecosystem: Environmental > Aquatic > Marine > Intertidal zone...
ATGCGCCGTCCCTACCCCTATCGCGGCGCTTAGGTAATTGCAATTCACTGAGGGGCGACACTTGGCTTCCCGCCCCCGGCCTGCGATGATTCCGGTCATGTTGCGAGTTCTCCTGTTTCTTGCCTGCGTGTTCGCCTCGGCCGCCCATGCCGCGACGAAACACCCCAATGTCCTCCTGATCACCGCCGACGATCTCGGCCCGCAACTGTCCTGCTACGGCGATCCGATCGCGAAGACGCCGAACATCGATCGTCTGGCGGCGCGCTCGGTGCAATTCCGCACGGCCTACGTGGCCCAGGCCTCGTGCAGTCCCTCGCGTTCGGCGATCTTCACCGGCCTGTATCCGCACGGCAACGGACAGTATGGCCTGGCCAACGCCAACGTCGGATTTCAGGTGCATGAACGTCTGTTCGACGAACTGCTGCCGAATGTCCTCAAGCGCGCGGGCTATCGCACCGGCATCATCGGCAAGCTGCATGTGAATCCGGAGAAGCAGTTCCAGTTCGACGTGCGCCATAACCAAGGCTTTGGCACGCGCGAAGTGCGGAAGCAGGTGGGGTTTGCGAAGGATTTCATCGCCGCGGCCAGGGACGACGAGCCCTGGTTCCTGATGTTCAATGTCTTCGACCCGCATGTGGCGCGGAAGCGGTTGAAGGGCGGCGGGCGCGGACCACAGTATTTTCCCGATCAGGTGCAGGGCTTGCCGAAGATTGTCCTGTCCGCCGACGAGGTCCCGGCCTGGCCCTGGCAGGGGATCGACACCCCGGCGCAACGCAAGAAGATCGCCGGCTACTACAACTGCGTGCACCGCATCGACGCCGCCATCGGCATGCTGATGAAGGAGCTGAAGGAGGCGGGCCATGACGACGACACCCTGATCATCTTCACCGGCGACCATGGACCGCCCTTCACGCGCGGCAAGACAAGTTGCTACGAGGCGGGCTTGCGCGTGCCGTTCCTGGCGCATTGGCCGGGAGTGTCGAAGCCGCACGTCTCCGACCGCCTTGTCGGGACCATCGACATCTATCCCACGATCCTGGACGCGGCGGGGATCGGCCGGCCGGAGGGACTGCACGGGCGTTCGCTGCGTCCGGTCTTGCGGTCGACGAAGAATCTGGATTGGCGGGCGACCCTGGTTGGCGAGTTCCACTTTCACGGGGCCGATCCCTTCTTTCCTCGGCGCGCGATCACCGATGGCCGCTTCAAGTTGATCCACAACCTGCTGGCCGGGCAGGCGGAGGCGAGTAACAGCGTCGATGGCGACAAGGCGTGGACCTACGCGCGGGAGTTGCCGTCTGGAAGTCCCGCGCGCCGCGCGTTGGAGCGACTTCCGAATCCGCCGAAGTGGGAGTTGTACGATCTCAACAAGGATCCCGTGGAATTCGTCAACCGGGCGGGTGACAAGAAACTCGCGGAAGTGGAAGCGCGACTGAAGGCGGCGTTGGCGGAATGGCAGAAAGAGACCGGCGACCGGTTTGGCGATCCGGAGTTTCGGGCCAAGGTTCGCGCGAAGCATCGGCGTTGAACTGGCAACTCATCAACGCTCGTTTTCAAACGGAGCATCCGCCTTCATGATTCACCTGATCCATTTCTCAGGAAACTGATTCATCAACCCGATGCGCTCAATCGGATTCAAATCGGAAGCCCCCGGGGGACTTTCTTAGTCTTTCCCGCCCTGGTTCGCCTTTCCACGGTTCTGGTTGCGCCATCCGGCCGGCAAACAGGATTAACCTCGTTTCCCGATCTATCACAAAGAACAGGAACGGGTGATCCAGTGAAACGGGGATCGGGTCCGGTCTTGGCGTCGGCCTTCCAGCGGGTTTCGGGACCACAGCGGTTGCGGTCGCGGCCTTTACGCCTTTTTCATTCAGTTCGATGCGCGCGATGAAGAACTTTCGAGATCATAAGTCCGGCGGGATCGTCAGTGATGCCCGAAAAATCGGCCTTCTCGGAGAACGCCAACCGGAGACCATAGTCTTGAAGCCTCCTGCCCATTGAAAATGAGGCCTCCATCGAAAATCTCGGAATTCGCAACTCCAACCGCCGCTCGCGCATCATGTCCGCAGTTTTCCAGATTTCGTCGGTGGAAACCCATTCTTCCAGCTTCGCCAACGAACCCCGCTTGGGCGCCAAAACCAACATGGACATAGAATCGAACGGCAATTCCAATGCGTCCAAGTGTTCGTCAGTATAGTACGGATACTCATGCGTCTTCTTCATGATTGCGGCCTTGACGATCGCCCTGTCCCGATGGACCGACCCGAAGAAAGGCTCCGACTCCGTCAAGAAATCATCGAATGGAAAGAGCCATTCCCCTTGAAAGTAGATCGCATTCACCAACACCAATCTCGTCTCCACGTCGAGATCGTCAGAAGAAACCAATTCCTTGATCAGGTCGTTGGTCTGTTCCGCCACCCAGTCGTTGATTCGCGCGGCCGCTTCCTCGGCCTTCTCGAAATCAACAGGGCGGCATTCGCTGTCCCAATGACGCCTCAAACGTTCAACATAATCCTCGCGCAACCGGTAGCCACGGCGCACAAAGAGCGCATTGGCCATATGCAGCGCGAACTTCACGGCCCGGCCCTTTGATTCGCGAGGAGCGCTCAACCGCGCAATACGTTCTTCCACCAAAGGCCCCAACTCACATGCGCCGTTCGGAACCCCCAACAGATTCTCCAACTCCCGCCGCGTCCGCCCGCGCGCGCCCGCCGGCAACATGCTCAACGCCAGACCAATACTGAGCGGCGAAAGGAAACAATTCTTTTCGGGATTCTCGTCCCGCAGCAGGCGAATGCCCAAATCGTTGAACGCTTTACTCAGGTCGAATTCCCGCGATCGCCCCAATCCAAGAAGTCTTCGTAAGTTCACAATAATCCTTCCGCTTCGATCAACTCCCTCCCTCGGCATCCCACTTCAAAATCCCCACTCACCCCAACACACCCTTGACCACTTTTCCGTGGATATCGGTGACGCGGTAGTGGCGGCCTTGGAAGAAGTAGGTGAGGCGTTCGTGGTCGAGGCCGAGGAGGTGGAGGATGGTGGCGTTCAGGTCGTGCACGTGGACGCCGGTGTTTTCGCGATCGACGATGTTGTAGCAGAAGTCGTCGGTCTGCCCGTAGCGCAGGCCGCCCTTCACGCCGGCCCCGGCGAGGTAGATTGAGAAGCAGCGGGGATGATGATCGCGGCCGTAGGTCTTGGGATTGCCCTGCTTGTAGACCGTGCGTCCGAACTCGCCGCCCCAGATGATCAGGGTGTCGTCGAGCAGCCCGCGGCGCTTGAGATCCTGCACGAGCGCGGCGGAGCCCTGGTCCACTTCCCTGGCGATCTTCGGATGGCGGCCCGGGAGATTGGAGTGGTGATCCCAGCCGCGGTGATAGAGTTGGATGAAGCGCACGCCGCGTTCGGCGAGTCGCCGGGCGAGCAGGCAATTGGCCGCGTGCGTGCCCGGGTTCTTCGCGTCCTCGCCGTAGAGTTCGAAGGTGGACGGCGGTTCGTCCGAGGTGTCGGTCAGGTCGGGCACGGACATCTGCATCCGGTAGGCCATTTCGTAGGCGGCGATGCGGGTGAGGATCTCGGGATCGCCCACTTCCTTGTGACGCTCGGCGTTCAGCGCGGCGATGTCGTCGAGCAGCTTCCGTTTTCCGGTCGCGTCGGTGCCCGAGGGATCACGCAGGTAGAGGACGGGATCGCCCGCGGCGCGGAGTTTTACGCCCTGGTGATTGCTGGGCAGGAATCCGGCGCCCCAGAGGCGGGAATAAATCGGTTGTGCCTGCACGTCGGTGTTCTTGTCGAGCAGCACGACATAGGCGGGCAGGTCGGACGATTCGGAGCCGAGCCCGTAGCTGGCCCAGGCGCCGAGGGAGGGACGGCCGGGTTGTTGGTGGCCGGTTTGAAAGAAGGTGATCGCCGGGTCGTGGTTGATCGCCTCGGTGTAGGTCGAGTTGATGATGCAGATGTCGTCCGCGATCCTGCCGTGATGCGGCAGCAGATCGCTGATCCACTGGCCGCTGTTCCCGTGTTGGCGGAAGGGCAGGAAACTCTTTGCGACGGGAAAGGACTTCTGCCGGGCGGTCATGCCGGTGAGGCGCTGGCCCATGCGGACCGAGCCCGGCAATTCCGTGCCGTCATATTTCTCCAGCGTGGGCTTGTAGTCGAAGGTGTCGATCTGGCTGGGCGCGCCGGATTGACAGAGATAGATCACGCGCTTGGCCCTGGGCGCAAAGTGACTCGGGCCGGGAGATCCGGGGGCGTAACCGGGGCCATTGTTCTCCGCGAGCGATACGCCCTTGCCCGATGCGGAGAAGAGCTTCGGTTCCAACAGCGACATCAAGGCCGCGGAGCCGAGTCCCACGCGGCCGGCATGACTGATGAAGCGTCTTCTCGTGACGCTGAGTTGGGATTCGAGGATGGGGTCCATGGGGAATGCGATCAGCCTTTGGTGATGAATTCGCTCAGGTTGAGCAGCATGCGGGCGAGGGTCGTGTAGGCCGCGAGTTCGGCGGCGTCCAATGACGGATCGCGCGGCGACTGCCCGACGGCGAGCAGCTTGTTTGCGGCTTCCGGGTCGCGCTTGAAGCGTTGCAGCCCCTCGTTCAGAGCTGTGCGCAACAGTTTCAATTCGGACTCCGTTGGCTGGCGGGACAGGCAAAGTTCGAAGCCGCGGCGGATGCGGTCGTCGGGGCCGTCGCCGCCGTCCTTGATCACGCGTTCGGCGAGTTTGCGGGCGGCCTCGATGAACTGCGGATCGTGCAGCATGACGAAGGCCTGCAGCGGGGTGTTGGTGCGGGAGCGCTTGACGACGCAGAACTCGCGTTCCGGCGCGTCGAAGGTCGCCATGCTGGGCGGCGCGACAGTGCGCTTCCAGAAGGTGTACAGGCTTCGTCGATAGAGCTGCGCGGGATCGGTCGTGTGCGGGTAGGCGCGCGAGTAGTTGGGGCGGTTGTTGATCTCCAGCCAGAGCCCTTCCGGGTGATAGGGGAACACGCTGGGGCCGCCGACGGATTCATCCAGCAGGCCGCTCACCGCGAGCGCGGAGTCGCGGATCGTTTCGGCGTCGAGGCGGAATCGGGGCGCGCGACCGAGCAGTCGGTTGTCGGGGTCGGCCTGTAGCAGCGCGGGCTCGATCTTCGAGCTTTGCCGGTAGGTTCCGCTCATGACCATGGTCTTGAACAGGCTCTTCACATCCCAGCCCGAGTCCATGAACTCGACGGCGAGCCAGTCGAGCAGTTCGGGGTGGCTGGGATATTCGCCCTGCGAGCCGAAGTCCTCGATCGTCTTCACCAACCCCGAGCCGAACAACTGCGCCCAGAAACGGTTCACGGTCACGCGGGCGGTGAGCGGGTTGTCCCGCGACACCAGCCAGCGGGCCAGGCCGAGGCGGTCGGGGGGGACGCCCTCGGGCAGGGTTCCCAAGGCGCGCGGTGTATTGGGTTGGATGGGGCGGCTCTTGTCCGGCTTGTCGTATTCGCCGCGAACCAGCACGTGTGTTTCGCGCGGGGTGGGCATGGAAGCCAACACCATGGTTTCCGGAATGGCCATCCGCGCGGCGTCGAGTTGCGACCGGAGTTTTTTCAGATCCTCGGAGATTGCCGTGATTTCGGCGTTGCCGAAACGCAGGGCGAGGTGGCCGGCCAGCCTGTTCCTGTCCGCGGCGCTTCGTTTGGCGGCGGCAACGTCGAGAATCTTGCGGATGCCGGCGGGAACAGGGGGCTGGCCATCGGGGGGGATCGAGATGCGAAAGCGCCCGATGCTGTGCGATCCGCCCCAGCTGTGGATCAGGCTGACCTTCACCCGCGAACCGGCCGCGATCTCGTCCTTCAGCGTGAACACGGCCGAGCTGTCCGCGAAGCGGGTGTTTCCGTCGATGGCCCATCCGGCCCGGCCGGTCTTGCCATCGATGGCCTGCGTGATGGGGTAGCCCTTCTGCTCGTAGTTGGCCTCGGCCGACGCGATCCTGGCTTGTTTGAATTTCGATCCGGCGTCGGCTTCGGCGACCTCCACTTTGACCTCGCTGAGGACGAAGTTTCCATTGTGGGCGCGGCCGGTGGATTTCTTGAAGTGTGAATCGTGCGTCAAGGCCTCCAGCCGGATGGCGCGCGTCGGCTTGTCTCCGAGCGTGAACCCGATCTGGTAGGTCTGGGTCGCGGGATTGGGGCCGGTGGCGAGGACGCTGCCGTCGTCCCGCTTCTCCAGTTTCGTTCCGCCCTGCGCGCTGAGCGTGTCGATCTTCACGGACTTCGCTTCGGCGGAGACGAGTTTGTTGAGCTTCGTCTCCCATGCGGCCATGGAGCCGCCGGCGGCCTTGATGGCGGCGGAAAGGCGCTTCTCTGTCGCGGCGATCCTTTCGGTGAATTCGACTGTCCGGTCCGGACGCAGCGGCGAACTGATCCGGGCCTTGGGATTGAAGCCGTTGAGGCCGCGTTCGGGCACGCTGTTGAAGAACGCGTAGAACGAATAGAAATCGTCCATGTCGATCGGGTCGTATTTGTGATTGTGGCAGCGGGCGCAGGTGAAGGTCAGTCCCAGCCAGGTCGTGGTGGTCGTGACCACGCGGTCCATCACGTATTCCGTGCGATACTCCTCGTCGATCACGCCGCCCTCGATGGTGATCGGGTGATTGCGATGAAAGCCCGTGGCCAGGCGTGTCTGGTCCGTGGCGTCCGGCAGCAGGTCCCCGGCGGTCTGCTGGATGGTGAACTGGTCGAAGGGCAGGTTGGAGTTGAAGGCGTTGATGACCCAGTCGCGCCAGACCCACTGGTGTCGGGTGCGGTCGTATTGATAGCCGCTGGTGTCGGCATAGCGGGCGGCGTCCAGCCAATAGCGCGCGCGGTGTTCGCCGAAACGGGGCGAGGCGAGCAGGTGGTCGACCGCCTTGGAGAAGGCGTCGTCGTCCGAGGCCGGGTCGCGGACAAAGGCCTGGACTTCGCCCGGGGTTGGCGGGAGACCGGTCAGGTCGAGGGATGCCCGGCGGATCAACGACGCGCGGTCGGTCGCCGCGGTCGGCCCCAACCCATCGGTTTCGAGCCGCCTGATGACAAAGTTGTCGATGGGATTCCGGACGGCGTCGGTGTGGTTGACCTTGGGGGGGGACGCTTTGCCGGGCGGGATGAATGCCCAGTGCGTTTCGTATTCCGCGCCCTGGTCGATCCATTTCCGGATCAGCGCCTTTTCGCGCGCGGTCAGTTGCGTGTGGAAATCCGGCGGCGGCATCTGGTCGTCGGGATCCGTCGTGACGATGAGCCGCCAGGCGAGGCTGTCTTCCGCGGAGCCGGGAACGATCGGTCGCGCGCCGTCCCGTTCGGCGATGGCCTGCCCGCGGACATCCAGTCGGAGGTCGGCTTCGCGGGCATTGGCGTCCGGGCCGTGGCAGGCGAAGCAGGTCTTCGAGAAGATTGTCCGGATGTCGCGGTTGAAGCGGACCTTTTCCGGGAGTTGGAAAGCGGGAGCTTCCTGGGCGTTTGCGCGATGGGGCGAGGCGCAGGCAAGGACGGCGCAACCGATTGTGAGAAAGGCGCGGCGGAAGGCGCGGGTTGTGCGCGGCGGGCGTGTCACGTTGGGCTGGATTGAATCGAGCGTCATGGTCCGGAATGCAATCAACAATGAATCTGATGCCACGGCGTGACGGCGATGACAATGGGATTCAAACTTCTGGGTGAGGACGTCCCGCAACCGGAGGGAGTGGAATTGACGCTGATTCCCGGTTCATGCGTGCGCCTTGTCCGTGTTGCGCTCAGACTCGACGCCGGCCGTTGATCCACGGTAGTCTGCGCGGATGAAACATACCTATTTCGGATTTCGGTCTGCAGTCTGCCTGTTCGCGTCGGCGGTTGTGTTCTCGGCGTCAATGGAGGGGGTTTTGGCGCAGGACAAGAGCGTCAAGCCGGGCATCAACAAGCGGTTTCTCGATCCCGAGTTGAAGGTCGGCGAGTGGGTGGAGCGATTCGAACGGGAAGGGCGCGAAGTCTATGATCATCGCGAAGCCACCCTGAACGGCATCGGTCTGAAGCCGGGGATGGCCGTGGCCGATATCGGTTCGGGCACGGGGTTCTTTACCCGGATGCTGTCGGCCAAGGTCGGCGAACAGGGCAGTGTGATCGCCGTGGACATCGTGCCGGCGTTTCTGTCGCGGATCGAGTCGTTCAAAAAGGAGGAGGGGCTGAAGAACATTACGACGCGCCTCTGCACGGCGAAGTCGACGAAGCTGCCGAAGCGCAGCATCGACGCGGCCTTCATCTGCGACACGTATCATCACTTTGAATATCCGCAGGCGACGTTGAAATCGTTGCGCGCGGCGCTGCGGCCGGGCGGCACGATCGTGCTTATCGATTTCAAGCGCATCGAGGGGAAGAGTTCGGATTTCATCATGAACCACGTCCGCGCGGGGCAGGAGGTTTTTACGGCGGAGATTGAGGCGGCGGGTTTTGAGAAGCTCGATGAGCCGATCGAATTGAAGGACAACTACGTCGTCCGTTTCCGGAAGACGGGCGGCAAGGGCAAGAAATGAAGGGGCGGGCGGACGAGTGTTCAACGGGCCTTTTGACGATATGAGCGACGACGAATGGAAAGGGCGGTTCCGCGAGATTCATGACGCGGGAGTGGAACGGTATCGGGCGGGGCGACAGTCGCCCGGCGCCATGTTCGAGCCGGACGAGGTTGAGTGGTTGAAAGGCCTCGGCTGCACGGCGCAGGAGCTGTTCGATTTCGTGGAGGACGGGCTGGGCGGCTCGCCGACCTATGCCGAGGTGGAGGAGGTCACGGCCATCCGGCGCGATTATTTCCTGAACCAGATGAACGGCGGGTGGACCGGGCATGAGATCGACATGGACGCGCTGCCCGCCAAGAGCGACGCGGTCGATGGAATTGCCTGGCTGCCGCGCATCATCCCCAAGGCGAAGGCGAAGCTGCGGGGCGAGATGCCGCCGGATCTGATGTATGGCTGCGGCGGGGACCGGCCGTTCCTGAAGAGCGTCAATGTCGGCCTGGGAGAGTTTCTCCGCGTGGTGCGCGATGCGGAGAATGACCGCGAGGTGATCGAATTCGTGAAGGGACGCGCGGCGGGCGGGTGATTGTGTTGGCGTCCCGTCGGCGATCAGCCGCCGGCCTGCATGGATTCCCAATCCGCGAGGAACTGCACCTGCCCTTGGGTTTCGATGGCGCCGGGGCGGACGTGTCTCACGGCGCCGATGGCGTCCATGGTCCTGGTTCCCTTCGCGATCAGGTAGGCTGCGAGGAGGGTTCCCGTTCTTCCATAGCCTGCGTGGCAATGCACGACCACGGGCTTGCCTTCGCTCTTCATCCTGTCGATGAATTCCACGACCTGCTGGGCCTGGGGCGGCGCGGGAGGATTGAAATCGGGAATGGGGACGGAAATGAAGTCGAAGCCGGCGTCGTGGTAGGCCAGGCCGTCGCTGGGGTTGTTCACCAGTGAAACGACCGCCCGGATTCCGGCGGCGTGAAGTCTGGGGAGATCGTCGTCGAATGCGTTGAGATCGCCGCCTTGATTCGCGCGCCGCTCGGGGTGGAGCAGCGGCATCGGCATGCCCGCCAGTTCTCCCGGTATCAGCCAATATAGGATTTCGGCGCCCATGGGCGTGCATACTCGGGGCAAGCGGCGCTGTTTGTCAAACTTACGAGGCTTGAGCGCCAGGGAGACGGAAGATATTAATGTGGGGAGAAGTCCATGAATTGTTCCCATCGTCACGGATTGATTGCGGCCTGCGTCTTGATGGCGTTTGCGGCTGACCTTGGCGCCGATTCCAATGAGGCGGTCGAAGGTGTCGCCGGTCTTGCAGGGAGGTATTGCCACGACTGCCACGATTCGGAAACCGCCAAGGGCGGACTCGATCTGACGAAGACGCCGTTTGCTCTCGAAGACCGGAAGTGGCGCGACAAGTGGGTGTTGATCTTCGACCGGATCGAGAAGAAGGAAATGCCGCCCAAGGCGGAGAAACTGCCGGCCGCCGAACGGGCGAAGCTCCTTGAGGTCCTCGACAAAGCCCTGCATGCGGCCGACTTGGCAGATGTCCGGGCGAACGGGCGCGGGACGTTGCGGCGGTTGACCCGGGCGGAATACGAGCACAACCTGCGCGACCTTCTGCGACTGCCGAGTCTGGACATCCGGGACAAGCTGCCGGAAGACAGGACATCGGGAGGATTCTCCAAGGTCTCCGATACGCTCGACCTGTCGCGTGTGCAGATGGAGGCCTACCTCAACGCGGCGGAAGCGGCCCTGCTCGAAGCCGTGGCGAAAGGGATGAAACCGATTGCGCCGGAAAAACGCCGTATCGTCGGGACCGATCTGTATCCCAAGGTCGGCGAGCATGGCGGGCGCGAGGCGATGTTCTTCGCGAAGGAGGGGAGGATGGTTCCGATTTCCAACGCGGATGTGGCCAAGGCCAACAAGACCGGCAAGCGCGACGAGGAATTGGAGGTGGGAGTCTTTCGTTCCGCGACCTGGCCGTACTACGCCTACCCGCGGGGCTTTCTTGCCAAACGTGACGGGGCTTACCGTGTGCGGTTCTCGGCGCGGGCTGTCCTGCAGAAACCGGGATTCTGGATGGTTCCTGCAAGCCGGCCGTTGGGCATGACCTTTCGCGCGCGGCAGCCTTCGGCGGCGGATGTTTCCGGGGACGTTCGCGCGACGGGCGGATGGATCGACATCCAACCGGAGCAGGCTGAATACGAAACAACCGTGTTGCTGAAGAAGGGCGAGACTTTTGAGTACAGCCTGTTCGGCCTCCCTGTTCCGCATCCGATCACCAGTCATGGCGGCCCGTTGTATTACAATTTTCCCCCGATGCCGCCGGACGGTCACCCGGGCGTCGCCTTTCAGTGGCTGGAGATTGAAGGCCCCCTCCAAGCCGAAAGCTGGCCGCCGGAATCGCATCGGGTCCTGTTCGGCGGGCTTTCCCTCGCAGCGCCCAAGCCGGGATCAGGTCTCCCCGTTCGGGTCCACAGCGAAAACCCGCGTGAAGACGCGGCGCGCCTGCTGAAGCGATTTGCCAGACGCGCCGCGCGGCGGCCGGTAAACGATGGGGATCTGGCGCCTCTATTGAAACTCATTCATGCCGAACTCGATTCCGGCGCGTCTTTTGTGGAGGCGATGCTGGCGGGCTACCAGGCTTTCCTCTGCTCGGGGCGTTTCCTTTATCTCAATGAGCCGAAGGGCGAAGGGCACGCGGCCCGGCGCGATGTCGCCGAGCGGCTTGCGCACTTTCTCTGGAACACCGGCCCGGACTCCCGCCTGCAAAAGGCCGCCGCCAAGGAAGGCGGACTCGACAGCCGTTCGCTCCAGATCGAGGTGGGCCGTCTGATTGCCGACAGCCGCTTCGACCGCTTCGTCGAGAACTTCACGGACGAATGG
>Ga0181573_10004823_pt1 | contig 11360 bp, 8 predicted proteins | sample 101ome_25_FD_148643 | JGI IMG/M metagenome (GOLD analysis project Ga0181573, IMG submission 148643) | Coastal salt marsh microbial communities from the Groves Creek Marsh, Skidaway Island, Georgia - 101409BT metaG (spades assembly) | ecosystem: Environmental > Aquatic > Marine > Intertidal zone...
GGTTGACGCCGCATTACATTAAAAAAAACACAATAGGAACATGCCATGATGACCAAAACCCCACTCGGGCGGTTTCCCGCTCGCAAAATGGCGCTGTCTCTCGCGGTTGCCATCGCCTCACAGGCACTGCCTGCTCTGGCTCAAGATGATGACGAGGTCACGGCCTCGGCGTTGGAAGAAGTGATTGTCACGGGTACCAAGCGCGACGTGTCGCAGCAGGATCTGCCGATTGCGGTGAGCACCATTACCGCGGCGCAGCTGGAGAAAACTTTCCAGAATGATGTGACCGAGCTGGCGCAGCTCTCCCCTAACGTGACGCTCACACCGCAGAATGGCTTTAACGCGATTGCCGGCGGCATGCGGGGTACGGGTTTTATCTCGATTCTGGTGACCAAAGACCCGTCGGTCGGTCTGACGGTCGACGACTATGCGTTTAATCACGTGCAGTCGCAGTTCGTTGAGGTCTTCGATATTGAGCAGGTGGAAATCTTCCGCGGTCCTCAGGGTACGCTGTTTGGTAAGAACACCACCGGTGGTGCGATCGCGTTTACGACCATCAAGCCCGAGGTGGGTGGCGAGTTAGCCGGTAGGTTCGAAGTAAATTACGGTCAGTTCACCAGTAACGACAGCGATATTGAGAAGTTCAAGTTTGCAATCAATGTCCCATTGGGTGATACGTTGGCAGCACGCTTGTCCGTGATCCGCGACTACACGGACGGCTACTGGTCAAATACCAAGCCAATGGGCGGCGACCTCCTGTGCTTTGCTTGTAGCGAGGTCACAGGTGACCCCAACTCACCGTCCACCGACAGCATTCGTTCGACCTACCCCACAACAGGTGATGGCCGGAACATCGGTGGTAAAGACGTACTCGCCGGCAAGTTAAAGTTTCGGTGGGAGCCCAACGACTGGATGGCGGCTGACCTGATCTTCGAATATGTCGATGACGACTCTGAGACGCCCGCCACGGCAAATGATACTCCCGAGGGCGAGGGTTACATCTGGCCGCTGATAGGGTTCCCGGGATATCAAACCCAGGGTATCAGTGACCCGTTCATTACGGGCCAAAGCTACACTCAAAACTCGCTGATCGATATGAACAGCGGCCACCAGATCGACGCTGACGGCATCTACTTGAACATGGAATTTGACCTCGGTAACTACCTGGTCAAGGCGATCACGGGCATGCGTGATCAGGACGAGATTCTCGCCAGTACCTATACCGGTGAGGCCTATACGTCACTGTATGACGCGAGCCGAAATACGACCCGAGACACGACTCAGCTGGAGCTGCGGGTGGCCAGTCAATACGACGGCCCCTTCAACTTTGTCGCTGGCGCGGCTTCTTATACGGATGATCTCGAGTTTAATGTCTTTGCCAGCCTGGGTTTCTTTCTGCCGCTGGCGGGCGCTGATTTTTACCGTGATACCTTCGAAATTCAGTACACCACGCAAGATCGCAGCACGTGGGCCGCTTATGCCGATGGGTCGTTCGAGGTGACTGATCGTTTGACCCTGACCGGTGGCCTCCGCTATACCCATGACGAAAAGGACTTTGTCCGCCAAAACTTGGGTACTGCTGCCAATCCTGTCAGTAACTTCATCACATTGGACCAGGCTCAAGGGCCCTTTACTAACCCGCTGCCGGAATCGGCCTTTGGTAACGTCCAGAAGAACTCTGAGACGTGGACTAAGACGACCTTCCGAGTGGTGGCGGACTACAAGTTCACTGATAACATCATGGGCTATGCCAGTTTTGCGACAGGCTTTGTGGCGGGAGGCTTCTCGGAGACCTGCGGCTCCCCGACTTCTTGCGCGGCCTACGATTCTGAAGAGAACGAAAACATCGAGATCGGCATGAAGGCCGATCTGCTTGATGGCACGCTCCGTTTGAACGCTGCCTACTTCAATACGACGTATGAGAGTCTGCAGCGCGATACCGTTGTGACAATCAAGGACGCCGCGGGTAACGACTTTCAGGAAACCCAGGCGGTAAACGTGGGCGAATCAACCGCGCAGGGTATCGAAGTTGAGATGCAGTGGGCGGTCACGGATAACATCCGTATCGACGGCAATCTGGGCTGGCTGGATCACGAGTACGATGACTACCGTCCGGGCATTAACCCCGCGGACCTGGGCATTTCTGGCGCGGGCGGTCAGATCAACCCGGATCTGAGTGGCCTCGAGGTACCGTTCTCACCCGAGCTCAACTATGGCATTGGCGTGAGCTACTTTCAGGACCTCTCCAGTGGCGCCATGATCACTTACAACGTGAACATGCACTATCAGGATGATGCTCAGTCCAGCTCGTTCCCGGCAAACTTCCAGGGCGGCACGGCTGAGAATCCGGTGATCAAGCAAAAAGGTAATACCCAGCTTGAGGAGCGCACGCTGGTGAATGGTTACATCACCTACACCGGCACTCAGGGCTTCGAGATCTCGGTCTACGGTAAGAACCTCACTGATGAGCGGTATCGCGTATCGGCCAATCCGGTCGCGACGTTGTGGAACTTCTCTCGCTTCGGACCGCCGCGTGAGTATGGTGTTCAAATCGGATACAGCTTCTGATCGATCCATGGCAGTATTCTTGGGGCCCCTCTGGGGCCCTTTCTTTGCCCAGTCTTTGAAACACTGTCGGGGGAGGTCTCATGGACATGTCACCTGAAAAACTGGCCGACGCCTATCGGCTGATGAAAACCATCCGCGAGTTTGAGGAGCGCATGCGCTCTGAGTACCAACAGGGCAAGTTGCCCGGATTTATTCATATCTATCGGAATCAGGAGGCGATTGCCGTCGCCGCCTGTCTCGATATGACTAACGAGGATTACATCGCCAGCACCCATCGGGGCCACGGCCACTGCATCGCCAAGGGCTGCGAAATCGAGGCTATGTTGCTGGAGCTCGCGTGCAAAGAAGACGGTCTTTGCAATGGCAAAGGTGGCTCGATGCACATTGCCGATATGTCAAAGGGCATGCTGGGCGCCAACGCCATTGTGGGCGGCGGCCCGCCCATTGCTGCGGGCGCTGCGCTGACAGCTAAAACGCTGGGCAACGGCGCTGTATCCATGGCCTTTATTGGTGATGGCGCGTCGGATCAGGGCACCGTAGCCGAATCGTTGAACCTCGCGGTGGTGCTGCAGCTACCAATGATCTTCATGTACGAGAACAACCGCTACGCGGAATTCACCAAAAGCCCCAAGCCCGACGGCCGCATTGCCGAGCGCGCCGGCGCGTTTGGCATGCCGGCCGAGGTGGTTGATGGCAGTGATTTCTTCGCCATGTATGACGCTTGCCAGCGGGCCATCACGCGCGGACGTGAAGGCGGTGGCCCGACCGCCATCGAAGCGGTGTGCAACCGGTACTACGGCCACTTCGAGGGCGACGCCCAGGCTTACCGCGATCAGGCGGAGCTCGACGCGGAGCGCGCGGTCAGCGACCCTTTGCCTCGCTTCCTTGCGGATCCGCGTGCCGCGGCGCTGACTGAAGAAAAGATCACCGAGATCGATGCCGCCATTCTCGCGGAAATTGACCGCGGCTTTGAGGTCACCTATGCCGCCGCCGATCCAACGCCAGATAAGCTATATACCGATGTGTATATCCACTACGAGGGGAGGCTTCAGTGATGAAAATGTCGATTCGTGAAGCGATTAACCAGACCCTCCACCAAGAAATGGAACGCGACGAGCGGGTGATCGTGCTCGGGGAAGACGTAGCCAGTGACCAAGGTGGCGTGTACGGCATTACCGATGGGTTGCCCGCCAAGTTTGGTCTGCACAGGGTGATTGATACACCGATTACCGAGTCTGCGATTGTGGGGGCGGCAGGCGGCGCGGCGCTGACCGGGTTGCGCCCGGTTGCCGAGCTCATGTTTGTCGACTTTCTGGGCGTGTGTCTCGACCAGATCCTCAATCAGATCGCCAAGTTCCGCTACATGTTTGGCGGTCAGGCGCGCACACCGGTGGTGATACGCACCATGATCGGTGCGGGCACTGGGACAGGCCCGCAGCACTCGCAGATCCTATATCCGTTGCTGGCTGCCATACCGGGCATCAAGGTAGTGACGCCGGCCAACGCGGCCGATGCCAAGGGCCTGCTGACGACGGCAATCCGCGATGATGATCCCGTGATCTTCTGCGAGCACAAAGCCCTATACATGGATGAGTGTGAGGTGCCCGAAGGTGAGTACCTGCTACCGTTTGGTCAGGCACGCACCGCTGTTGAAGGCTCGGACATCACCATCGTGGGCATGTCGCGCACCGCGGTGATCGCTGAAGAAGCGGCCACCCAACTGGCACAAAAAGGTATCAGTGCCGAGGTCATTGATTTGCGCACGCTGTCGCCGCTGGATGAAGGCTCGGTGTTGGAAAGCCTTTCTAAGACCGGGCGTCTGGTGGTCGTGGATGAATCAAACCCCTACTGCAGCATGGCCTCAGAGATTGCGGGGCTGGTGGTCGAGCGCGGTTTCGATACCCTTGATGCGCCGGTCAAACGGGTCACCTCACCCCACACACCGGTGCCAGCGACGCCCTGCCTCGAAGCCAACTACGTGCCCAGCGTGGAGCGGGTCATAGCGGCGGTAGAGGAAACTCTGTCTTATTGAAAAGAATAGAAGAAGCGACTCAGAGATGATCACGTTAAAAAAACTGATGCGGCGAATAAGCCTGATGATGGTGGCCGCGGTGTTGATGCCATTAGCTAATGCGGCGCCCTCCAGCACGGGGATGGCCTCTGATGGGGCCGTGATAGAGGCGGCCGATGGGATGGCGCTCTATCAAGCGCACTGTGCAGCCTGTCACGACGGCCAGGTGCCGCGCGCCCCGCACATGATCACCTTTTCAACGATCGGTGCCGCCACCATATTGAATGCCATGAATAACGGCGTGATGCGCGCGCAGGCGGCGGCCTTGTCGGCGGCTGAGCGTGAGGTGCTGGCAGGCTTTTTGGCAGGAGAGGCGATGGCTCCACCAAAACCGATTCTGGCCTGCTCGGACCCGATGAGCGAACTCGCCAGCGCCGATGCTGCAGCCATGCAGGGCTGGGGTGGCAATGCCAAAAACCACCGGCATAGTGATGGCGCAGGGCTAGACCGTAACAACGTGGATCAGCTCGCACTCAAATGGGTATTTGCGTATCCGGGTGCACTGCGAGCGCGATCTCAACCGCTGGTGCATGACGGCGTGATCTTTGTCGGGTCACAGTCAGGCAACATTTACGCCCTCGATCTTGAATCAGGATGCGCGCACTGGACCTACTCGGCCGGCGCCGAGGTTCGCAGCAGTCTGTCCCTTGGTCAGGTGGCGGGCCGCGACGATCCGGTGCTCTACATGGGCGATTTCAGTGCAACGGTGCACGCCATCGACGCCAGCGACGGCTCTCTGATATGGCGCTCGTCAGTCGGGGATCATCCCGATGCGACGATCACCGGCTCTCCCAAGCTTCATGAAGGGAGCCTCTATGTGCCTATCTCCTCGTCAGAGTGGGCCACCGCAGCCGATCCCGGCTACGCCTGCTGCACTTTCCGCGGTGGCGTAGTGTCGGTGGATGCCGCATCGGGTGAGCTGAATTGGCGCGCCCATGTCATCGATGAACCCGCAGCGGAAACCGGTGAGACGAACCCGTTCGGTGCGGCACGAAAAGGCCCTGCGGGTGCCCCGGTCTGGAACAGCCCGACCATCGACGCTGAGCGCGGCGTGCTCTATGTCGGTACCGGCGAGGCCTACACCTCGCCAGCAGCAGATACCAGTGACGCGGTACTGGCGTTCTCCTTGGCTACCGGTGAGCGTCAGTGGGCGAAGCAGCTGCTGGGTGGCGATGCCTGGAATATGGCGTGCTTTATCGGTGAGGCAGCTAACTGCCCTGAGGAAGACGGCCCTGATCTGGATATCGGCGCCTCGACAGTATTGTGGTCCGGCGGCGACCGCGATTACTTGCTGGTGGGTCAGAAGAGTGGCGATGTCTACGCGCTGGATCCTGACAAGGGCGGCGCTGTTGTCTGGCATAACAAAGTTGGCCGCGGTGGCTTCCTCGGTGGAGTCCATTGGGGCATGTCAGTGAATGAGGATTCGCTTTTTGTGCCAATCGCCGATACGACGATCACCGGACGTTTCACCGGGCCCGTTTCTCCCGGCATACACGCGCTGGACCCAACCTCGGGCGAGGTTCGCTGGTATACGCCCAGCGCTCCTGACTGTGAGGGCAAGTCACCGATTCCGGTCTGTGACCAAGGCATGTCCGCGGCGATTACCAGCACCGACCAATTGATATTTGCCGGCAGTCTTGATGGCAATCTCAATGTCTACGACAGCCTCTCCGGAGAGGTCCTCTGGTCGTTCGATACCTTCGGTGACTTCGAATCAGTATCCGGCGATACCGCATTGGGGGGCTCCATCGAGTCTGACGGCCCTGTGCTGTACAAGGGGCACGTGTTGATTAACTCTGGGTACCAGTTCGGGGCGCGTATGCCGGGTAACGCTTTGATGGTCTTTTCATTACCGCCGAAGGCGGACCTTGCAAGGAGTATCCGCAGTGAGTAAGAGCCTGGATGCGGTGACGATTCCCAAGTGGGGCATCGAAATGACCGAAGGCACGATCGTCGCCTGGCATAAAGACGAGGGAGACGCCGTGAAGGCCGGTGAAGAAATCGTCGATATCGAAACGGACAAAATTGTGAACAGCTTTGAGGCGCGAAGCTCCGGCACGCTGGTGCGAATCCTGGCCGAGGTGGGCGAAGAGCTGCCGGTGGGTTATTTGATTGGCGTTATCGCATCTGAAGTGGTGACGGACGATGCGATTGAGGCGTTTATCGCCGCGCAGAGCGGTGATGAGGATATTGTTTCCGAGAAAGAGACAATCTCTGCACCCCCCGAGGTCCATGTTGCCAAGAATGATCGCGCTTCGGCTACGCGCATTGCGCCCGCTTTACGTCGCAAGTTAGAGAGAGCAGGCATTGACCCTGAGCAAGTAGAGGGATCTGGGCCGGAGGGCCGTATCACTAAAGAGGATGTTGACCGAGCTATCGGTTGACCGGTTTTTTAATGGCCTTCAGTCCGGGCAGAGATCTATCTGTGTCGCACCTTCCTGAGCGGCCTTCAAAGTCATCGCATTAAACACGTAGTCGACGTCGCCCTCGGGCGTGAAATAGGTCACGGCGCCCTCACCCAGGAACAGCATCTCAGTTTCTACGACGCAATGCGCGTCGCTGTGTTCGGCGAATACCGGTTCAAAGCCATAGGTGCCGGCAGGCGCGGTACCGACGTCATAAATCAGCTCGCCGCTCAGGATAAAAAACTGCCCGGTGCCCTCATGGCGATGCGCCTGAAATCGTGCCCCGGGCTCCATATGCACATAGAGCGCCCACTGGCCGGTTTTCTCGCAGATCCGCAGCACCTTGAACTGGGTGCCGCCACCCACATCCAGCCATTCGAGCTCATGAATGTTGGCAAGTATGTCGCCGGCAGGTGTCGTGGTAATGGGTGCATTCATGAGATTCGCCTCAAGATTCGTCGCGTAACGTAAAGGCAATCAGGTAATCGCCCGGGGGGGTGCCCATGGCGGCATGTCCGCCCGCGGCGATCACCACATACTGTTTGCCGCTCTCGCTGAGTTGGTAGGTGATGGGTAGCCCATGCCCGGAAGTCGGCAACCGGCCTTTCCAAAGTTCCTCGCCGGTGTCGGTGTCGAAGGCGCGCAAGAAATGATCGGTGGTCGCGCCAATAAAGGTGAGGCCACTGGCCGTGCTGACCGGACCACCGAGATTAGGGGAGCCCTGAATGTACCAAAACGGCCAGGGCGCCATATCCCGTGTGGTACCCAGCGGCACCTGCCAGTCCACATTGCCAGTTTGCAGATCGATGCCCGCCAGGGTTCCCCAGGGTGGCGGCGTACAGGGCACGCCGAGCGGTGATACGAAACCGAGCCAACGTCGATTGCAGTAGGGGGTACCCTCCGATGGCTCTAGCAGGAAGGGTCCGTCGGCAACGGGCTCGGGGCCCTCTCCATCACATTGGTCCCGGGGAATCAGTTGCAACACCGTCCCCATGTGGAGCGTGTTGACCACTAATTTCTGGCGACCGGGATCAATCGACGGTCCTCCCCAGTTTTGTCCGCCGAAGGCGCTGGGCATGTGCAGCGCGCCCTCCAGCGCGGCGGGGGTAAAGGGTCCCTCGTAGCGCAAATTGGCGAGCGTCTCCTCGCAGGCCCATTTGTCCCAGGGGACCAAGCCCCAGACAGGGTCTCTTTTGCCCGGTAAATCGAATAAGGAGCGAGGCTTGGTCGGGACTGGCTGGGTGGGGGACGTGTAGTCACCCGGCACGGTCCCCTGTGGCATCGGCACTTCCTCGACGGGGAATAGCGGCTCGCCTGTTACCCGGTCCAGCAAAAAGACATAACCTTGCTTGGTGGTTTGGGCCAAGCCTTTGACCGCGCGGCCTTCGATGTCAGCTGCAAACAGGGTCGGCTGGGAGGGCACGTCGAAATCCCAGATGTCGTGATGCACGGTTTGGAAGTGCCACACGACTTCTCCCGTGGCGATCGACAGGGCGACTACCGAGCTCGAGTAGTAATCGAGGTTGCCGCGGTGGCCTCCGTAGTAGTCGGGGGACGTGTTGCCAGTGGGGACATAGACCAGACCCAACTCCGGGTCGACCGACAGGTAGGACCAGGAGTTGGTCGTGCCCTGCTGATAGCGGAGATCGGTGGCGCTGTCTGCAGGCGCTGAACTGTCGCTGTCGTCTTCCATTGCGGCCGCGTCTGAGGGCTCAACGGCGACAACCGGCTCCCAGGCCCACAACAGCGCGCCATTGGTTAAATCGTAGGCGCGCACCACGCCGCTGGGGACAGCGGTGGTGATGTTGTCCGCGACCGAGCCGCCCGTGATCAACGTATTGCCGGTAATCGCCGGCGGCGTATTGAGCATGTAGAACCCGGCTTCATAGGGGCCAAGTCCTTTGCTGAGGTCGAGTTCCGCCACTTCGCCAAACGGGCAGGTCTGGCCGGTGGTCGCATCGAGCCCTACGACCCGCGCATCCATGAGCGGTGCAATGACCACACGATGGCAAGGCTCTGAAGGCGGGACGCGCTCGTCAGTCCATTGGGTCACTCCGCGACAACGCGGCATAGGAAAGCTCGCCAGATCAATGTCGGGGGAGTAGGACCAGCGCTCGGCCCCGGTTTCGGCGTGAATCGCGAGAATCCGGTTAAAGGGTGTGCAGAGGTACAAATGGTCTTCAATGAGCACCGGTGTGGCCTGCCAGGAGGACTGCAGTGGCGCCTCACCGCTTAAACCGCCGATAAAGTTCTCGCCCTCCCTGAAGTCACCGGAGCGATGCGTCCACGCGATTTCGAGATCAGCGACATTGTCCGGCGTAATTTGCGTCGCGTGACTGAAATGCCCGCCGCCCTCATCTGCTCCGGGCAGAGACCATCCTTGATAAGGGGTTGCGAGGCCGCGGGGCGCGACCAGCAGAATGGCCAGCAGCGCGAACAGAGGCAGGATGACTCGCGGACTGGTATACGGCCTGTTCTGAAAGTCGGCGGGGCCAGGGCTCGCGAACCGGAGAAAGCCAGAGAAAATCATCGTCACCCTGCTTACCTCACCACTACGGGCTCACCGGATGTCGGCGTGACCTGATGACCGTGGCCGAAGGGCAAATTAAAACCCGCGGGAAGGTCCTCGGTCATGTCGAGCACCGCAGCGAGTCGGCCTACTCCAACATAGAGCGCGCAATGCATCAGCAGTTCCACAATTTCAGCCTCGGAGAAGAGCGCCTTGAGTTGTTCAAAAAATGCCCCGTCGATGGACAAATGATCACAGGCAAACCGATCGCCCAGTTCAACGGCAAGACGCTCCCGGTCGTCCAGTGACTCGGCTTCCTGAGGCTGCTCCAAACTGCAGACCTCGGCCTCGGAAATATCGGCATTGGCCGCGCGGTAACGAATCGCCATACAGCTCCGGCACTGGTTGTGAAAGGCTACGCGCAGTCTCAATAGCTCGATAAGACGTTCAGGCAGCGTTCTTTTGGTGGCCATGGCCCCGCCAAAGCCGAGCAAACCCATGGCCAGTTCCGGTGCGTGGGCGAGCATCCGTGTGATGCCCAGCTCCAGCTCGGTCGCACTGTCTGCGGCAACGAATGTTCGGAGCTCTTCGCTCCACTCGGAGGTCGGTACAAAGCTGATGCGACTCATGTGTTCCTCTTCTTATGCCATAGAGTGCTTGATTGACCATTCTAGTTGGGCGCCTGCGGTGTGACCACTGGTTCCAGAGGCTGACTCGACGCCTTGATAGGTTGCGGCGCTATCACGGTGACACTGTGGGGTGATGTCCGAGGGCAGGCAGCCAACATTTGAGGGTTTTCAGCGCAACATCGACCCGCAAAACGATGTTCTGACGATGTTATCGGCGCGGTGACCAGCCAACATGTAGTGACAGCAAATTACGACCAAAGAAACTGGGTTGGTAGACCGGTTCGGGGCGGTCCGGCAACAGCCAGAAGCGATCGTAGCGCCGGGTGAGCGCTTGAAATGCGCTGATGATTTCCTGGCGGGCCAGTGCTGCACCCACGCAGACATGCCGGCCCATGCCAAAGGCGAGATGGCTGCCCGGTTTTTTCCGCCCGAGATCGATTCGATCAGGCTCAGGAAATTGCGCCTCATCGCGGTTGGCGGCGCCAAAGCGAATATTCAGCAGTTCACCCTCCTCGAGGGTGACCCCGGCGAGGTTGGCACTGTGAGCGCAGCGCCTGAACATGCCTTGCGCCGGCGATTCCAGCCGCAGAATTTCTTCCGCCAATCTCGGGATGAGCGTGGGTTCAGCCAGCACCTTATGGAGTGCGTCGGTGTCCTCGATCAGCAGTTTCAGGCCTGAGCCAATGGCCGCGGTTGTGGTTTCGTTGCCAGAGGCCAGGAGATCAATGGTGATGATGGTCATAAGCTCCTGCATGGTGAAGCCCTCGCCGTCCTGATCTCGGTAAGCAATGGCCTCGCTGATCAGATCGTCCCGGGGCTTTTTGCGCCGCTCTGCCACCATGTCAGCAAAGTAGGCTTGCATCTCGACCACCAGCCGGGCGCACTCTATGCGCCGCTCTCTGCTGGCCATCATGCTGAACGGCTCAACAATCGCGTCTGACCAGATCTTGAATTGCCCGACGTCAGCGCGCGGCACACCCAGCAAATCGGCAATGACCATCATCGGAAGGGGGTGTGCGAAGTCCTGAATAAACTCCACCTCCGAACGCCCTTCCAGCTCGTCGATCAATGACTCAGCAATTGCGTCGATGGCAGGTGTCGCAGCGCGGACCCGCTCCGCGGTAAAGAGTTTCTCTAGAAAACCTCTCACTCGTGGGTGCTGCGGTGGATCTGACGTC
>Ga0181573_10004826_pt1 | contig 11355 bp, 14 predicted proteins | sample 101ome_25_FD_148643 | JGI IMG/M metagenome (GOLD analysis project Ga0181573, IMG submission 148643) | Coastal salt marsh microbial communities from the Groves Creek Marsh, Skidaway Island, Georgia - 101409BT metaG (spades assembly) | ecosystem: Environmental > Aquatic > Marine > Intertidal zone...
GTTCGCCCACTAACTCAACGCCGTCAGACGTGCGGAAACTTACGTCACTGCGCAGTGCGGGCAATACGCTCGCGCTTCTAATACGCACAAATCTCTCCTAGTAAATCCGCCAACAGTGGCTGTGCCAATGGCGTCGATCTTCCACGCCGCGATCCGCGCCAAACAACGAGTGTTCCTCCCAAGCAACGATGTGGGCTTGACCAGGCGGAATGATGAGGTCACAGCCGGGGCAGCGGTATTCCTTTTGAGCGTTCTTCTCGCTGATGGGCTGAACGACAAAGCGGTGACCACGTTTGGTTTCTACCCGGCGAACACCTGCTCGGATACGGTCAAAATCCAGCTCGTCTGGCTGTTGGTTTTTGTCCCGGTGGCTACGACGAGGCATATCAATACCAATTCTTCTGCTGAGAGTGTCCCCACGCCGCACACGGGGTTCCATAGCGAGCAGAAATATAGCCAAGACCCCATCGAATCTGGGTTTCTGGGTTTGTTGCCCAGTCATCCCCAGCCGAGGCCATCTTGGAGCCAGGCAGTGCTTGTGGGATGCCATAAGCGCCACTGTGTCGATTCTGGGCAAAGTGGTTCCAGCCAGATTCTTTCGCCCACAAAGCATAAAGGCACTGGTATTCGGATTCTGGCTGCCCGCTGGCGACCAGCAAGTCGCGGGCAATTGCCTGTGCAGTTCCAGGGTCTGGTATTCCGGTAGCCGGCGCACTAAAGCGGGTTTGTGACACGCTCCATTCGCCATCCCGAATGATTTGGCCGCCCTGGCCCGTCACCACAAAGCCTTCTGCTGCCGAATTGTGTTCTGCGGTGAGGAAATAGGCACTGGCTGGGGTGAGGTGAGGGTTCACCAGCGGCCACGCCAAAAAGGCCGCCACGCTTCCGAGCGCGAGCAACGGCACGACGTGCTCGCGAAACCGAGTCGACCATCGTGTCGAGGTGTGGGCGTGACGCCCGATTGACCGTACAAACACAGCCCGGACAGTCTAGCGGAGGGGCCTATTTATCTACCGGACGGCAAGAATGACGGCGACAGTATCGTCGAGTACCTTGTCCACTTGGATTTCGTCGTAGCCGCCCAGTTGGGTGCGGAACTTTTGGTTGCGCACGGTAGCGACCGAGATCGCTTCTTGCCCTTGAAAATATGACACCAGCCGGTTACAAAAATCATCAACGTCGCGGACACTGTAGCCAGGTTGAATCAGTTTGCTGCGACGAAACTTTTCTTTTTCGGGACGTGCGACACGATCCAAAATTTCTTGAGCCTTTGCCCGAACAGATTTGAAGTAACCCGCCTCGCCGACCTCTTCAGTTTGCCCAGCACGCTCGCGCTTAGCGAAAGCCTCTTCTAAGCGCCACAGCGCCTGATCAACGGCCGCGGTCTCAAATCCGTCTTCGTTTACCAACGGGAACGACACCTGGCGAATCACCGAGCTGTCGATTCCCTCTTCCAGCCCTTCGTAGACGCGCTTAGCGCGGTCGAGAAACTCGGACACGTCGGGTTTTTGATAGCCCGGGGTCCCTTTTTCTGCGTCGGGGAAAAGCTCGCTCACAGGCCTATTCTGCCGGGGGTAGCGAGCTGTTCCCGGGTTCTACACACCGAGAGCCAAAAACTCTCCCCTGCAGCTACACCAGCAGTTGGTAGGCGATATAGGCCACGGCCATAGACGGCAGTGCCGAGTCAAGCCGATCAAGGAACCCTCCATGCCCTGGAAGCAGGCTCGACATGTCCTTTATTCCCAGGTCACGCTTAATCAGCGACTCAACCAGGTCGCCCATGGTGGCACTACCTAAGAGGACAAGCCCCAAGATAATTCCACTCCCCCATCCAAGATCCAGCAGGTAGTGCCCCAGGAGTCCGCCGGAAATCGCAGCCGCAAGCGCCGCACCCGCGAAGCCTTCCCAGGTCTTTGCCGGTGAAATCTTCGGAGCGAGTTTGTGCTTCCCCGCGGCGAGCCCGGTGGCGTAGGCGGCGGTATCCACCACCACCACGATCACCACGGCGACAAAGATCCACAACTGGCCCAACGCCAGTTCTGTCGTGATGACCGCAAATGACGCAAGAAAGGGCAGGTACACCACGACGAAGACTCCGCCTTGAATGTCTCTCAAAATTGTTTGCCGCGCTTCGGGATGTAGTGCTGCATCAATCAGCCGCACCACGGCCACCGCAACGATTGCACTGAGCAAGCCCCACAGCATTCCTGCAGCGCCGAGAAAATAGCTCGCCGCGACAATGGCTGTCGCGAGAACCACCATCCAGGTGCGCGACAGTCTCGAGCCTTTTTCCCTGAGGGCTCCGACTAATTCGGTCACGGCAAGACCTACCAAGATCGCGATAAACGCCGCAAAAATGGCCGCTTCAAACAGTAGCGCGCCTACAAAAAGCCCACCCAAGAGCAGGCCCACCGCGATGGCTTGCCACAGCGGGCGTCCCGCACGCTGCTCAATCTTGGCGTTTGCTTCTCGGACCTGACTTTCCCAGTCAGTCAAAGTCGACTCAATGCCGCCGAGCGCCTGCTCGATTTTCTGAGAAGCCCCCTCGGGCGTCTTAGACACTCGGGTTACACCTCGAGCAGTTCTGCTTCTTTCCTCTTCAGCGCCTCATCGATGTGATCGATGTGAGTCTTGGTGAGGGCTTCGAGTTCCTTTTCGGCACGAGCAACAGTGTCTTCGCCCACCTCAGACGTCAGCGCTTCCAAGTCGTCTTTAGCTTTGCGGCGGATGCTGCGCACAACAACGCGGCCGTCTTCGGCTTTTTGGTGGGCAAGCTTGACGTATTCCTTACGGCGTTCTTCGTTGAGCTCCGGCATGGTCACGCGGATCACGTTTCCGTCGTTTTGTGGGCTCGCGCCGAGGTTGGGAGCAGCTGCGATGGCCTTTTCGATCTCTTTCATCGCGGACTTGTCATAGGGGGTCACCACCATGGTGCGGGCTTCTTGGACCTGAAGGCTCGCCAACTGGCCAAGCGGGGTGGGGGTGCCGTAGTAGTCGACCATGATTTTCTGGAACAGCGCAGGGTTTGCACGTCCGGTACGAACAGTCTGGAAGTCGGTGTGGACGACCTCAAGAGCCTTGTCCATCTTCTCTTTGGCGTCCGCCATTACGTCGTCAATCATTGGCCACTCTTTCTGTCTGGCCCCAAGTTTATTGGGCTCTTAAGAAACCAGGGTTCCGATGCGATCACCAAGGATTGCCTTGGTGACGTTGCCTTCTGGCTCCATACCAAAAACCAACATCGGCATCTTGTTGTCCATGCAGAGACTAAAGGCTGTCGAATCGACAACTTTGAGACCCTTCACCAAGGCGTCTTGGTAGCTGAGGGTGTCGTAGCGTTTTGCACTGGGGTCAAGCTTCGGGTCAGCCGAATACACGCCATCGACGCCGTTCTTGGCCACAAGAACTTCGTCGGCTCGCACTTCGAGAGCGCGCTGGGCGGCAACAGTGTCGGTGGAGAAGTAGGGCAAGCCTGCTCCCGCGCCAAACACCACGACGCGACCTTTTTCGAGGTGGCGAACTGCGCGCAGGGGAATGTAAGGCTCTGCCACCTGTGTCATCGAAATCGCCGATTGCACACGCACCTGAGCGCCCGCCTGCTCCAGGAAGTCCTGGAGGGCTAGGGCGTTCATCACGGTGCCGAGCATTCCCATGTAGTCGGCTCGGCGGCGATCCATTCCGCGCTGGCTGAGCTCAGCACCGCGGAAGAAGTTTCCACCACCCACGACGACCGCTACTTCAACCTCTTTGGCTGCTTCAGCTATTTCGCGGGCAATTTGGGCAACCACATCGGGGTTGACTCCTAATTGACCACCACCAAACGATTCACCGGAGAGCTTGAGCAGTACCCGACGTCGGTTGGCCATAGTGATTCCTCCAGGCTGGTGTCCCTAGCCAGAAGGCTAGTACCCCGTGAGGGATATAGGAACTAAGCGCCCACCTTGAAGCGCGAGAAGTTGCTAATCGACAGACCAGCCTGCTCAACCACCTGAGCGATTGAGAGCTTGTTGTCGCGAGCGTATTCCTGGTCAAGCAGAGCAATCTGCTTGAAGAATGCGCCCAAGCGGCCTTCTACGATCTTCGGAAGGGCAGCTTCTGGCTTTCCTTCATTGCGGCTGATTTCCTCAACGAGCGCGCGCTCCTTGTCGACGACGTCGGCAGGAACCTCGTCGCGGGAGAGGTACTGGGGGTCAGCGAACGAGATGTGCTGCGCGATGCTGCGAGCAGTGTCGTCGTCGGAGCCCGAGAACCCAACCACAACACCGACCTGCGGGGGCAGGTCTTTGTTGGTGCGGTGAAGGTAGATCGCAAACTTGTCAGCTTCGAGGTGCGAGATGCGGCGCAGCTCGACCTTCTCGCCAATAATGGCGGCCTGGTCGGAAATTGCCTGCTCGACGGTGCCCGAACCCAGAGGAGCCTTGAGGGCGTCATCGAGGGTCGATGCCGAAGCAGCAACAACTGCGTCCAATACGTCGTTCGCGAGCGAGATGAACTTGTCGTTCTTTGCGACGAAGTCAGTCTCACAGGCGAGCTCGATCATGTACGCGTGGCCACCCTGTTCGGTGGCAGCAACGAGGCCTTCGCTGGTGGCGCGGTCGGCACGCTTGGCGTTACCTTTTGCGCCCTTCAGGCGGAGGATTTCGGTTGCCTTGTCGACGTCGCCACCGGCTTCTTCCAAAGCCTTCTTGGTGTCGACCATTCCGGTTCCGAGAAGCTCGCGGAGCTTCTTAATGTCTTCGAGTGAGACAGCCATAAGTGTTCCTTACTTGCTCTCAGTGTCTTTGGTTGCAGTCTTCTTGGCAGGAGCCTTCTTTGCAGCTGGCTTCTTTTCAGCAGCGTCAGCCTTAGCCGCAGGCTTCTTCGCAGGAGCCTTCTTTGCAGCTGGCTTCTTCTCAGCAGCATCAGCCTTAGCCGCAGGCTTCTTCGCAGGAGCCTTCTTCGCAGCAGGCTTCTTCTCTTCGGCCGGTGCAGCTTCAGCAGCAGGAGCTTCAGCGGCAGGTGCCTCAGCGCCAGCCTCGAGAAGCTCGCGCTCCCATTCAGCAAGAGGCTCAACAGCCGAAACGTTGCCAGCAGCCTCTGGCTTCTGGTGGCGCTCGATCAGACCCTCCGCGACTGCGTCAGCGATGACCTTGGTCAACAATGCAACAGAGCGGATGGCGTCGTCGTTACCAGGAATTGGGTAGGCGAAGTCATCGGGGTCAGCGTTGGTGTCGAGGATTCCCACAACAGGAATTCCCAGCTTCTTGGCCTCGTCGATTGCGAGGTGCTCGCGCAGTGGGTCAACAACCCAGATCGCGCTTGGGGTCTTCTGGAGGTTGCGGATACCGCCAAGCGACTTCTGCAGCTTGGTGAGTTCGCGCTTCTTCAGAAGAAGTTCTTTCTTGGTGAAGCCCTGGGTGGTGTCTTCGTAGTTGATCTCTTCCAGTTCCTTCATCCGGCCAAGACGCTTGGTCACAGTCTGGAAGTTGGTCAAGAGACCACCGAGCCAACGCTCGTTAACGTAGGGCTGGCCGACGCGGGTTGCCTGCTCGGAGATTGCTTCTTGAGCCTGCTTCTTGGTTCCCACGAAGAGGATGGTTCCACCGTGTGCAACGAGGTCCTTGACGAAGTCGTATGCACTGTCGATGTACTTAAGCGACTGCTGAAGGTCAATGACGTGAATGCCACTGCGCTCAGTGAGGATGAATCGCTTGACTTTCGGGTTCCAGCGCCTGGTCTGGTGTCCGAAGTGAACGCCGCTGTCGAGCAGCTGGCGGATAGTAATGACGGCCATGGCCGTGCTCCTTCTATGGTTTCGGTTGACGCGCTACCCGGCGGGTAGTGCCCTGGTGCCGCAGCTCTAATCCACCCCGCACACGGATGTATGTGAGGACCGAGGGTCAGAATCTGTAGTTCGACACGCGAATTCAGCCAAGAAATTGGCTGTGGTCCAAGCATAGCGACAACTCCCCCGCCTAGCCAGTCGAGAACTGTCCAGAAGGCCCTGACATTTCGGGCAATCCACCGTTATCGACTCCCAAAGTGATGCTCGAGGGATTCCACGGCACATTCATGCTCGTGTGGAGCGTAATTCTTGTCGCCCTGGCCGGGCTGCTCACTGGACCAGAGGCGAGTTGGGTCTGGCCCGTGAAGCACTCACACGCGGTCGTAAGACCATTTGATGCTCCCGATTCCCCGTGGGGTGCAGGGCACCGGGGCATCGACTTAGTAGCGTCGAAAGGTGACCGGGTGATCGCCCCTGTGTCGGGAACCATTCATTTCTCGGGTCGCGTGGTCAATCGAGGCATCATCACCATCAAAACCGATGAAGGGCACCTGGTCAGTATCGAACCAGTTGTGGCCACCATCACCGGTGGGAGTGTGAGAGCTGGCGAACCAATTGGCACAGTCGGGAGCGGCCATTGCCAGGGAGGATGCCTCCACATCGGCCTTCGTGTTGGCGGCGAGTACCGATCACCCGCGGCAGAACTTGGGGTCCTCACCCGAGCGGTGTTGGTCCAGTAATTAGGCCCGAGGGTGTGCTTGATCGTAGGCGCGCTTGAGTCGATCGACACTGACGTGGGTATACAACTCCGTGGTGGCCAGGGAGCGGTGGCCAAGCATTTCTTGAACGCTTCGCAAATCTGCACCGTGGTCAAGCAGATGGGTTGCTGCTGAGTGGCGCAACGTATGCGGACCTCGAGGACCAGAGCCAGGATGCTCACCAAGCAGGCTTGCGATGAGCTCGTACACACTCCGGGTATTTACTCTGCGGCCTTGGCGGGACAGAAACAACGCTTCCTTGCTGTGACCAGAAAGCAGGTGCCCACGCGCCGTATCGAGGTAGCGGCGAATAGCGGTTACGGCGGGTTGTCCCACCGGTGCCATGCGCTCCCGGTCGCCCTTTCCCCTCACCTTCACGGTGCGCTCTGCGAAATCAATGGCGCCTAGGTCCAAGCCACACAGTTCACTCACGCGAAGAGCCGACGAATAGAGCAACTCAACGATGGCGAGGTTTCGAACCGCAATTGGATCTCCGCTGTCTGCGAGCGCCTGAAGGGAGTCAAATACCTCATTCAGGTTCTCCTCGCTGAGCACCCGAGGTAATCGCTTAGGCGCCTTGGGCTGGTGAAGAACGATGCCATAGTCCGCGTCGACAAGGCCTTGTTGGTGCAGGTACTTCGTAAAGCCTCGAACGCTGGAGACTCTTCGGCGAAGGGTTGTCGGGCTCAGCCCCGATGACGATTCGGCCCACAGCCACTCGCGAAGCGATTCCGAGCTCAGCGACGAAATATCTGATTGGGATTGGGCTTCAAGATGGCGCCTGAGTGAGGCTAGGTCAGCCGAATAGCTCTTCAGGCTGTGATCTGCCAAGTCCCGCTTGGACGCACGCCAGTCGAGATAACGATCGATGGCGCGGCTAATGTCCACAGCTATTGCCCTGCCTGTTGGGCATCAACCTGCTTGTTGTAGTCGGAATCTTTGGCCGAGAACATGGCGCGAAGCTGCTGCTTGGGCATGTGCTGAAGAGCCTCGAGGTGCTCTGCCGACTGACCAAACAGCTCGGGCATGTCAATGGCAGGAATGTCGCTCATCACAAGTTGTTCTGGGTACACACTCACCAGTGATGATCCGTGAGCGCGGTCCACTCCCACCAGTAGTCGATCGGCGGGAGCAGCGAGGTCAATGTTGTAACACATGGCGGCCGCCACTGATACGGGGATAGTGTTTTTCACCGTCAGCGTCGAATAGTGAAGATGCCCGGCAAGGATTCCTCGCACATCACTGCCTGAGATCACATCCCACAACGCCTCTTGGTCATCCAGCTCAATCACGCCCATCAAGCGAATCAAGGTGGGGATGGGCGGATGGTGCATCGCGATGAGGGTCCCCCGTGGCGCGGGAGTGCGAAGTTCGTTGCGCAGCCAGATCAACTGCTCGTGTGTGAGTTCGCCGTGGTGGTAGCCGGCAACTGAAGTGTCGAGCGCGATGATGCGCAGGCCATCCACGTCATACACGCGATCTTGCGGCGCGTTCAAGGATGGAACATCAAATAATTCCTGGGAGAAGGGCTCTGGCTCATCGTGGTTTCCCATCACCCAGACCACCTGCGCGCCCAACTTGTGGGCGTAGGGCTCGACGAGTGCTCGAAGCTCCCGATAAGCCTCTGGCTCAGCGCTGTCGGCGAGGTCGCCAGTAAACACCAGCGCCTTAATGCGAAGGCTTGAGGCGACGAGGCGTTGGAACATCTGGTCTATCCGCGATGCAGTGTCGATTGACCCGTGGAGTTTCCGACCTCCCCCTAAGAGATGGGTGTCGCTCACGTGCAGAACCGAAAAATCAGGCTCTGGGTGTTGGCTCAGCGACGCATTCACGCCACCAAGCCTAGATTGCTTGGCTAATCGGCGGCCAGAGTTGCGCCTGCGTGGTGGCCACAGACCCATCAAACGGGCCAATCGGGGTGGCTCCCCATTCGTCAACAAGTTTCTCGGCACCTGCGTTGTGCTCCGTCGCCGTCGTATAGGTCACGGCAAAAAGATCTCGCCCGAGCGCACTTGCGTGTGACGCGGTGGACAGCGCACCCGAGCGCACGGGGCATTCCACGACCACGCTTTGGTGAGCCAAGGCGGCAATGATTCGGTTTCTGGCGAGAAACGACGTCGGACTAACCACCGCGCCGGGGGGACGCTCGCTCACGAGCGCGCCACTGTGGGCCACCGCGCTAAAGAGACGCTCGTGTTCACGGGGGTAGCTTCGATCAAGCCCGGTGGCCACCACGGCAATGGTGGGGGCGCCGGCACGAAGAGCTGCTCGGTGGGCAATCGCATCAATCCCCAATGCTCCGCCAGAGACCAGAGTGTGCCCGTTTAGGACGAGGTGGTCGCTCAGCAATGTCGCTGACTCGATCCCGGTGCGGGAAGGTTTTCTCGTTCCCACAACGGCGGTCATCCGGCCTGTGGACAACGCATCCGTGTTACCGATGACAAAAAGGGCGAGGGGCTTATGCGGCCCGAGATCATCAAGTCCCGCTGGCCAGCCTGGGTGGCCTGGATAGAGCATCTGGGCATTCAGGCTGTGGAGCCGGTGGAGCGCATGGTCGACCTGGGCTGCCGCGGGAAGTGGGCGGGTCTTCGTCTTGTTCTTCACCACACGTGCTGCTCGAAGCGCGCCGACCTCGTCGACGAGCTGACCCACCTCGGCATCACCGGGATGGACCACCATCGATAGCCACAGCCTCGCCCGATTCTCGCGAATAGACCCCACGTTGCCCCCTCTTGTCGGGAAGAGTGTGCCGTTGGTGGGAGAACGACGAAGGGGGATCCACGAACCGGTGGATCTCGCGATGGAATTGGCGCTGTGGACTACTCGTCTAGGGCGAGGTCTTTAGGGAGCTTCAGCTCTTTGCTTCCGAGCTCTTCGATGTTGATGTCTTTGAAGGTAAGGATCTTGACCGACTTCACAAAGCGGTCAGAGCGGTAGATGTCCCACACCCACACATCGTTCAGGGTCAATTCGAAGTAGAAGTCTCCGCCTCGCTCGACTACGACCTGAGTGACGTCATTGGCGAGATAAAAGCGACGCTCGGTTTCGACGACAAACTGGAACTGGGTCACCACATCGCGATACTCGCGGTACAGCGCTAACTCTGCATCGCGGTCAAAATCGTCGAATTCCTCATCCATCGGCGAAAGTCTAACCCTCGTCGATGGGCAGCGTCGGGGCCTTCAACCAGGTCAGACGATGCAGGCTGCACGGACCCAACTGCTCGATTGCCTCAAAGTGACTCTTTGCGCCATAGCCTTTGTGGCCCGCGAAACCATATCCGGGGAATTCATCATCCGCATCGATCATGATCTGATCCCGGGTCACCTTAGCCAACAGTGAGCTTGCCGCCACGGAGAGACAATCTCGGTCTGCTTTTACTTGGGTGACCACGGTAAGGGGCTCTGCCATCACAGGGCTTAACCAGTCATGGTGCCCATCAAGGAGCACCACTGCTCGGGAGATGTCGCGAGTTTTCGCAATATCGGCAATAGCCCGCACTGCCGCACGACCAAGAGCGTGGGTAATTCCATAGCGGTCAACGTCTTGCGCACTGGAGTGGCCCACCGCCCAGGTCTCAAGCCAGCCTTTGATTGCCTCAGCCACCACGGGGCGCTTCTTCTCGCTCACCAGCTTCGAATCTTTAATTCCTTCAGGCGCTACGCCGAGGCGTCGATCAAACACAGCAGCACCCACCATGACGGGGCCAGCTATTGCACCGCGTCCGACTTCATCGAGGGAGATGATGAACTCAAAGCCACGCTCAAGTAGCTCGCTCTCACGCTCGAGAGTGGGAATCACTGAGTAGTCTCCCCCGCGGGGATTCCTTGAAACACCTCAGGGTAGTTATCAAGCCATGACCAGTGTTCGGTGGGCCAGCTCACCACGAATGCGCGTCCCACCACATTGCCCATAGGAACAAATCCACCGCCCGGCTTGGAAAGATTCGCCCTGGAATCAGCCGAGTTGTAGCGGTTATCGCCCATCACCCACAGCGAGTTCTCCGGCACCTTCACCGAAAAACTCTCACCAGACGCCGCCGTGGTGCCATTGGGAAGGCGAAGATACGTTTCGTTCAAGGGCACCCCGTTAACGGAAAGCGATCCCAGCGAGTCACAACATGCCACCGTGTCGCCGGGTAACCCAATGACGCGTTTGATCAGGTGATTATTGAGCGATTGGTCTGGCATCCCTAGCTGCACCGATACCCAGTTGAAGAGGTTCGTCAGCGGGTCGTCTTCTGTCGCAAGCCCTGAGGGTAACCAGCCACCCGGGTCAACAAAGACCACCACGTCGCCGCGATTAACGTCAATGAGCCCAGGAGTCAGCTGGGAAACGATTACCCGGTCATCTATTTGCAGGGTGTCGAGCATGGAACCCGTGGGAATGGAGAACGAGCGAATGAGGAACGTCTTGATCACAAACGACACCAGCAGTGCCGAGAGCACAATGATCACTACGTCGCGGACAACGACGTAGGCGTAATGCCCAATCCGGCGGAGTGTCCGCGCAGATGAGCTCGCCACGGGGGCTACCTCGTCCGAAGTGGCTTAGGACTCGCGCTTTTCGCGAATACGAGCCTTCTTGCCCTTGAGGCTGCGCACGTAGTACAGCTTCGCGCGACGTACGTCACCACGAGAGATGATTTCGATCTTGTCGATCACTGGGGAGTGCAGCGGGAAGGTACGCTCTACACCCACCTGGAAGCTGATCTTGCGGACAGTGAAGGTTTCAGTCAGTCCGTGACCACCACGAGCGATCACGATTCCCTGGAACACCTGGATACGTGAACGTGTTCCTTCAACGATGTTGACGTGAACCTTGACGGTGTCA
>Ga0181573_10004829_pt1 | contig 11354 bp, 9 predicted proteins | sample 101ome_25_FD_148643 | JGI IMG/M metagenome (GOLD analysis project Ga0181573, IMG submission 148643) | Coastal salt marsh microbial communities from the Groves Creek Marsh, Skidaway Island, Georgia - 101409BT metaG (spades assembly) | ecosystem: Environmental > Aquatic > Marine > Intertidal zone...
CCAAATTTTGTTATTAGTGCATCCGGTGATATTCGTATGAACTCTGGTGCAAAACTTTTACTTGATTCTGCAGACGCCGAAGGACACACTTATATTTCAGAAACAGTCAATGATGTGGTAGACCATTATGTTGGTGGAACTAATTTATTAAGACTTGAAGAAAGTGGAACAGATTATGTCCAAGTTTTTGACAACACAAGATTAGCTGTAGGAACTGGAAAAGATTTAGAAATATATCACGATGGTAGCAATACTTACATAGAAAATGAAGTTGGTGATTTCCAAATTTATAATAAAGCAGATGATAAAGATATTATATTATCTTCAGATGATGGTTCAGGTGGAACTACTGCTTACATAACATTAGATGGTAGTGCAACACAAACACATCTACATCAAGATACTGTTTTAACTGGTGGTAAAAAACTTTATTTAGCTGGTAATACCTACATAACAGAAGCAGCATCAGATATATTAGATTTTTATGTTGGTGGTGTTCTGCTAATGAAATTAACTGAAACTGGAGATGGAATTGAGTTTCCACAAGATTCACACCCATTGAAAATAGGTGCAGGTTCTGACTTACAACTTAATCACAATGGTACAGATTCATTTGTAGAAAATTATACTGGACAATTAAACATTATCAACAATACAAATGATGGAGATATAGTTTTAAAGTCAGATGATGGTAGTGGTGGAGTAACTGCTTACCTAACATTAGATGGTAGTGTAGGAAGATTAGAATCACATAAAGATATTAAATTTGCAGATAGTGTAGATATACATATGGGAACACACCTTGATTTAAAACTATATCACGATGGTTCACATAGCTACATAGACCAGAATGGTACTGGGGATTTAATTATACAACAACAAACTAACGACAGAGATATTATATTTAAATCAGATGATGGTAGTGGTGGAGTAACTCCTTACATAACATTAGATGGTGGTTTAGGATATACTACTTCTCAAAAAGATTTTAGATTGTTAGCAGATAATATCAATTTAAGTGTAGGTGCATCAACAGATTTATATTTTTACCACGATGGAACTAATAGTTGGATGAGAAATAAAACTGGAAATTTATACATAAGAACTGAAGCTGATGACAAAGATATTATTTTACAATCTGATGATGGTAGTGGTGGTGTGGAGGCTTACCTAACAATAGATGGTAGCACAAATACTATATTCATAGCAAAAGATACAAAGATAGATGCTACCAAAAAACTTTATTTAGATGGTGGTAGTAATACTTATATCCACGAACAATCAGCCGATGATTTAGAAATCGTAGTTGGTGGTGATGTATTAGCAAAATTTGAAAACGATACAATAGTTCTTGGTGGTGGTTATGCAATATCATCTTCATTAGCATTCTTTGGACAACCAGAAGACCCTAAACATATGGGATATGGTGAAACTGTCAGGTCTTCAGAAGGTTGGTATAGAATAGCCGCAAGGGGTTCGGTTTCTGATGGTTCATCAAACGGAGGAAGAGCTTCCGCAAAATTCACCGTATATGATACCGATTCAAGTAGACATAGTGTAGTTAGTTTTTATGCATCTATACATTATGGAAGTAATCCAACAATACGCATTATGAATTCTTCACACTTTAGTGGTATTCACGGAGTTATAGAACAAATTAGATTGGTTCACGGGTCAACTTACGAAGGAGTTGGTCTTGATGTTTACATAAAAAATCTTGGAGATTCGACCGTTAGATATGTAATGGAAGAAAATTATCAAACTCAAGGTTGGGTAGCCAAAAACTTTGAAGCAGTTAGTGCAGACCCACCAACCGGATACACAATGACACAAATTAGTTGTAGTTATAACGATGGTGGTGAGAACAATGTAATTGACGGGATAGCAGCTTCCAATGGTAACAACACTAATGGTAAAGTTTTATCTTATACATTAGCCAATGGAAACCAATTGATAAGTGGTTCTCATAGAGTTCAATCTGGAACTGAGGGAACACCATCTTATAGTTTTATAGGTGACACCGATACTGGTATTTATAATAGAACAGCTAACCAAGTAGGAATTGTTTGTGCTGGAGAAGACCAAGTTTATGTATCTGATGGAACAATACACATTGAACAACCAGTGAAATTTCAATTTGCTAATGACCAGAGAATATTTGACAATGGTAGTGGTGGATTAAAAATAGGAGCCGCTTCACACGAATTAGATTTATATTCTGGTGGTACAGACCCTATCAGATTTTTTACTAGTGGTATAAGTGGGACTCAAAGAGTTCGAATAGATGATTACGGAATGCAAATAAGTGGTTCTACTACCAGTGGTAGAGGTGTTCTTGATATTGAAGTTCAAAACGGAACTTATAGTGATATGGATACTGCCGTTAGAATCACCAACACTCACGCAGAAGCAGAAGCCGGTTTAGCACTAAATACTACTGGGGATGCATTAGCAAGTTCAGTTACTAATAACTTAACTTATGATGATAACAATCCAAGACAACCAAATTCCGGTAGAACATCTGGATTTATTACATTTGTAGCAAATGCAACTTCAGGAACAAATTCAAGAATTGCATTAGGTGGAGCACCAGAAGGTGGAAATGTAACATCAGCATATACGCCTGATAGATTTGTATTAGACTTTGACGGAGATACCAAAGTAGTTTCTGGTTCGTTTATTGTATCGGAGTCTATTAAAATGAACACGGGTCAAAATCTTTATTTTGATGGTGGTTCTAATACTTACATCACCGAAGACGGTTCAGATGATTTACACTTTGTTGCAGGTGGAGCCGAAAGATTTGCAGCAAATGGAAATGGTTTAGATTTAGGTGGTAATTCTGCAAATAAAATCGTTCATAACAACACAGCAACAAGAGATAAATATAGAGTTTGGAATAGTAGTTTATATGCAATAGGTATGGATAATTCTATGACATATGGTGGTTTAAATGATTATGCAATGACTTTCCAAATGAATAGTGAAGATGATAGAGGTTTTGTATTTTTAGATAGTTCCCACTCAGATGCACAAGGAGCAATGTCCTTAACAACTAATGGTAAAATGGTAGTTGCAACAAGTATTAGTGTTGGAGCTGGAGAAAGCACAACATCTGCCGCTGCCACTACTTTAGATGTAAATGGTACTTCTAACTTTACTGGAGTAATGTACATAGACCACGGTGGTTCTGATTTTAGTCCTAATATTCAATTTATGGGTGGTACAAACACACCTGGTGTCAATACCTATGAAAACGCATTGATAGGTTATTATGATAATTCAGGAACCGGAACAATGTTGTTTGAAGGTAAACGAGGTGCAATGAATTGGCAGTACAATGATAGTGATGAGTGTTTATTCTATATGGCAGCAAGTGGTGATTTCCACGCTCACCAAGATGTTATTGCATATTCATCAGTAGCTGCATCAGACGAAAGATTAAAAGATAATATCAAAACAATTCCAAACGCGTTAGATAAAGTAATGAACTTACGAGGAGTTGAATTTGATTGGAATGTAGAATCTAAAAAAGGACAACACGATATTGGATTAATCGCACAAGAAGTAGAACAAATTATTCCAGAAGTAGTTAAAGATAAACCAATGATAAAAAAAGAATCAGATGGTAAAAATATATCTAAAGACGAAGAAACATACAAAACAATTAGTTATGATAAATTAGTAGGTCTTTTAGTAGAATCAACCAAAGAACAACAAAAACAAATAGAAGATTTAAAGAAAGAAATAGAGGAACTTAAAAAATAATGACACTACCAGCTTCAGGAGAAGTCAGTATGAGTATGATTAATACCGAGTTCGGTAGAACATCAAATACTGCAAATACAAGTTTATCAGATTTATCAGACGGAACCGTTGCAACAATCAATACCGCTAATGCTTCTGCAGATAGACCTGATGGTTCTACACCACATAATATGTCTGAATTTTATTCTTATGACCACGATTTATCATCTACATCTTTTAGTCCTACTAGTTTTACAGGTGTAACTTTAGGTGGAGATGCTGGAGATACTGCATCATCATCAAATAAAACTTTTACTTTAACTGGTGGTAGTGGTGGTTGTAGTGGAGCCATAACAACAACTGGTGGCCCTTTTGGTAATTTTAAAGTAGCTGTTGCAACAAGTGGAACACCAAGTACATTTTTAACACAGACCCAAATAAATAGTGATTCACTATACACTGGTTGGAATAGTGGAGATAGAGTTCACAGAACACAATGGGAACACACACCTTCTAATAAAGACGGAACAGGAACTTATACTTGGACAATCACAAACAATAGTGTGACTGCTACAATTACAGGAAATATCTCTTTCTTAGGTTTATTTTGTATCTATGAAGATATTCCGGTTAATGTTCCAAATGGGTTGATAAATGTAAACAAATTAAACATTGGTGATTTAGTTAAATCTTATAATTTTGAAACTCAACAAGTTGAAGAAGTTCCTATTCTAGATATTAAAAAACCAATACACGAAAATTTAATCAAAGTAACATTAGATAACTCTAATCTTGAAGATGATTGGAAACAAGAAATTATTTTAACAACAGACCACCCTATTTATACAAAAGACGGAACAATGGTTTCTGATAATCCTGAACTAGCTAAATCAAGATATGATATTGAATCAAATAAATTAAAAGTTAATGATTTAGTAATGGTATTAGGTAAATATTATGCTAATGTTATCAGCATAGAAGAATTTAAAGGTGAACATAATACCTACACGATATTAACCAAGAACGACAATTTCTATGCAGACGGAGTATTGGTAAGTTCTGAGTTAAAATCAAAATAAAATTGAATAATAAAAAACAAACTGATATTTATTAACATATGACTTGGATAGTAGTAAAACAATATTTTTTAACAGGTTCACAAGACCCTGAGTGGGCTACCAAACAACAATTTTGGAGTCAACTTAGTGGTTCTGGGGATAGTCAAACTTATTCGTTTGAAAATGAACAAGAAGCCTGGGAAAAAGCAGTTGAACTACAAAACGAAGACACATCAGGTCGTAGATATAAAGCAGTAAAACTATAAAGGAGTTACAATGGCTGAAGAAACAAAACTAAAAAGTCAAATGAGTGATGGTGAAGCAGTAAAATTTTCTGAAGAAGAACTTCAATCATTACAAGAGTTACAAAATACTTATGCAGGTATTTCAACTCAGTTTGGTCAATTAAAAGTTAGTAAAATGAACTTAAGAAGACAATTAGATTCATTAGAACAATCAGAAGAAGCGTTGGAAAAAGCGTGGGACGATAATCGTCAAAAAGAATCTGAATTAGTTCAATCTCTAACTGAAAAATATGGCCCAGGTTCTTTAAATCCACAAACAGGTGAATACACACCAATTAGTGCTGAAGAAACTGAAAACAACAAAAAATAATTAGTATCGTATAACACTTTTGAGATTTTAAGCTGATATTTATTATTAGTTTTAATTTCAACCAATCGGAGAAAAATAATGGCAGAAAGAATCGTTAGCCCTGGTGTATTTACACGAGAAAAAGACCTATCTTTCTTACCACAAGGAATTTCTGAAATTGGTGCTGTATTAATCGGCCCTACTAAAAAAGGCCCAGCGTTTACACCAACAATTATCAGTAATTTTAGTGAGTTTGAGGAAGTATTTGGAACTTTAGATTCTCGTTTTTATGTCCCTTACACGGCTAAACAATACTTAAAATCTGCTGGTACAGTAACAATTGTTAGAGTTCTTGGAATAGGTGGTTATAGTGCAGATGTTCTTACACTAAAAACTACTGGTTCTTTAGCAAGTGTTGGTGGTGCTGACGCCGCAGGAGCTTATCCAGAATTATTTGGAAAAACTCTTGCTATCCTAGCACCTACAAGACTTGGTGGTATTACAGGTGGTAATGTTAGTGATGGTCAAGTTGACCAAATCGTAGCACCTTTAACAGCTTCTTTAATAGAAATTTCTGGTTCAACAACAATGAACAAAACAATTTCTTTTGACACAGGTAGTGAATCTTATATTGATAAGTTAATACCAAGTGACCCACAAAACAATACTGAACCAGTATATTTGTATAAAAACTTTAAATCATTTCACGGAGATATTACAGGAAAAATTACAGGTAGTTTTGTAACTGCATCATACGAATCAGCAGGACTTGACCATCAAGGTGGAGCAACTGGATTTAATGCAGACGGAACAGCAGGTACTTGGACAGCAAATTCTGATTATTCATACGCTAGAACACCAATGATACAATCACAAAATGTTGGTGGTTCAAGATATAGTTTATTTAGAGTTTACACTCGTTCTCACGGAAGTGATGTTAATCAACATTTCAAAGTTAATATTTTAAATGTTAAAGATGCTGGTAGTGTAGCTGGTTCTGATTATGGAACTTTCTCACTACAAGTTCGTTCAGTAAATTACAACAATGACTCATCAAGAGCAAGTGATGATTCAGTAATGGAACAATTTGACAACTTAACATTTGACCCAACTTCAACAAATTATTTCGCAAGAGTAATCGGTGATAGATTTGTAGAAATAGATTCAAATGGTAAATTAACTTACTATGGTGATTATCCAAACAAAAGTAAACACATTAGAGTAGGAGATTTTTCAGATTTAGAAACTTATCCAACTACTGTGGTGCCTTTTGGATTTAACAAATTATATGTTCCATATTATTCATCAACAACAGCAGCAACAACAATAGTAACTGCGTCGTTCAAATCAAACCAAAGTTCATCAGTTGCAGACTTTGACCAAAATACTTTCTATGGATTTGATTTTAGTAATCTAAACAATAGAGAATATTTATCACCAATATCACAAGGTAGTGGTGGAGCAAATCAAGGTAGTAATGTAACTATGTCATTGGAAAATATGTTTGGTTCTGACGGAGCAACAGCCGTTTCAACAAACTATGCAGGACAAACAGAACTATTAACACTTTCTGGTTCAGCAATTGAACAAAGAAAGTTTGCAGTTCCTTTCCAATGGGGATTTGATGGACAGAGTCCAGCAACTCACTATGCTGTTGGAACAGATATATCAGGAACAAACACACAAGGATTTGACTTAAACACTTCAGCAGGTAGTGGTTCGGTTGTTTACAAACGAGCTATTAACGCTGTATCAAATCCAGATGAGTTTGATATCAATATGATGGTATTACCTGGTGTAATTCACTCAATTCACCCTACGGTAACAAATCACGCAATAAACAAAACAGAAGATAGAGCAGATACTTTCTTAATTCTTGACGCTGCACAATATAGTGATTCAGTAGATACGGTGATTGACAATGTGAAAACATTAGATTCAAACTATGTTGCAACTTATTACCCGTGGGTTAAAGTTCTTGACGAAACCACAAACAGACCAACTTGGGTGCCACCTTCAGTAGTTTTACCTGGTGTTATTGCATTCAATGACGAGGTAGCCTTTGAATGGTTCGCTCCAGCAGGTCTAAATCGTGGTGGTCTAACAGATGTGTTAGAAGCAAAAACAAGACTAACTCATAGTGAAAGAGATAAGTTGTATGAAAATAGAGTTAATCCAATCGCTACTTTCCCTGGACAGGGTGTAGTGGTGTTTGGTCAAAAAACTCTACAAGGAAAACCAAGTGCATTAGACAGAGTAAATGTAAGAAGATTATTGATTGCATTAAAGAAATTTATCGCATCAACTTCTCGTTTCTTAGTATTTGAACAGAACACAACAGCAACAAGAAATCGTTTCTTAAATGTTGTTAATCCTTTCTTAGAAGATGTTCAGTCAAATAGTGGTTTAAGTGCATTTAGAGTGGTTATGGATGATACAAATAACACTCCTGACGAAATCGACAGAAATCGTCTAATAGGACAGATATTTATTCAACCAACAAGAACAGCAGAGTTTATCGTATTAGACTTCGTAGTTCAACCAACAGGTGCAACTTTCCCTGAATAATAGTTAATAACTGAAAAAGACCCCACTTTTTAGTGGGGTTTTTTTTAATTTAAAAACTTTCAAAAAACTTTCAAAACATAATCAAATATATTTAATCATTTTTTTCATTTCGTTATATTTATTATTGAATATAAACTAGGAGAATTTATAATGGCTGAACTATTAGACCCATCAGAAATTATGTTTACACCATTTGAACCTAAAACACAAAATAGGTTCATTATGTACATCGAAGGTATACCAGCCTTCACAATCAAAGCAATGAATAGACCTTCTATTCAATTTGATGAAGTTATCTTGGAACACATTAATGTTAAAAGATATGTGAAAGGTAAAGGTGCTTGGCAACCATTAGAAATTACTCTTTATGACCCAGTAGTTCCATCAGCCGCTCAAGGAGTAATGGAGTGGATTAGAGAACATCACGAATCAGTAACAGGTCGTCAAGGTTATTCTGATTTCTACAAAAAAGATATCACATTTAATCTATTAGGACCAGTCGGAGATATTGTTGAGGAGTGGACTTTAAAAGGTGCTTACATTGAAGCAGCAAACTTTGGAGCATTGGATTACGCAACATCAGACCCAGTTGAAATTGCATTAACTCTAAAATATGATTATGCAATTCTACAATTCTAAGGAGAAAAAAAATGGGATTTAGTGAAATATTTAAAGATAAAAATGAATACAATGAAAAATCAATAATTGGTTTTATGTCTTTCGCAGTAATGACATTAACTAGTTTGGTTGATATGATTACTGGTGCTTTTGGAAGTGAATTAGTAATTCAAGAATTTATTTATAATTCATTTGTTATTATCACATTAGGTTGTTTTGGTATCGCAGGTGCTGAAAAAATCTTTAGTGGTAAAAAATAATATAGTTATTTAAAAGGTTTTAAACAAAAGGAGTAATAATGACACAAAATAAATTTCCTACGGAAATCATTGATTTGCCGTCTAAGGGACATTTCTACCCAGAAGACAATCCTTTGTCAAGTGGTAAAATAGAAATGAGATATATGACGCACGAGATGAAGATATTCTTACATCTTCAAACTTAATTCAACAAGGAAAAGCATTAGACAAACTATTAGAATCACTAATCGTTGACAAAACAATTGATTATAGTGATATATTAGTTGGTGATAAAAATGCTATATTGGTTGGAGCAAGAGTATTGGCTTATGGTAAAAATTATGACTTTTCTTTCATTGATGAATATGGAGAACAAGTTAAAGGAACGGCTGACTTAACAAAATTAAAAGCAGAAGATTATGATTTTTCAAATTATGAAAAAGGAATCAACTCGTTTTCGTATACCCTACCGAAAACAGAAAGAATAATAACATTTTCTATTCCAACACACAAAGACGAATTAGAAATGGACATTGAAGTTGAAGCTATTAAAAAAGTGTTCAAAGACGATAGAGAAGCCATTAGTCGTGAAAATTCAACAAGACTAAAATATTTAATCAAATCAGTTGACGGAAAAACAGATAGAAAATCCATTAATGAATTTGTGGATAACGAATTCCTTTCAGTTGACTCATTAGCTTTTAGAAATTATGTTGCCGAAACAAGTCCAAATTTAGATTTCAGAATTGAAGTTGAAAATAGTAGAGGTGAAAAGGAGAAAGTGGTAGTTCCTATGACTGCCCAGTTTTTTTGGCCTGACTCCCGACTATAAAAAAGATTTACACGAACAAATATTTCAAATCATCTTTTATGCAAAAGGTGGTTTCACTTTTGACGAGGTATATGATTTACCCGTTTATCTTCGTAGATTCTACTACAAACGCTTAGTTCAACAATACGAACAAGAAAAACAACAACAAGAACAAGCAATGAAAAAATCAAAAAGTAGATTTAAATAATAAAAATCTAAGATGTTGATATTTATTACTGAAACAAAACATTATGGCTAAGTATAAAAAAGTATCAGAACAAACTAGAAAAAGTTTTATGGAAAAACTTTTCTATTATCTTGGCAAAGGATTAACACCAACAATTGTTAAAACTATGTCAAAGAAAGACCCTAAGTTTGCAGACAAATGGAGTCAATTACAAAAAAATAGAAAAGAACTTGAACGATTACTTAAATAATAGTTTTTATAAATCACAACCAAACAATAAATCAGGAAAATAAGTGGCTAAACTAGACAAAAGAACTCGTGTTGGAGCAGTAACAGATGCCGTAGAATCAATTGAATCCGGTATTAAAAGTTTTGATAAAGCAATAAAAGATTTACCAGCAAGAGTTCAAAAATCATACCAACCTTTAATAAGTGCTCAACTTGAAGTTAATAAACTAATTAAAGAAGAACAAGATAGTAGAGACGGAATCTATACTAGTTTACTAGAAGGTATAGGTTTAAGAACTAAAGCCAACACATTAGAAAAAGCTAGACAAAAAGTTCAGGACGCTATTAAAAGTGGTGATAAACAAGAAATAGCAGATGCTCAAGAATCTTTAAAGTTATTGGGACAAACTAAAAAATTAGAAGAAGAATTGGCAGAAGACTTTGAAGGAATGTTTCCTGGTTTAGTAGCCGGAATAAAGGGTTTACAAAAAGGATTTAAAACATTAAATATGATAATTTCAAAAGGCCCAATATTCTTGATACCAATGCTTCTTATCGGAGCTTTAGCCGTATTAGTTAGTTTAGTAAAAGAAGCAAATTCATTAAGTCAAGAATTTGGTGGTGGAGTAAAAGCAAATATTAGAATATCTGCTGAATTAAAAAAACAAACTTTATTAGCTAAACAATTTGCACTATCAGCAGAACAAGTTAGAAGTTCATTTGATGCAATAGCCAATACCTTTGGTGATGTAAGTGTAGCAAGTGCTAGATTTGCTGTAGATTTAGCAAGAGTATCGAGAAATACTGGTGTTTCTGCAGAAAATGTGGCAAACTTAGTATCATTGTTTAATCCACTAACAAACAATTCAAGACAATTATCATTAGACTTGGTTGAATCAGTTTCTGCGTTAGCTCAAGCACAAGGTGTAGCATCCGGTGTATTGATTGACGAATTAGCTTCTAATGCTGATTTATTCGCATCATTTATCGGAAAAGGAGAACAAAACTTAATTAAAGCAGCTGCCGCTGCGAAAAAAGTTGGTGTTGAGTTTGGTTCTATTGTAGAATTAGGAGACGGATTATTAGACATTACGGAACGAATCAATAAAGAACAAACTTTATCCACAATACTTGGAAAACAAATAAGTTTAGAAAGATTCACTGCTTTAAATGCCGCAGGAGATACGGTAGCCGCTCAAGAAGAATTAGCCAGACTATTAAGAAATACTGCTGACCTATCACCACAATTAAGAAGAATATTTGCAAGTGAATTAGGATTAGGTGTAGCCGATATACAAAGATTA
>Ga0181573_10004830_pt1 | contig 11352 bp, 6 predicted proteins | sample 101ome_25_FD_148643 | JGI IMG/M metagenome (GOLD analysis project Ga0181573, IMG submission 148643) | Coastal salt marsh microbial communities from the Groves Creek Marsh, Skidaway Island, Georgia - 101409BT metaG (spades assembly) | ecosystem: Environmental > Aquatic > Marine > Intertidal zone...
CGGGCCATCTTCTCCGAGCTCATCGAGATCAACACCACGAACTCGGAGCGGGGGAACAACACGTTGGCCGCGCAAGCGCTCGCCCGTCACCTGCTGGACGCAGGCTTCCCCGAGGAGGACGTGCACGTCCTCGTGCCGGACGACGCCCCGACGAAGGGCAACCTGGTCGCGCGGTACCGAGGTCGTGACAGCAGCTTGAAGCCGATTCTTCTGCTGGCGCACATCGACGTCGTCGAGGCGCTGCCCGAGGACTGGTCGGACGACCTGAATCCGTTCGCGTTCACGGAGCGGGAAGGCTTCTACTACGGTCGGGGTGTGACGGACGACAAGGACGAGGCGGCCATCTACACGGCGAACTTCATCCGCATGCGTCGTGAGGGCTTCGTTCCCGAGCGGGACATCGTCGTGGCCCTGACGGCGGACGAGGAGGGTGGCCCCCGAAACGGAGTCGCCTTCCTGCTCGAGGAGCATCCTGATCTGATCGATGCGGCCTATGCCCTCAACGAGGGCGGGGGAGGCATGGAGAAGGACGGCCGCAAAATCTCCAACAACGTGCAGGCTGCCGAGAAGAAGTACCAGTCGTTCACCTTCCGGGCGACCAACCCGGGTGGTCACTCGTCCCTCCCGGTGAGAAAGAACGCAATCTACGACCTTTCAAGCGCGCTGATCGCCGTCCAGGATTTCGCCTTTCCCGTCATGATGCATGAGATCTCGGAAGCGTTCTTCAGCGGGTCCGCGGACATCGTGGGTGGAGAGATGGGTGAGGCCATGCGTCGTATCGTGGCGAACCCCGGGGATGCCGAGGCTGATCGACTGCTCTCGCAGGAACCCGGGTACAACTCGCGACTTCGGACGACGTGCGTTGCGACGTTGCTCAATGGCGGACACGCACCGAATGCGCTGCCCCAGCTCGCGGAAGCCACGGTCAACTGCCGGATCTTTCCCACGCAGGAGCCCTCCGAAGTTCAGGCCGCCCTTCAGGAGATTGCCGCACCGTTCGACGTCGAGGTCATCCCCCAGGGCGAGGCGAGGCCGAGTCCTCCCTCACCCCTCGTCGATGAGGTTCTCGGTCCGATCGAGCGCATCACGGAGCAGATGTGGCCGGGTGTGAAGGTGCTTCCGATCATGTCCACGGGTGCGACCGACGGTCTCTACCTTCGGCGCGCCGGCATTCCGGTCTACGGGGTGAGCGGCATCTTCGGCGACATGGATGACACACGGGCTCACGGGCAGGATGAGCGGATCCGGATCGAGCATTTCTACGAGGGTCAGGAGTTCCTGTACCGCCTCGTGAAGGCGCTTTCCGGAGGCGGCATCGCCCAGTAGTCCACGATCCTCGCTGCACATGTTCGAGTCGAGACACAGCCCTTCGATCGGGGTGCTTCTGATCCTCGTCGTGGGGCTGGCCGCGGCGTGGAAACCCGTGAGCGCCCAGACCGTCCTTGCCCGCGTCGTGGATGACGCGAGCGGTCAGCCGGTCGTTGGGGCGCTGGTTCACCTCAGGGGGGCCGATGGCATCATCGGGCGCAGTGCGCTGACGGACGAACTCGGCCGTGCACTCTTCGTGGGGGTCGTGGGCGAACATTGGCGACTCTCGGCCGAGATGATCGGGCGTGCAACCACCGAGGTCGGGCCCTTCAGCCTGACCCCGACTGAGACGCTGTCACCGGAAATCCGGATGGCCTCCAGCGCGATCATGCTCGAGGGAATCGACGTCTCGGCCTCGGAGCGATGCGAGATCCGTGGAGGAGACGAGGGGATGGTCGTCGCCGACGTATGGAATGAAGCGCGAAAGGCGCTCGCTGCGGCGTCGATCACCGACGACCGCGGCCTGTACCGTTACGAGACGGTTCGCTACGAACGTGAGATCGACGCCTATACGGACGCGATCCTCAGTGAAGAGCGGCGGCGGCGGGACGTCCCGATGCGGACGCCCTTCGAGAGCCCCCCGGCCGAGGAACTCGTGCGCGGAGGCTTTGTTCAGGACGATGGCGGGGAGGACGTCTATTACGCGCCGGACGCATCAGCCCTCCTCTCCGATGCATTCCTCGACACCCATTGCTTCCGGCTCGCCCGGGAGCGGAATCCCCAGGGCCTGATCGGCCTCGAGTTCGAGCCGACCGAGGATCGAGAGGTTCCGGATATCTCGGGGGTGATGTGGCTCGATCCGACGTCGGCTGAACTGCAGTGGCTGGAGTATCGCTATACGGGGCTGGCCCGCGAGCGACGGTCCCCGCGGGTGGGTGGGCGAGTCGACTTCCGGCGCCTGCCGGATGGATCGTGGATCGTACCGGAATGGTGGATTCGCATGCCTGTCGTCGGGGTCAGCCAGGACTTCGAAGGGAACCGCAATACTCAAATCGTCCGGTACCATCAGACCGGGGGTCTGGTGATGGACGTCAAGGAGGCCGGAGGTCGGGGACTCGGCCGCATGGCCCGGACCGGTGGGATCGAAGGGGTCGTTCGCGACAGCGTCGGGGTGCCGTTGCGAGGGGTGCGTGTCGGCGTCGTCGGGTCGAACCAGGAGGTCTACTCGAATGCGGAGGGCCGTTACAGCATCACAGGCCTTCCGGAGGGGCGTTACCGTGTCCGTTTCGTCGACGAGCGACTGGAGGTCATGGGTTATGTCCCCGGGCCGATCGAGCGCGACGTCGTCCCTTCGGAAATGACATGGCTCGAATACGTGACTCCCTCGGTCGGCGATGTCCTGTTCGAAGTGTGCCGGGGTGAAGAGGTCGGCCCGGGTAGCGTGAGCCTGGCCGGGATCGTCGCCGATCGAGACGGTCAGGGCGTCCCTCTGGCGAATGTCCGGGTCGGATACACCGAGTACCGGCTCCCCTCGGGGATGATTCTGCGGGACGAGCAGTGGATGGAGATCACGACGACCCGCACCGGATTCTTCAAATTCTGCGGCGTTCCGTCGAACACGCGGCTCACGGTCGAGGCCAGCCTCGATGGCGTCACGTCAGAAGAGCTCGCGTTCGAGATCCCCGAGTATGAGGCAGGTCGCATGATGGTGATCGACCTCTTCAGCGGAACCGGTGCCGGACGTGTCCCGTAAGACAGTGGTTCCGAGCCTGCTTCGACGTCCCGCCATGACCCGTTTCTTCCGCCTTGCTGGGGCTCTCGCGTTTGCCCTTTTCGTCGTGCCCGCGTCCGCGGCGGCCCAGACCATTCTGGTTCGCGTGATCGGGGACGAAGGTGGGCGCCCGATGGTGGGTGCGGTTGCATCCCTGCTCGACACCTCGGGTGTCATGGTGACGAACACACTCACGGATGAACGTGGGCGTGCGCTATTCCTGGATGTACCGCTCGGCACCTATACGGTGCGTGCCGAGATGATCGGGAAGTCCACGTCGGAAACGGATGCCTTCGAGATTGCGGAAGGCTCGACCATCTCCCGGGATCTCATGCTCGAATCCAGCGCGATCCTGCTGGAGGGGATCGAGGTCGCGACCGATGCGGGCCGCTGTCAGGTCCGTCCCGGGGGCGAGGGCCTCCTCGTTGCCGACGTGTGGGAGGAGGCGCGCAAGGCTTTGTCTGCTGCTTCGATCACGGATCAGGTCGGTGCGTATCGATACGAGCTGCTGAGCTACGACCGCCAGCTCGACCGACGAAGCGGTGCCGTCCTGAGCGAGGAGCAGCGCCGCCAGGAGGGGTACATGACCACCCCGTTCGAGAGTCGCCCGGCCGCGGATCTCGTGGACAACGGCTTCGTGCAGCGCGACGGTCGTGACTTCCTCTACTACGCGCCGGATGCATCTGTGCTGCTGTCTGATCCCTTCCTCGATACCCACTGCTTCAGGCTGGCGGATTCGAGAAACGAGGAAGGGCTGGTCGGTCTCGGATTCGAGCCGACGGGCGACGAAAAGAGCGTGCCCGACATTCAGGGTACGATGTGGCTCCACCCCGAGACCGCAGAGCTTCAGTGGCTCGAATTCCAGTACACGTTCCTCGACGAGGAAATGACATCGGAGATGGTCGGCGGGCGGGTCGACTTCGAGCGGATGCCGAACGGAACGTGGATCGTTCCCGAATGGTGGATTCGCATGCCGATCATGGAGAACCAGACCGGATTCGACCGGCGCGTCCGAAACTACATCGCCCAATATCATCAGACGGGAGGACTCGTCCTCGAGGTGCGGGAGGCCGGTGGACGAAGCCTCGGCCAGCGGGCGGAAACGGGTGGTATCGAAGGCGTGGTTCGTGACAGCCTCGGAATTCCCAAGCGCGGCGTTCGAGTCGGGGTTGTCGGCTCGAATCAGGAGGTGTACTCGAATGCCGAGGGTGAGTACAGCATCACGGGGCTGACCGCGGGTCGGTATCAGGTTCGATTCGTGGATGCCCAGCTGGAGAGCATGGGGTACATCCCGAACCCGGTCGAACGCGACGTCGTCCGCGGTGAGATGGCCTTCCTCGAATTCTTCACCCCGTCGATCGGAGATGTCCTCTTCGAGGCGTGCGAGGGCGAGGAACGAGAGCGCGGAAGCGTCCTGCTGGCGGGAACGGTGGTCGACCGCCGAGATCGCCCCGTGCCGAACGCGAGTGTGCAGATCGTCTGGGCCGGCTACGCGGTGGCCGGAGGCGGGAGCGTCGAGCGAGTGAGAGACCTCACCGAGAATGTCAGCGGCTTCTCCACGACGACCAACACCACGGGATTCTTCAAGTTCTGTGGTGTGCCGTCCGGACGGCGATTGACGCTGCAGGCGGCGGTCGAGAACGACCGCAGCGATGAAGTGGACGTCACTATTCCCGGTGGTCAGACAGGCCGCATGACGGTGCTTCGTCTCGAAGGTCGCTGACGTCCATCTGGCGGGTCGGTTCGCCCGCCGCGTAGCTTCGACTGCTCCTCACCCGCCGTGCGAGCGGGTGCACCGCCCGCAGCCGTCACAGCCATGTTCCGTCCTTCTCCGTTCGTTTCGCTCGCCATTGTTGCGCTCCTCGGGAGCCTCGCCGTCACCCCGACATCGGGACAGGAGCGGATGTCCGCGACCCAGCGTCTCGTGGACTTCGAACGGCACGAAGCACTGGTTGCGTCGTCTCCGTTTCGTGGCCTGCCGTGGCAGCGGCTCGGCCCAACCAACATCAGTGGTCGTGTCACCGACGTCGCGGTCGCCGAGCCGCGAGGCGAGACCTACACGATGTATGTCGGCGCTGCAGGCGGCGGCGTGTGGAAGACCGAAAACGAGGGGGTGACGTGGACGCCGGTCTTCACCGACCAGGTCACGGCGTCGATCGGTGACATCGCCATCGCTCCCTCGGATCATGACCAGGTCTGGGTCGGCACGGGCGAGGCGAACATCTTCCGCTCGTCCCACGCGGGTGCAGGGATCTACAAGTCCACGGACGCGGGCGCGTCGTGGAGCCACATGGGGCTTGCGGAAACGCAGACCATCGGGCGCGTCGTCGTGCACCCGACGGACCCGAACACCGTCTGGGTTGCCGCAAGCGGACACGAGTATCGTGACAATCCGGATCGTGGTGTGTATCGCACGCGGGATGGAGGCCGGACGTGGGAGAACGTTCTCTTCGTGGACGAGATGACGGGGGCGATCGACCTCGTGATCCATCCGGAAGATCCCAACACGCTGTTTGCGGCTACCTGGCAGCGGCGGCGAGCCAAGTTCAACGATCCCCGCAACGAACCCGCCTTCACCGGATCGAACGACTTCTTCACCGGCTCCGGGATCTGGAAAAGCACGGACGGGGGGTCGACGTGGCGGCAGATCAACGAGGGTCTGGTCGACGCGCGTTACCGGGGCCGGATCGGGCTCGATATTGCGCGATCGAATCCGGACGTCGTGTACGCGTTCCTCGACAACTACGAGATCGCCCGTGAAGCGCCGGAAGGCGCGACGGATGCATATGGTCGGCCACGAGGCGGAATCATTCGTGGAGCGACCATCTTCCGGTCGAACAACGGAGGCGAGCGTTGGGAGCGCACCAGCGAATACAACTCGTACATGGAGAGTCTCGGCGGCACCTATGGATGGGTCTTCGGACAGATGCGGGTCGATCCGAACGATGAGAACAGGATCTATGTCATGGGCGTCCAGCTTCACGTATCGGAGGATGGGGGGCGCACGTTCGAGCGCCTGTCCGGCACCCACGTCGACCACCATGGACTGTGGATCGATCCGAACAACTCAGACTACCTGGTCAACAACAATGACGGGGGCGCGTATGTGTCCTACGACGGGGGGGACAACTGGCGCTTCTTCGTCGAGATCCCCGTCGTGACGTTCTTCAACGTGAACTATGATCTTGGCGATCCCTTCCGGGTCTACGGTTCGGTCCAGGACCACGGCTCGTATTCCGCGGAGGTGGATCTGAGCCAGGGTCGACACGCGATTCCGGCGGTCGCATGGCGGAGTGCCCCCGGAGGTGAAGGTAGCCACCATGCCATCGACCCGATCGACACGGACATCGTCTACTCCGCAGGGTTCTACGGTTCGATCTCACGTACGGACGTCGCGACGGGAGAGTCCACGCCGATCATGCCGCAGGTCGAGGAGGGCGCGGATCCGCTTCGTGGGCAGTGGCTCGCCCACTTCATTCTCTCCCCGCACAACGGGGACGTGATCTATCACGGGATGAACTACGTCTTCCGGTCGAATGATCGCGGCGACTCATGGGTACGCATCTCCCCCGATCTGAGTGCAAACGATCCCGACCGCCTCGGGGACATTCAGTTCCAGACGATCACGGCACTCTCGGAGTCGCCCCTGCGGCAGGGTCTGCTCTACGCCGGTACCGATGACGGCCATGTCTGGGTCATGCAGGGTCCGAACGACCGGTGGACCGAGATCACCGAGGGCCTGCACCCCTCCCGCTTCACCTCCGAGGTGGTTGCCTCCGCGTACGACGAGGGAACGGTCTACGTGACTCAGAACGGTCGTCGAAGCGACGATTTCGCGCCGTATGTCTGGCGCTCGACCGATTTCGGTCAGTCCTGGGAGAGCCTGGCAGCGAACGTTCCGACCGGACCAGTCAATATCATCCGGGAGGATCCCAGCAACGAACAGATCCTCTATCTCGGCACGGACGTCGGGGTGTACGTCTCGCTCGATCGCGGCACGACGTGGGAGGTTCTGGCGAACGGGCTGCCCAGCACCTTCGTGCACGATCTCGTCATTCACCCGCGTGAGGACCTGATGGTCGCCGCGACCCACGGTCAGGGCATGCTGGCCTTCGACGTGCGGCAGCTGCAGCAGCTGACCCCGGCGATCATGGCGTCGCAGGCGCACCTCTTCGAGGCGGAGGATGGGCTTCTCCCTCCGTCCGGCCAGCGTTTTGGCGCCCAGCACCAGAGTGCGTGGATGCACGTCTGGATGGGTGACGCAGCGCAGGGGGTCATTGAAATCCGGAACGCTGATGGGGACGTGCAGTCGCGCCTCTCGGTGGGTGGCCACAGGGGGCTGCATCAGGTCGAGTGGGTCCTTCAGCAAGGCGCGGAGGATCTGCCGCAGGGCCGGGGTGGTTTCGGCCGGCGCAACTACGTTCCGGCAGGCACGTACACCGCGGTCCTTCAGGTCGGTGGGGTCGAACACTCCACCACGTTCAACGTCAGCCGCCGCTGATGCGCCAGCGGGTGGTCCGGGACGACCGGTCAAGCCGGGCACGCGAGGGTGCAGGATGATGGGACCGCGGGTGATGTCCGGGCTCGACGTGCTCGTGTCGAAAACGGGGCCGGATCTTCGTGGTGAGCGGTTGGGTCTGATCCTGCATCCCGCCTCCGTCACGGCGGACCTGACCCTGGCCGCGGATGCGTTGCTGGGAGCAGGACTGCGACTGGAGGCCCTCTTCGGGCCCCAGCACGGTGCTCGTGGCGAGAAACAGGACAACATGATCGAATCCGATCACTCGACCGATCCTGTCACGGGACTGCGCGTCCATTCCCTTTACAGTGAAGTTCGGAAGCCCAGCCCGGCCATGCTGGATGGTCTCGACGCGGTCCTGTTCGACCTCCAGGACGTGGGCGTGCGTGTCTACACCTTCGTCTGGACCATGGCGCTGGCCATGGAAGCGTGCGCGGAAGCGGGCGTGCGCTTCGTCGTCCTTGATCGTCCGAATCCGATCGGGGGTCTCGTCCGCGAGGGTCGGGTCCTCAAGGAGGAGTATGCCTCCTTCGTCGGGCTGCATCCGATCCCGCTGCGGCACGGTCTGACGGCGGGAGAACTGGCGCGATGGCTCGTACGGGTTCGCGGCATCGACGTGGATCTCACGGTGGTGCCGTGCAGGGGCTTGCGGCGCTGGATGTCCTGGGACGATACCGGTCTCCCGTGGGTGATGCCGAGTCCCAACCTGCCCACCCCGACCTCGTGTGACGTGTACCCGGGCATGGTTCTCTTCGAGGGTACGCTTCTCTCCGAGGGGCGTGGTACGACCCGGCCCTTCGAAGTGTTCGGGGCGCCGTGGCTCGATCCCCACGCGCTCTGCGCCCTTGCAGCCTCCCAAGTCGGCGACGGTGTCGCGCTGCGACCGTGTCATTTCGAACCCACGTTTCAGAAGCATGTCGGTGAGGTCTGTGGTGGGGCCCAGCTGCACGTCACCGACCGTGAAAGCATCCGCTCGGTGCGTGCCGCGGTGGCCATGCTCAGCGCCTGTCGTTCCCTGGGCCCTGATCCGTTCCCGTGGCGCCCACCGCCGTACGAGTACGAGGAGACGCTCATGCCGATCGATATCCTGTGGGGAGACGATGGGCTACGTGTGGGGATCGATGCTGGAGCGGGTCCGGAGGAGATCCTCGAGGGAGTCGACGCCGAGTTGACGCGGTTCAGTGCTGAAGTCGAGCCGGACCTGCTCTACGAATAGTGCCGCGCCGGTGTGACGGTTCTGGTCGGATCGTCGTTCAGCGGCACCCAGTGGTCTGGTTGAACACGACCGCAACCTGGAGCTCCAGGATGTCGCCGGGATCGACCTGCATTTCCTGTGTGGTGCACCTCGGACCTGCGACCATGTTGATTTCGACGCGCATGTAGGCCGAGGTCGGCCAGTCCAGCTCGAACTCCGCATCCTGCTTGCCGCCGACCTGGCCGATCGACACCCGGCCGGTCGGGGAATGAGCGAACAGGCGTACGTCGCTGAAGTTCAGATTTCGTACGACCAGCCGGACCCGGGAGGGACGCTGATCGGACGCGAGGGTGTACGGATCGTCCGCCGTCATCCCCGCCCCGGAGGCACACCCTGCGCTCGTCGTGCTCAGCAGGGTCACGATCGTGGCCACGATTCGAAGAACCGTACCCGAGCATCGCGCTCTGGTCAGCGTCGCCCTGCCTGACACGGTTGCAGGCCGATGTTCGCGGGAATCATGATCCACACGCGGGCGTTTCTCTCCACGGACAGGGAATTGGTCCGGCACCCCCGACCGCCGACCTCGTCGACCGTGAAATAGATCGGGATGGCGGGATTCCAGGCAATCCGGAAGCGCTGATCTGTTTTTCCGGTCACACGCCCGAGTCGAACCCGCTGACCTGACCTGATCGCCCAGATCGTCACGTCGTTGAAGTTGCTGTTCTGAACGTCGATCTGGATCGGATCTTCGGCTGTGCTCGCCCCCGGGATCGAATTCGGATCGAAGGGATTGTGGCCGCCGGACGCGGTCGTGGCACAGCCCGACAGCACTGCAGCGAGGCAGAGTGACAGGGCGCGCTGTTTCGACAAGAACGGGAACATGGTCATGGTAATGCCCATCGTACGTGTTGGTTCCGCCCTTAGCGACCGCATGGGCCACGGACCGCTCGCCGTTCGCTTCGACATCAGCTGATCGTGTCCCTCCGAGGCGAGCGGCCGCGCCGGAGTTCCTCGTCGAACGCGAGAAGCTCGTAGGGTTCCTCGATGCCAACCCGATCGAGGGATGGTAGCCGGGTTGCCAGGCTCGGGGACCCATCCCGAAGTGCACGATCGAAGAGCTCGAGGTCGCGCTTGCCGGCGGCGTCGCCGGAGTCGGAGGTCGAGAAGACGATCTCACCGAGCTTCAGATTTCCGAGCTTCAGGTGGCGGCGAACGGCCTCACTGTCCTGATACTGCTCGCGGATACGGGACAGTCGGTAATAGATGTCGTCGTCGTCCGTGATCGTGACTTCTCCGTCGAGCGCAGCGACGTATTCATCCAGCAGCGACGTCACGTCACTGACCGTGCATGTCGCGTTTGGCAAACGTGCCCTTACGTGTCGGTACGCCTCATTGCGCGAGATGGGGCGTCCCCGAAGGGCCCGGTCGTAGACGAAGCCTGTCAGCACACGGCGAGCGTTTCGACGAACCCGGCGGCGGTTTTCCAGCGCGACGCCGACCATCCTCGTCAGTGGGCCGAGGAAGAAGAGCACGCTGAAGACCAACGGGATGACCAACAGGGACCAGAAAGCCGCCGGGCCGCCGATCCCGAGTCGAGGGAAAATGAACCACGGAGCAGTGGCCGAGGCGATCAACGTAAACGTGTTCATCCCGGCTACGATGGCGTTCGCCCCCTTCGAGTTGCCCGTCAATTCCAGCGAAGGCTCCAGTCGCATCCATGCTGGGTTTGGTGCGCGGGCATGCCCCGCTCCCCGCGCGGAAGCCATGACCGCGGGGAATGCGTAGACGAGACCTCCATCGGGGGAGACCGCGACCTCGCCATCGTAGGTGCCCAGAAGTCGACCCATCTCTTCTTCGACCTCTGCGAAGGCAGATCCTGTATGCTCGACCATCTCGGCGTGCGTCACGACGCCCGCTCGAGCTCGAATGAGGCGAAGCTTGCTGCGGTCGCGCTGCTCCTGAGTCGGACGAGGCTGATCGGGTCCGAAGACGAATGCGAAGACCTTCTTGTAGAAGGGAACCCGGTCATCTTGCGGCAGGGTCCGTTCCCACCGGTGACCGTAGTAGGGCCGACCGATCCGCCAGCGGGGTCCCCAGATCCAATACCAGAGCATTGGATCGAATCCGATCGATCCCCGGTGATGTCGTCCGCCCAGGCTGCCACGAGAGTCACTTCCACGCTGGCTTGCCAGCAGGGCGGCAATCACGAGAACCACCATCACGGAGAAGTAGGCGACGAGCATCACGACGATCCATCCCTTGAACGCCCTGCGAGCGATCGAACCGACCAGTGACCGCACCCGGGTCAGGGTGGGTTCGTGGTCGCGCTCCATCAGCCGCTCGTCGAAATCGTAGACGAGTTCACCCGAGTTGGTGACCGCGAGATGACCGTGGTGGGACTCCAGCAGCGTCTTGAGAGCCGCACGGACGGTCGCGAAGGATAGCCCGGAATCCGTGACCAGATCGCCGGCCGTGGCACGGCCGCCGAGGCGTCTCAGCGATGAGAGGACTGCGGTTCTGTCACCCTCTTGAGTACGCTTGCTCACACGCCTGCCGCGA
>Ga0181573_10004832_pt1 | contig 11350 bp, 4 predicted proteins | sample 101ome_25_FD_148643 | JGI IMG/M metagenome (GOLD analysis project Ga0181573, IMG submission 148643) | Coastal salt marsh microbial communities from the Groves Creek Marsh, Skidaway Island, Georgia - 101409BT metaG (spades assembly) | ecosystem: Environmental > Aquatic > Marine > Intertidal zone...
ATGAAGGGGCGCTTTCAGCGCGACATGAACGCCGATCAAACCTTTAGGTAAGCGTCTGTTGGCTAACGGCAAAAAACCTCGGAAGCGACTCGTCGTGGTCGCAGCCCTCATCCTGCTTGTCGCTTTCCTGCTCGCCATCGCCCTGCACGAAACGCAAACCGTATTGGAATTCCAGCAAAACGGCCAGCCGATTGCCGGGTTGGTGTGCGAAGGTATTCTGCCCGCGTTTAAGCGGACCACAGACCCCGCCGGCCGGATCGTGCTCGATGAATCGGCGGTGAAGCAGGATCCGACCGCGATCTTGCTGACCTTGTCCAGGGAGGGCGCGCGCATACTCAACACCACCTTTCGGGTTCGGCCCGGAACGCAAGTGATTTACAACTTCAGCGGCGGCGGACTTACCAAGACGACCATCCGGAAGTGGGGATTGATAACGTTCACCGATAAAGTCGTACAAACGCCCTTCACCCTGCAAAACCCGGACAAGCTCTGAAGTCCACCCTACTTAGTGTTCACCCTCGAGGATTGATGCTTGAGGGGGCGAGTTGACAAATCCGGGACGAAATAAATGCCCGGTCAAGCCCTCTGGTACAAATCCGGGACGAGGCCAGTGATTGCCAGAGCTTGCCAATCATCCGCACAAACTTTTTTAGGTGGCAAGCATTGGCAACATCCGGCAACGAACGGCAAGCAGTTGCACCCCAGCACTTTGCGGGATTCCTAATCCGAAGGTAGTGGGTTCGAGTCCCGCCGGGGGTATTTTTTCAGCTTTCAGGCAAAAAGATGCTCTTGCGAAACACCGGTCTTGTGAGCTTCATCGCGTATCCGCAGCCGGCCTGCTTCTGACTTTTTTTGCGCAGGTGCCGGCCTATTCCCTTCTCTTGAGCAGCTCCCTAGTGGAAAGGAGCTCATTTTGAAACGAAACCACAGCGTCTATCGCGTTTTCGCCCGCAGCTACTTTGGCGGCCTGGATTTTGAGCAAGCTTACATTTAACTCCTGCTCCTTCTGATGCGACGATTAGCGTAACGACGAATCGAGGCACTGTCCACCAGAGGGGCGGCTGGGTAGGATCCTAATTTAAATTTCAGACCCAGTTTCGGACCTCGCTGGCAATGAAGGCCTTACGTCTCCGAACGGAGCAAAGTTCTCTATTTCACTGACTGGGCATTGTAGTGGGTGCTGAATCCGTAGAGCCAAAAATTTCCGTCCTGGACGTTGGGCATGGCAATTGCACAGTAGTTAGCGCAACCAAGGCGGTCATCCTTGATGCAGGTCGCAGAAGTACGCTAGTCGAGTTCCTCAAAAATGTTCATCTTCCCTGGCTGGTTAAATTTGGTTCCGAACCCAAAGACAAAGTCGGGACAAAAGTTGCACCCTGAGTTACCACCTCTATCGCCGACGAAACAACGCACTATCAACGACACCCACAATGAGATCCTGTAAGCCAAACTCGGCGGGGTCCTGTTTGTGAATGTACCGCTTCAGTTGTTTGCGCTCCGCATAATTTAACGGGCGACCCACGGCATACATTAACAACTTCTCGGCAAGACAACTCGAGAACGCCCCCGGGTTACTCGCCAGATACTTTTTTAAATCGGTGATATCCGCGAGCGGAACGCCGTTCGGCAGGGTCCCGGCAACATCGACTTTCAAGCCGTTGCTAGTCACCGAATTCCCTTTTTCATTCTTGGAATAGACGGGGTAGTGTTCGCGCCATCGGCCGATGGGGTCAAAATTTTCGAGCACGAAACCCAGGGGATCGATATCTTTGTGGCAAGCGGCACAGGCGGGGTCGGCCATGTGTGCAGCGAGGCGCTCACGGGGACTGCGCGCCCCCGTGGTGTCCGGGGTCAACGCGGGTACCGCATTCGGGGGATCCGGCGGCGGCATGCCAAGAATGTTTTCCAACATCCAGACGCCACGCAATACCGGTTGGGTATCCACGCCGTTGGCGGTCGCCATCATGACCGCACTCATGCTCAGTAAGCCGCCATGCCGGCCTCCGGCATCAACTGATACCAGCTGCATTCCCTTTTTCACCTTCTTCTTTTTTGAGCCGGTAAATTGCGGGATATTATAGATATCCCGTCCAACCAACGGATCGGTAAACACATAATCCGGAGCAATGAAATCAGTGAGTGGAAGATTCTTCGCAAGGATATGGGCAAAGGTCCGTTCGACCTCCAACAACATGGTTTTCCGATGTTGCTCACTGAATGCCGGCATGAGCCGCGGGTCGGGCATTAAGCTTTCGGCCACGTGGGTGTGCAACCACTGCGACGTAAAGTCCTTCACAAAGAAGCGGTGCGTATTTTGTTTCAGCAAACGGGTAGTGTGCGCGCGCAACACCTTCGAATCACCAATATCTCCCGAGGCCGCGGCGGCGAGCAGCATGGAATCCGGCGGATGGCTGGTCAGAAAGTAAGAAAGGCGATTCGCGAGTTCATAGTTGCCCAACTCACCGGTGTCGGTTTCCCGATAGATAAACGACGGAGAAACCAGCGCGGTACGCAAGGCAAGGTGCATACCTTCGGAGCGAGTTCGGCCGCGACTGACTTCGCCCTGCACCAGGCGCATCAACTCGCTCACTTCCACATCCCTCACCGGGCGGCGATACAACGCGGGCAAGAACCTCTCGAACCAACTGCGCAGAGTGGCCTCATCATCTTGATCCAGTATGGCACCAACGAATGCCTGGGTGCGTTTATACTGGTTGCCGACCTTCGGGTCCTCTTGTACATCGTACGGCCCATCAACTCGAAGGTGATGGATGCCCAGATAGGGGCCGTCTTCAAAAAATTTATATACCAGGGTCTCCCCCGTACTTACCGAATTCCCGGACGCCCTCCGGGCAATACCCTGGATCTCCTCCGGCTTTACGATGGCCTTCAATTCAGGGTCAGCCATATACTTTTTCAACCGCAACCAACCGACTCCACCGCGTGGCACCCTTCGCTCTTTTTTCCATGCGGCAGCCAATCGAGGCTCGCGCGTAAACAACGCGTTCAGCATGCCTGGAAAAGCGGCTTTATTTTCGTAATCAAAGGGGGCGTTCGCATAGCGGAATGCGACGGTCTCTCCTGTCCGTAATGCCACTTCGCAATCGAACTCGGTCGGGCGTTCTTTCGTGATTTCAAGCTCGGCCAATTTTCGCGCCGAACCCTTCCCTTCCGCCGTAACCGCCTCCATGACCAGTAACGGTGGCGTTTCGACCAGCGGAGGTTGCGCATCCTTAAACGAAGCGGTTACCCGCAAGCGATACGTACCCGATGCGGGCGCCTCAAACTTCGTCGGCCACGTAGCATTGCGGATGACGTTCTTTCCACCGGAAGCCAATCGCATCGCCCCATCAATCAGGGCCGCCGATGAGTAACTGATCGCCAGATCGCTCGCGGGGACATTGATGATACGGGGCTTTACCGGGATCTTGGGTGGCGGAAAAAACAGGTCGGCCACCGCGGTTGCGGTATCCGTATAGGCTTCGAGGTGGGAGGGAGAAATCACCAGGGCCTCCCCTTGGGTATCAAACCCGTGCAAGGTATTGTCGGCAGGGAAACTGACCGGCAACTCAAAGTCCTCCAGGAGAAACACCGTGCGAATTGTGTTGAGGTACTCCCGCCGATTCAGACGTCGCAGCGGGGCTCCGCCTGCCTTGCTATGGGTTACCAGCGACTGGTCCAACCAGGTCATCAAGACCTTACGCTCCTCGGCACTCGGCTGCTTTTTATCCATGGGCGGCATGATCTGTCGACCCACCAACTTGAGCACATCTTCCCACCGATGCAGGCTTCCCACAGCACCCCAATCGATGGTGGTAGCCTCCAGGTTCAGATCGCCTTTCTCTGTTTCCGCATCGTGACAATCGATGCAATAGCGATCGATGATTTTGATGATCGGTTTAGGGATCGGCTCCGCGGCGTGAAGGGCACTGGCAAACAACCATGCTAACGAGAAAATATGTAGGCGTATCGCCATCGACGTCTCGATGCTTAAACCAACTCGCTCATGCCGCGGGTAGCGGTTGAGAATTGCTTCTGCTCGATGCCCATCTGGTGCAGCAGGGTCAAGTAGAGGTCGCCGAGGAGCGGCGCATTTGGATCTTTACGATCGAACGCCAAATGGCGGCCGTGCTTCAACCCGCCGCCTGCGACAATGGTGGGAAGATTTGCATTCGAGTGGCGACTGGCATCGCCCATGCCGGTACCAAACAATACAAGGGTGCTATCCAGCAGCGGCGCCCCGCTCGCATCGGTCTTGGTTTTCAATTGATGTAAGAAGCGTGCAAGGCACTTCATATGTTCAACTTCAACCCGAATGAGGTCACGAACCATATCCGGGTCTCCCCCGTGATGAGAAAGCGCATGATACCCTGCGCGTAGCGTTACCCCATCAAGGGTAAAAACCTGCCCCAAGCCAGCAATGAACAAGGAGGCTACGCGGGTGGCGTCGGTTTGCAAGGCAATCGCCATGAGATCAAACATGATCTGCTCGGCTTCCAGCATGAGGGTTGGTGCAACGGGATCATAGGGAGGAAGGACATAGTCGACTTCCGGCGCTTCTGCATGCAAGTGCTGACGCTGACGATGCATCCGCCTCTCCATTTCGCGCAACGATGTGAAGTATTCTTCGAGCTTTGCGCGATCATTCGCGCTGACCCTCGCCTGCAGGCGCTTGGCATCTGCATGCACGGAATCGAGTGCCGACTGTCCGCTTTGCAACAGGTAGTCGGTTCGCGCACGCTGTTCCGGGGTGCTGACCATTTTTTTGTAAATCACGCTCGGTCGATTTACCATCGGCAAGGGCACACCCTCCTGGGTATAGGAAACCTTTTGATTGCTGGGAAGCGCACCCGCGCATAACTGCAAGGATGGGATTCGCGTCTGCTCACCGGTGCGTGCGGCCGCAATCTGGTCGAGCGATACACTACCGACCTTTTTGCCGCACAAAAAGTTGTCCCAATTCCTGTGTCCGTTCCCCGCGCGATGATCAAGCCCTGAAAAAACGGTGAAATCCTTGCGATGCTCCGCGACATGCTCAAGCAAGGGCGATGGGGTATAGTCTACGCCGGTTTCTTTTGGGTAAAATGCCGGGGCGTAATATCCCAGGTTCGATCCTACACAGACCAAGCGCTTTGCCGGAGCCGAATCACTGGCAGCCCCTGCAGCTATGGCAGCACCGGGAAGGGATTCCATCGCAGGCAAGGCCAAGGTGACACCGGCCGAACGCAGAAATCTACGCCGGTCTGTCTTCAGTGGAGATCTGTATCGCTTTTGCATGCCCAGATTACGGTTTCCGAACGCGAAATATGACAGGGCTGACTACATGCGCCAAGACTCAAATGGCGCTGTTTTAAGTCTACGCGCGTCAATATAACACCGTCGGTAAAGCTGGTTGAAGACCAGGCGGTCTTTTGGAATAGAGGTTAATCCTCCAGCGCGATGCAGAATACAGAATAGGCCGTGCCCGCAGTTTCGATGGGGAATGTATTCATCGGGGGGGTTGAGCCAAGCCCGGTACCGATTTCCACGTACGGGCCGACGACATCGATGGCGGCAAATACCCGATAGCTTTTCCCGATGACCGAGGGCCAGTGTAGATAGATCAAATTCGGATTGGTGGCGTGCCGGGTAATCGAGGCCGTGAGCAGAGAGGCGTTATCGATTGGACTGGTGCCGGCAATGAATTCAGAGCGATCGGCGAATCCGTCGCCGTCGAGGTCGCTCCCTCCATCGCGGTCGAGGCTGGCGAAGTAGATGAGCTCCCAATTGTCATCCAGCTGGTCGCCATCTTCATCTGCGAGCTCCTCGAGCATGCTGCTTCCGGGATTGGGACTCGCTGCCGACCAGTTTGCAGGATCATTGCCCGAGCGCCGGGCAGAGAGGCGATGAATGGACAGGCCGGTGCCGTCCGCGAGTTCGGTAAACGGTGCCTGATCGAGGTAGATGAGTTCGTCCACGATTACATCGTAGCCGTCCATGTTCGGAGGATCGGGTGATTCCGGTCGTTCGAGGGTAATGCGGTCTGTGCGATCGCTGAGCTTGCCACTATAGGGGCCAAGCAGGGATAACGTTCCGGATACTTGCCCGTAGTAGGCGTGAAATGCATCGGCAGCGACGGTATTCGCCGGATCAAAAGGTACGACCATTAGCGTATCGCCTGCCGGAAGTTGGGTGTTCGGAGGAAATTCGTAATCGCTCCCGCCGCGGATTTTGAATACCCCGGTGGTCGTGAAGAGGTCGATGGCTTGGAGCGTGGGGTTGTGAATCTCGATAAACTCGAAGGAGGCATCTTCGTCGATATTGGTTGCTGATGGCAATGGGTTGTACATCACTTCTGAGATCACCAATCCGCCGACAGGGGGTAGGTTATTGGTAGAGGCGCTGAGGCGGGTCGTCACCGGAAAAGGATCTGCATCGGGGTATCGGCTGTAACTTCGCCCGTTGTCCTGCCCGGCAAATAAGAGCGCGTCAACTACTCGGTTTGTTAGTCCGGGCAGATAGGAGAGCAGCACTTCCTCGCCCGCTTTGTTGAGGCCAAACCCGCTGGTGCTCGGGGTATGAAATCCAGTGACTTCATCGTATACGACAACACTCTTGGGCGGAATTGCTCCGTCGGGCAGCGCCCACTTGGTGGGGATTGCGCGATCATCGCTCAGGAAGTGGTCGGCCAGGTTTACGGCGTTGGATCCGGCGTTGTAAATTTCAATCCAGTCGTTGGAGTCGTATCCGGGATAGTTGGTGTTGTTGAGGTCGGTGTGAGCAGCTATTTCGTTAATGACCAATTGGCGTTCCGGAGGAATGTCTTCTCGGCCTGGTGAGCCATTGGCCATAGCGCTTCGCCGCCAGTTGCCTCCGTAGTCGAGCGCGCCCTCGGCTTGCCGTTCGAGGATGGGAATCAGGGAATGAGAGGTGGCTCCGTCCACGATGGGCCAGCCTCTCCCGTTTTCGTAATCAAAGGCGACCAGCTCGGTGCCCCCACTGGCGGTTTTTAACCGGACCGTCTCGCCGCTATTGCGCAGGTTGCCATCGTACGGACCAAAAATTTCGACCGTCTCGTCCAAGTTGTAGTGTGCGCGGAAGGCGGCAAAGTTGTTGGCGTTGGTCGAGGGCGTTACCAGCAGATAGGCCCCGGCGGAGAGCACGGTGCCGGTGGGAAAGACGTAATCGATGCCCTCGGTAAAGGTCAGTCCGCTGAGGTCGAGATCCACCACCTGACTGATGTTGCAGAGCTCGATGAATTCCAAATCGCTGCCGGCGGCGGGCGCATACATAACTTCACTCACTCGCAGATATTCCTGCAAGGCGAGCAGGTTCACCGGATCGCCACTGACAAATTGCACGGGGGCGGACCAGTGGCTCCAGCGATTGTCATTCCCCTGCATTTTAACGCGTACACGGTATTCCCGTCCGACGCGGAGGTTTGCGCCAGGGAAGGTAAAGCTGTTACTGAAGGCCGTGATCTCTGGACTCAGGTAGTCGGCTTCGATTTCGTACTTGCGCGGCTCGTAGGGGTCGAAAAAAGGTGAGTTGGTGTTCGTAATCTCCGCGATACGCCATTGCATGGCCTGAAAATTACTGGACGCGTTGAAGGCCGAGCACTGGAAAGTTAACGCGTTGACCGGGTAGTTGGTGGCACCTTGGTAGGTGACAATTGGCGTATCAGGAATGTCGATGTTGTTGTCCATGCTCTGCCCGACCATGTAGGCGCCTCGGGTGTCGATATAGTCCTTGAGCTTGGCCAGCATGCCTGCAAAATCATCGGTAGGGGAATCTTCGTAGTAGCGGCCGGCTTGGGCCTTTTGCTCACTCGCGTAATTGTAATTGGTCATGATGGGGTTGAAATCCCACATCGCGCGGTCGGCATCGACGAACGAAGATTGGCCTGGGGTGTAGACCCATTGTGCGGTCTCATCGAGAATCATCCCGGTCTGCTCGCGATTGAACAACAGGTCAACCAATTCGCGTGCCCGGTTTTCATATTCGCGCTTGAGCGCGGGGATGGCGAGGACGTCCTGATCAATGCGATCATCCGGGGCGTTGTTGAGTCGGTAGGTCGTCGTCCAGCAGAGGTCGAGGTCCCAGTTCAGGGTCATCCACTTGCCGCTCTCCGGGTTGTTAAAAAAGAAGTAGTTCTTGTTCGCGTGGATGTCGTTGTCGTGGATGGCGGTAACGATGGTAAAAAAGCTGTACCAGTCGGGGAGGTCGAGATTGATTCGCCACCACGATTCGGGTTGAGTAGCCGCCCCGTCGAAGGAGCCGAGATAGGTGTTGAGGTCGCTGCGGTCGGTGGGTTGATCGGGACCTTGATTGTTGAGTGTCCCGGTTCCGGATTCCATTTTGTAGAGGTTGCCATCGGGTAGCCCGTGCGCTTTGAGGAAGCGTCCATCCATTTGCTCGACCGCCATGTACAGCCCTTGGAAGTCGTCATCGTATTGCGAACTGGTCGGCCCGTTTTCGTCGGCGTGTTCGATGATGCGGAAGTGTACGTAATGGGTGTCGGGTGCTGGATTACCCGCGAGATTGTGTAGTTTGAAACCCGCTCCCTCAAACAAACCCTGCTCGCCGCGTTGCAGGAAATTGCGTTGCTGAATCAAGGCGGAAAAATTCAGCTTGTCCCAAGTGGTCTCATATTTGCGGCCGTAGTCGTCGCGAGCCTGAAAGCTGTGGGTCTTGTTGAAGTCGAACTTCCACATGTTTTTTCCCATTCGGAAACGGTGTACGCCCCCGCGGGGGCGGAAGCGAATGTGATCGTACACTCGGTCATCGTATACCATGCAGCCGTCCCAGAGGTACTCTTGCCCGGTGTATCCGCTGCCTCGGCTCGAGTTAGCGATAAATTGTGCGTCTTCGTGCGCGGTGCGCGTAGTGATCAGTTGGTAGACGGCAATACTGGAGAGCAGTTCAGAACTGTAGGTTACTGGCGGGGTGACTCCGGGCTGGGCTGCGCCGGTCCAGGCGGGTACGCCGTCGTAGACAAACGCGGCAAAATTGGGCTGGCTGTCATCGTCATACGGGACGCGTATGGAATTGCCGACGCTGTCTTCCGCAATGATGCGATAGCGGATCAATCGGCGATGGGTCTGCACACTGGCGGGGATGGTTGCGGTATAGATGTCGCCGGTAACCGTCATCGCGATCTCGGTCCAGTTGGTGGGGTATCGCGGATCGTTTATTGCGATGTAATCGCCTGGTTCAACCACCTGGTAGGCGAGCTGTACCGATCCCATGCCATCGGTATCCGTGATCTTTGCGGACACCTTGATCGGCACACCGGAGGTGATCACAAGATTATCCGGATCAACCTGGCGAATGAGAGGCGGAGGATTCTGGGTGAATACCGAGTTTTGCGCGCCTGGAGAGGCCACGCCGCTTCGCCACGCGCCGCCAAGGTCATTGTCGACGAGCGGATTAAGCAGTTCCATCGTGCTGCCGCCTCCGTTGGCTTGGGTCGGCCAGGGAAAGCCTACCCCGTAGTCGACTTCGTCGATTTTATCACCGACTGGATTGCGCAGGGTGAGGGATTCTCCCTCGTTGGATAGTTTCGTGCCGGGTGACCACTCCGCATCAGGTGCAAAGCCAAAAGCATTTTGGAAATCTGCGGCGTTCTGAGCAATGACGAGGTAGCCGTTGGCAGGGATGACTAATTCGGGTGGAAAGGTAAAGGCGATGCCTTCGCTGAAATACCAGCTGGCCAGCGATACGTCGCCGGTGTGCGCATTGTAGAGCTCGATGAACTCGTCCTTCTGGGTCACCAACGCCGGGTCGTAATGAATCTCGTTGATGATGATGGGAAATACCTCAGCGGACTGGGAGGTGAAGCTGCGCGATGCGTTTGCCCAGCGGGTGCCCGCCTCGTTGGTCGCGCGTACATGGTAGTGATACAGGGTTTCCGGCATCAGTCCGGTTGCGGCTGTGCTGAACCCGCTCGCATGCTTACCAAGGTGGATGCTGTGTTGCCAGGCACCAGGGTTGGTACCCGCATCGATGGTGCCGTAAAACACGGTGATCTCCGGCGGGTCGTTTCCCGGATCGGTTACTTGTCCACCGATCAATGCTGAAACCGAACTGATGCCTGTCGCCGGGTTGCTGGTAACCGAAGGCAAACCGGGTACGAGGGTGGTGAAGGTTTCGCTGCTATCCGCCCAGTCGTCGCCTCCACTATTTGCCGCATAGCTGGTGTAAAAGTAGGTCGTGTTCTGGGTCAACCCGGTGAGGGCTACCGAAAATGGACCGTCGGTGGCACCGATCGAGATCGAATGTGTCCAGGCATTGGCGTTCATACCCCCATTGCTGGTGCCGTAAAAAAGTGTGACATCCGGATCTTCGTTGCCGTCAAAAGTCACTTCGCCATTCGCCGTGGCGGTGAAAGCGAGTACGTCACTCGCGCTCGCGTTAACAACCACGGGGTTGGTAGGATTGGCGGTCTGTACGATTTGAAATCCATGCACGCCCACGTTGCTGCCATCGGTTTTATCCCATTGCAGGATCAGGGTTGATCCGGATAGTTCCGTAAAGTGTGCGTATGTCGAAGAGGCTGCGCCAGCCCGGTTGGCCGAAGTCGCTTGCACGTATCCCCCGAAGGGATTGCTGTCAGTCAGGCCGTAGACGGCTGTCCCCGCATCATTATTGACCTGGAAAATCCCGAGGCGGTTGTTGCCATCGGAACCGAAGTACAGGTAGGCATCGTACTTCGCGTAAGGAATGCCGGTGATGGTGATGGCGCTGAACGACCCTGCACTGGTGTCGTCGAGGTAGCCATCGAAGAGGGGCTCGGTGAGTGCGTTGGCATCCGCTCGCCAGTCGCCGCCGGTAGTCATCCAGGTGGCGGATATGGGCGTGGCATTTCCCTTATCGTTAATTAATGCAACCGGACTGGACTGGGTGGAGGCTTTGGGCATGTTGTTCCAATGGGCCTGTGCGACCACTCCTGCCGAATCCGTCGAGGATATGTCGGTGCCGGTCGCGCCTACCCCGCGCGCGCCTACGAAATTTACGCCTACCGAGTCGGCGTACAGCGCCAGCGGTAGTACAATCAGTAAGCCTATGTAGAATCCCAGTCTCATCAAACCTCGTGGTAACCTAGGAGTATAGCACATGGCTTGGCAATGTTCATTGCCTGTGTAATTTCCCGAAAATGGATCAAAAAGAGATCCCATGTATGATTTTCCGTTTAACGAACAAATGTTGATCCATCTGTTTCTGCCGGAAACGAGCTTTCCAGTTCGGGTTTGGTTCGTGTCCCCCCAAGGGTATTTCGCTTTATGCTACGAAACCGGCGAGGCCGAATTCATGGTGTTTGACTGCAGAGAACACGCACGATACATTATTTCATCCATGCTTCGTTGCCTAA
>Ga0181573_10004834_pt1 | contig 11349 bp, 8 predicted proteins | sample 101ome_25_FD_148643 | JGI IMG/M metagenome (GOLD analysis project Ga0181573, IMG submission 148643) | Coastal salt marsh microbial communities from the Groves Creek Marsh, Skidaway Island, Georgia - 101409BT metaG (spades assembly) | ecosystem: Environmental > Aquatic > Marine > Intertidal zone...
CCAGTTCTGGAGCCGGAAGGGAGACGAAGCCTATCTTTGCCTGGACACCTTCTGGCGAAACGAACGCTGGGGAACCCTGTTCCCCCCATGCTCCAGGACCGATGTGTCACAAAACTGACGTGCGCCCGTTCCGGACGCCTGCGAGGAAAGGGAAAGACACAGGCAGGCAGCGGGAATCTTGGTGGAGGAGGGGCGTCCGGAATCGCACGCGGTCTTCAATCCACGTAGACGAACTCGTTCAGATTGAAGAGCGCGAGGCAGTAGTCGGTGAAGGCGGCGGAGAGGTGCGGGTCGACGCCGGATTCGGCTGCGGCGGCCGCCAGTTGGCTGGTTTGGCGGTTTTCTTTTCGCAGGGCTGTCGACTGCGATTCCAGAAAGGCCTTCCCGGTTTTCAATTCCGCCGGGGTCGGGAGTCGGCCGAGGGTTCGGCGATAGGCAAGGGTGATTGCCTTGGCGGCGTTGGGAACGGACGCTGGTTTGCGATCTGTTGCGTCTTGCGGCGGCACGCCGTCAGGACCCGTAGCCGGGACGGCTGCGCTACGTGGGGCTGCGGCGAGGATGGATTCCGCGAGGTCGCGCGCTCGTTCGAGGGAGAATTCCGAGTTGAACAGGGTGAGCGACTGCGGCGCGGTGGTGGAGATGTTGCGTTGCGCGCAACTGGCCAGGGCATCCGGCCGGTCAAAGACTTCAAACATTGGGTAACGCAGGTTGCGCCGGGCGAAGAGGTAGACGCTGCGCCGGTAATGCTCCGTCTCATCCTTGGTCACGGGCCATTGGTTTTTCAGGAGCGTCACGGTCACGGCGCGCGGCAGGGGCGGTCGGAAACCCGGGCCGCCCGCCTTGCGATTCAGTCGTCCGGAGGCGGACAGCATCGCGTCGCGCACGGCTTCGCCGGAGAGGCGTTGGCGATTCATGCGGGAGTAGAGCCGGTTGTCGGGATCGGCCGCGAGACGTCTGGTCCAGGATTTGCCCGAGCCGGAACCGGCCTGACGATAGGCGGCGGAATTCACGAGCAATCGGTGCATGGCCTTGAGACTCCAGCCTTGGCGCGGGAGTTCCGTCGCCAACCAGTCGAGCAGGGCGGGGTGGGTCGGCTCTTCACCCTGGGTTCCGAAGTCGTTGGGCGTGCCGACCAGGCCGCGGCCGAAGTGATGGAGCCAGAGCCGGTTGGCGATGACGCGCTGGGTCAGGGGATGATCCGGGCGGGTGAGCCAGCGGGCCAGTTCGGCGCGGCGGCCGGTGGATTTCCCGGCGATGGGCGTTGGGGCCGGGCGGTTGTCTTGCTGGCTGACGACCCGAAGAAAGCCGGGTCGCACCTCGCTGCCAGGCCGACGGAAGTCGCCGCGTTGCCAGATGCGGGCGACCGGCGGCTCCGCTCCCTTTTCTGAGAAGGTGTGGTGCAGCGACCGATTCTTCGGAGCGATGGCCATGTTGGAGAAGAAGGCGCGGGTGCGGTAGAAATCGGCCTGGCTGACGGGGTCGTATTTGTGGTCGTGGCATTGGGCGCAGTTGAAGGCGAGGCCCAGGATGGCGGAACCCACGGTGGAGGTCATTTCGTTGAGGACATTGTGCCGGCGTTCTTCGGGTAGATTGATGTCCGGCATGTCCGGTCCGGCGACGAGAAAGCCGGTGGCCAGCCGGGCGTCTGGATTGTCCGGAGCCAATTCGTCGCCGGCGATCTGCCAGCGGATGAACTGATCGTAGGGCATGTCCTCGTTGAACGCCCGGATCACCCAGTCGCGGTAGCGCCAAGCCTCCTTGCGGACCTTGTCGTGTTCGAATCCGTCGCTTTCCGCGAAGCGCGCCACGTCCAGCCAATGTTGCGCCCAGCGCTCGCCGTAGGCCTTGGAGTCCAGCAGGCGATCGACGAGCCTCTCGTAGGCGTCGGGTGATTTGTCGGCGAGGAAGGCGTCGATTTCTTTCGGCGTGGGCGGCAGACCGGTCAGATCGAAGGAGAGGCGGCGGATGAGCGTTTCGCGGGAGGCCTCGGGAGCCAATGTCAGATCTGCGGTTTCGAGGCGCTGCAGGATGAAGCGATCGATGTCGTTGCGGACCTGGGCTTCGTTGGCGACGCGCGGCGTCTCGGGGCGCGTGAGCGGTCGGAAGGCCCAATGATCGCGATCCTTGGCGGTGATGGCCGGCTCCTTGATCGGGGGGGCAAGATTGGGGGGCTTCTTCTCCTCCGATGACGCTGGGAGGCCGGTAAACAGGAGAAACGAAGCGGTCAGGAGAAATCGGACGGGGAGTCTTTCTCCCTGTTGTGAGTGATGAGTCATGCGAATGGGGGTTCGCGTCGGGTTGAGCCGCCTACGCCAGAACGTCATGAACGACATTGCCGGCGACACCGGTGAGGCGTTCGTCGAGGCCGTTGTGAAAGAAGGTGAGTTGTTCGTGGTCCATGCCGAGGAGGTGGAGGATGGTGGCGTGGAGGTCGTGGACATGAACCTTGTTCTCGGCGGCGCGCAATCCGATGGGATCGGTGGCTCCATAGGCGAAGCCGCCCTTCACGCCGGCGCCGGCCAGGACGGTGGTGTAGCCCCAGGGGTTATGGTCGCGGCCCGTGCCCTGTTCGTTCATCGGCATGCGGCCGAATTCGCCGCCCCAGATGACCAGGGTGTCCTCCAGCAGTCCGCGTGACTTGAGATCCGTGAGGAGTCCCGCAACTGGCAGGTCGGTGGCGCCGCAGAGTTCCGAGTGGTTGCTCATCACGTCCTTGTGGGCGTCCCAGCCGTTGGTGCCGCCGGAGTAGAGCTGCACGAAGCGGACGCCGCGCTCGATCATGCGGCGGGCGAGGAGGCACCTCGTGCCAAACTCGCGGGTCTGCTTTTGATCGATGCCGTAGAGCTTCTTCGTGGCGTCGGTTTCACCGGAAATGTCCACGACATCGGGCGCCTCGGTCTGCATGCGGAAGGCGAGTTCGTAGGCCTGGACGCGGGCATTCAATTCATCGTCGAAATCGCGTTGATTGAGGTGTCCGGCGTTGAGTTTGCGGACCAGGTCGAGGGTGGAGCGTTGTTGCGCGGCGGAGATCTGTCTCTGCGGCTTGAGATTGAGAATGGGGTTCTCGCCCGGACGCATGGTCGTGCCCTGGTAGGTGGCGGGGAGGTAGCCGTTGCCCCAGGCGGGCGGTCCGCCCTTGGGGCCGCTGGTCGGATCCGGCATGACGACGTAGGCCGGCATGCTTTGATTCTCCGTCCCCAATCCATAGGCCACCCAGGCGCCGACGCTCGGCTTGCCCATCAGGATGGAGCCGGTGTTCATCTGATAGACGGACTGCGGATGGTTGACGCTGTCGCCGTGGCAGCTTCTCAGGACACAGAATTCATCGGCCAGCGCGGACATGCGCGGCAGGAAGTCGCTGATCTCCAGACCGGATTGACCGCGCTTGCGGAAGGGCTTCAGGGGCGCGAGCAGGGTGTTCTTGCCGACGGCCCTGCGGGTCATGACCGGACCAAAGCTCTCGGGGATCGGCTTGCCGGCGTATTTGATCAGATCCGGCTTGGGGTCCCAGAGGTCCATGTGACTGGGACCGCCGTGCATGAAGAGGTGAATGACGCGTTTGGCGCGCGGGGCGAAGTGCGCGGGGCGGGGGGCGAGGGGATTGGCGGCCGCGTGAAGGCCTGACTCCGCCGAGGTCTTCTGCGCGCCGAGCATGGACGCCAGGGCAATCCCGCCGAAACCGCCGCCGCTCTGCAGAAGGAAGTCGCGTCGCGTCGGCGTTGGGCGAGGCGATGGGTTTTCAACGGACATCGCCGTGAATTGTGCCCCGCGGGAGGGGATTTGCAACCACGGGGTTCACCCGCCCAAGGCCTTCGCGTGAGCTGTAAAAGCAACCCCGATAGGCGAGTTGTAGCGTGCTCTCTGTGAGAGCAGTCGATTGCCGTCGCATGATCGTTCCGCTTTTCGGCTGACACAGCCGACGCTACATCTGTGAAGCGGTTGCGATTGTTGACTCATGCGAAGGCCCCGTTCAACCGCCCATCTTCTTCTTGATGTCCTTCAGTTCCTTGAATTCAGGGCGGACCTTGTAAAACTCGTCGAGGGGATAGCAGCCGCTGACCATGCCGTTTCGGGGCGCGGTGGTGCAGTCGCTGAAGGTGCGGCAGATGAGGCGCGGATTGAGCGACTTGCCGTGGATGGCGTCGGTCAGGATGGTCGGGTAGCTGAGCACAACGCGGCCGATGCCGACGGAATCCGCCCAGCCGTTGCGGACGACGTGTTGAGCCACGTGGGGGAGGTATTCCTGGAGGTAGCTGTAGCCGGAGCCGACGATGGCCAGGCCTTCCGGAGCCTGGCGCTTCAGATCCCGCACGACCTGGACCTGCCGCGCGACATCGATCAATGGATCATACGCGGGTTGGTAGCCGTCGGAGGGCGGATAGGCGGCCGGGCGTTGGATGTGCGGCGTGTAGTAGGGGGAGCCCGCCGAGGTGTTCAGGATCTTTACGCCAAGCTCCCTGCAGAGCTCCATGAACTGCACGGTCTCGCTGATTTCCGGTTCGATCGGGTTGTCCGGATTCGCGCTGAAGGCGAACTTGTAGGGAAGACAGTCGGAAAAATCCTCGGGAATGCCGGGGCCGAGCTTGCCGGGTTTGGAAAGCTCGGGGTCCGGGCGATGCGCGACGAAGTCAAATGTGCTCAGTCGCACGCAGAAATCGATGGGGTTGTTGTCGGCGCGGACGCCTTCGACGATCTCGCGGAGGACCCGGGTGCGGTTTTCGAAGGGGCCTCCATATTTGCCGGGGCGGGAGAAGGCGCTGAGGAATTCGTGAAGCAGGTAGCCGTGGCAGTGCTTGATGTCCACGAAATCGGCCCCGACGTCCCGGGCGATCCTCGCGGCCTTGACGTAGCATTGGATCAATTCCTCGACATCCTTGTCGGACAGGATCTGGTCGTCGCTGACGACGTTGAACTTCCGGTCCAGAATGGGGTGGCGATAGGCGACGCGGGATTCCCAGCGCGCCTTGTCATGCGGGCGGCAGAATCGACCCGAGTGCGTGAGTTGGAAGCCGATGACCAGATCGTCGGCGTTTCCGAACCGAACCTGGTGTTCCGTCACCAGCGTTTCGCGAATTCGGGCAAAGTCGGCCTTGTTCTCGTCGCAGAGGATGAGCTGGTTGGGGTTGGCTCGTCCATCGGCGCGGACGGCCATGGCCTCGCCGCCGCAGATGAGCTTCGCGCCGCTTTCGCCGAAACGTCTCCAACGGCGCAGCATCTCCTCGGTCACACCGCCGGTCGTCGTGCCGTCCCAGCCTTCCATCGGGTGGATCGTGATCCGGTTGCCGATGCGCCTGCCGTTGATCTCGAGGTTGTCGATCGGTTGGGCGAGCGGGGAGTCGGGGCCTTGGATGATCTCGTCGTCGCAGGGCAGTTCGATGCCCAGCGAGGCGATGTGCTCGCGGAAGGCGTCGACGGTCTTGAGGGTGGGGATGCGGGTGAGCTTCAAATGGCGGGAGAGAATGGAGGTGAGAGTTGAGGGACGGTCAATGGCAAATGGCCTATTTCAGATCTCAGATTTCAGATTTCAGATTGGCTATTGCCGAACACTGACTTCTGAACACTGAATACTGACCCGTTCAGGTCGGCAAGCAGCCGAAGAAGGCCAGGTATTTTTCCTTTCGGGCCTCGCGTTGGATGAGGAGGGCGAGTTCGCGGGCGTGGTAGTCGCCCCACATGGAGCTTTCGCCGCAGGGGACCTTCTGGCCCTTGGGGATGTGATCCCAGCCATTGGGGCGGTGATAGACCGAGTGCAGGATCAGGCCTTGGTGTTTCTGGTCGGTTGAAAGGTAGGGCTCCGAAAAGATCGTGCGGGCCGTGGTGAGTCCGGCCTGACGATAACGTTTGCCTTGCTTGGCCTTGCCCTTGGAGATCAGGTAATTGCCGAGACGGATCAATCCCTGCGCGGCGATGGCGGCGGCGGAGCTGTCGACCGGTTCCCAGGCGTTGTAGGGATCGGCCGGTTGTTTGAGGTAGTTCTTGGGCAGGCGGTGAAGGTTGGGGGCGCCAGTGTCCCACATGGGCACGCCGCAGGCGGGGGTGTGCTCGAGATAGAAGTCGGCGGTGGCTTGCGCGGCCTCAAGCATGAGTTGTTCGATGGTGGCTCCGCTGGTCGCAATGCGCACGCCGCGGGTGGCGGCGCCCTTTCTCCGCCGGGTCCAGCCGGTCGGCGGGCAGTCGGCGTTGATTTCGTCGTCGGAGAGGGTGTCGAAGAACTCGAGTTGTTCGGCGTAGCCGGTGATGGCCCAGGCGAGGCCGCGCGTCCAGGTGGTGAAGCCGGTGTAGCCCTGCTGGGAATTCGGGCAGCGGTAGTTGCCGTCGTTCAGGTTGAAGACGCTTTCGTGGGCGGCGCGTCCGCGGATGTCGTAGGCGTCGCGTCCCTTGCCGTAATAGACGCCGTATTTGGCGGTGGTCTCGGCGTGCTCCATCAGGCGGCCGAGGAGCGAGATGGGTTTGTCCATCTCGCCCATGAGCTTGTGGCCGAGTTTGTGGGCGACGGCTAGGACGCGCAGGGTGCGGATGGTGTCGATGAAGAGGGAATGCGGGCCGTTGAAGGAATAGATGTAGCCCTTGCCGTCGTGGATGGTCGTCCAGCGCGCGGCCTGCACGGCGCCGGAGACCTTCAACGCCAGTTCGTAAAACTCCTGCTCCCGGTCGTCCTGCGGGATCCCGCCCTCGCGCATCAGCCGGAGGAGGTTTCCGTAGGTGGAGACGTTGTTGAAGCCATGGTCGTGCACGCCGATGTGGGACACGTGCGACGCCATGAGTTCGACGGTCTTTCGGCGGCCGATCTCCAGGAAGCGCTCATCCCCGGTGGCGTCGAATTGCAGGATGGCCGAGCCGAACTGAAAGCCCTGCGTCCATTCTGTCCAGCCGCGGGTCGTGTATTTTCCCTTCACCGTGTAGACCGGCGTGCCGAGGCTGGGCTTCCAGGTCTTCTCGATGCTGAGGATCTTTTGTCCCGAAAACTCGAACAAGCGTTCGATGCCGGGCAGGAGCTTCTTCGGAGTGAGGCGGGCGTCGATTCTTATAGCCATTTGGAGAGTCCGTAAGCGGTGGTTATGGGTGGGCGGTGTTGGGATTGGAAGCCGAGGTCGAAATCCCAAGCTCCAAGCTCCGAATCCCAAGGAAGCTCCAAATTCCAAATCCCAAATCGCGCATCCGGGAATGGCAGGGCATTCGAAGGCCTCCTTGGGATTTGGAGCTTGGAGCTTGGAACTTCATTTTCGCAGGCGGTCGCGTCGAGCATTTCACAGGTCAAAGCCTGCGAAAATGGAACCCTCCATCGACGTTGATGACCTCGCCGGTGCTGAAGGGGAAGGAGTCCAGGGCGATGGCGGCCACGGCCTTGCCGACGTCTTCGGGGGTTCCCCAGCGCCGGATCGGGGAGAGGCCTTCGGCGATCAGTTTCTCGTATTTCTCCTGCACGGGCGCGGTCATGTCGGAGGCGATGACTCCGGGGCAGACCTCGAAGACATTGATGCCGTGGTCGGCGAGCCGGGTGGCGTAGAGCTTGGTCATCATGCCGAGCGCGGCCTTGCCCATGCAGTAGTCGGCGCGATTGGTGGAGACGGCGTAGGCGCTGATGGAGGAAATGGTGACAATCTTGGGGCGGCGGGCGCCCGCGTCGGCTTCAACCTGCTCGATCATCCAGTTGGCGGCGAGTTGGCTCAGGAAGAAGGGCCCCTTGAGATTGGTGGCCATCAGGCGGTCGAAGTTCTCCTCGTTGGCCTCGAGGATGTCGGCCCGGCCGATGGAGGTGATGCCGGCGTTGTTTACCAGGATGTCGAGGCGGCCGAATGCCTCACGGGCGCAGTCGATGAGTCTGCGGCGGTCGGCGTCGACGCCCACATCGCCCTGACAGACTTCGACGCGGACGTCGTGTCCGTGCCCGGCCGCGGCGTCGCGGCAGAGTCTGGCGGTCTCCTCGGCTCCGGCGAGGCTGCCGCAGTAGTTGGCGACGATGTCGTGGCCGGTCCGCGCGAGTTCGATGGCGATGCCGCGGCCGATGCCGCGGGAGGCGCCGGTGATCAGCGCGGCCGGATTTGGAATGGATTCTTCCGACATATGAAAGGCGGGAGTCTAGAACCCATCCGGCGAATACCCAAGCTCCAAGCAGCAGGCTCCAACTTGTTTGTGTTGAGAATACGACGCCGGTTTTGAGATTTGGAGCTTTTGTCTTCTGCCCTGTTGTTTTGACTACGCCCCGGATGCCGCGTAGCGTCCCGCGCGATGGATCCGGTCGCGTTCAATCTGGGCTCGTTGAGCATACATTGGTATGGCGTCTTCATGGCGTCGGCCGTGATGTTGGGCATGTGGACGGCGAGTCGGCGCGGGTTGCGGGAGAATGTCCACCCGGACGCGGTCTACGATCTGTCGCCCTGGATCATTGTCGGGGCGATTGTGGGGGCGCGTTCGTTGTTCGTGGTCACGTATTGGAAGGAGCAGTTCGCGGGCGAGCCGCTCCTGAGCATCTTTGCGATCCGGACGGGGTTTGTCTTCTACGGGGGGTTGATTGCGGCGTCGGCGGCGGTGATTGTCTTCTGCCGGGTGAAGAGGCTGCCGCTTTGGAAGATGGGCGACATCCTGGCGCCGAGCGTGGCCCTGGGGCATGCGCTTGGGCGGATTGGTTGCCTGTTCACCGGTTGTTGCCATGGCAAGGAATGTTCGCTGCCCTGGGGCATTGAATATCCGGCGCATTATCCCGAATTGCACGGCCGGACGATCCATCCCACACAGATTTACGAATCGTTGTTGAACTTCGCGTTGTATGCGGGGCTTGCCTGGCTGTATCGGCGCAAGAAGTTCGACGGGCATGTCTTCGCGACCTACCTGATCGCCTACGCGATTCTACGCTCGTTTGTGGAGATGTTTCGCGGGGACTACGATCATCGTTACATCGCCGGTTTCATCACGCCGGCGCACCTGGTCAGCGTGTTGATCCTGACGGCGGGGATTGTCTTGTTCGTCAAACTGCCGCGTAAGATCGATTTGCTGGGGACCGGGACGACGGCCGCCCCGGGGAAGGAGCAATAGTCCGGCGGCATGGAGGAGCGTCGCGAAACGTTTGTCGTCGAGGCGTCCCGGCCGGATCTGCGGTTGGACGCGTGGTTGTGCGAGCGTTATCCGGAGGTTTCGCGCGGCGCTCTGCAGCGGTTGATCAAGGAGGGGGAGATCCTGGTCGACGACCGGCGGGTCAAGCCCACGCACAGGCCGGTGGCGGGCGAGAGTGTCTCCGTTCATTTTCCGCCGCCGAAGAAGCTCAATGTCAAGGCGGTGGAGATTCCCCTGGACATCCTTCATGAGGACGAGGATCTCATCGTAATCAACAAGCAGGCGGGACTGATCGTGCATGCCGCGTCCGGTGAGGAGGAGGACACCCTGGTGAACGCGCTGCTGCATCATTGCGAGGGGGAATTGAGCGGCATCGGCGGGGTGGCCCGGCCGGGCATCGTGCATCGTCTGGACAAGGACACCAGCGGCTGCATGGTCTGCGCGAAGAACGACGCGGCGCATCTGGCCCTGGGAAGGCAGTTTCACGACCGGGAGGTGGAGAAGTTCTATCAAGCCATCGCCTGCGGGGCGGTGACGTCGGCCGCCGGCGAGATTGACGCACCGATCATGCGGCATCCGAATCACCGGCAGGTGATGACGGCGACCCAGGGCGGCGGGAAGCCGGCGCGGACCTCGTATCGCGTCCTGCGGCGCTTGCGGGGGGCGACCTGGGTGGAGGCGCAACTTCACACGGGCCGCACGCATCAGATACGCGCGCATTTCAAGCACATCGGCTTTCCGTTGGTCGGCGACCCGATCTACTCCAAGAAGCAGAACAGGAAACTGTTGGAGGAGACCGGCTTTTCAACGCATCGGCAGATGCTGCACTCGGCGTCATTGACGTTGACGCATCCCGGGCATGGGGAATGGATGACCTTCAAGGCTCCCCTGCCGGAGGATTTTGAGGCGGCCCTGGCGGCGTTGGAGCCGGTCGGCGGGGAGGCGTAGGGGACTTCGGACCTTGCGGCGGGACGCCGCCGGAACCCGCAGCCGGGACGGCTGCGCTACGGCTCCCCGCTTCATTCCGGGAGCAGGTCCACGGGGCGGGTGAAGAAGCCCTCCTCGGAGCCGTGTTTTTGGAGGAACGCCTGAAGTTGCTCGGTCGTGCCGGTGAGGATGGTCCGGTTTTTGACGCTTGCATGGGGTAATGCGTCGGGATTGGCAGCCAGATATTCGTCCAGCCATTTCGCGTTCATGAAGCCCATCATCAGGGTGGGGCCGACGCTGCGGATGACGATCAGGGTATGGGTTGGCAGGATGTGGGCGTGGTAGATGTCCGGAGCTTCGAGGTCGCCGATGGTTTCCTTGTTCGGAAAGAGGTCCAGCAGCGTGAGATCTCCCAGTTTGAACAGATGGGCGTCGAAATGGCCGGCCACTCCGTTCTTGTCGGTGTAGATCAGGGTGTAGGCCTTGTCGCCGCTTTTCCTGAATTCCCAGGAATCCGATGAATTGTCGGCGCTCCATTTGCCAGTCAGGGCCGGGTCGAAGGTCAATTGGCTGGGTTTGTAATAAGGGTGCAGGGTTGGCACGCAGGCTGTGAGCAGGGTCAGTGCGCCCGCCAGCAGGGCGATTCGGGCGAGTTTCGTCTTCATGGATAAAATCATTCAACGCCGGCACGCCGGGCGCAAGTCGCTTGTTTTGGGCTTCCTTGGTCAGGGCGCGGTTGAAACTGGCCCCACCTGCCCCGAAAAACAAGAAATGGGTGGACAAAAGGAGGGGGCTCCCGGAAAGATGCACGCGCGTTGGTTGGGAAACGACGTTTTTCCCCAGATAGGACGCAAATCGGACAAGTACGCATAATGGGCGATGGCGCTGGTATGAGGCTGTTGCTACCTTCACAATACCAATCCAACAAAGATCCAATGAAAAAATACACAACAGCGGCAATTTGCATGGCATCTCTCATGTTTGTGGGGTGCGGAGGCGACGATGCTCCCGAGGGAGAGACCGTAACGGAAGAGATCATCCAGGCGGATTTGGAAAAGAATCTTGATGAATCCAAGTTGCCGAGCATTGAAGAGGCTATGGCGGCTGAACAGAGCGGTGCCGCTGCCGAGGGCGGCGCGCCCCCGCTCCCCGGCGCTCCCGGAGCCCCGGGGGCGCCCGCCGGCGGCGGCGAGGTCGTCGGAGCCATCGACAACACCGATGGCGAGGGCAACATGAGCAAGACGCCGCTACAGCTCATGCAGGAGGCGGTGGACTTCTATCACAGCCCGGCCGAGCGCGGCATCGACTCCCTGGTCGACAAGGCGATGGAGAACATGGAATTCCAGACGGAGCAGGCGCAGGATCGCGCCC
>Ga0181573_10004835_pt1 | contig 11343 bp, 6 predicted proteins | sample 101ome_25_FD_148643 | JGI IMG/M metagenome (GOLD analysis project Ga0181573, IMG submission 148643) | Coastal salt marsh microbial communities from the Groves Creek Marsh, Skidaway Island, Georgia - 101409BT metaG (spades assembly) | ecosystem: Environmental > Aquatic > Marine > Intertidal zone...
CACAACGATGTTGTAAGGCCTGAAACGTTCCCAACTTCACATCAAATTGCTCACGCTCACCGAGGTAGGCTACGGTGCGCTCTAATACCTCTCTCGCACTCCCCATCATCTCTGCCGCAAGCACGACGGTGGCCTGATCAATGGTTTGCTGAATACCGCCCTCTACGTCATCACCTGTTAACCAGACAATGTCCGCTGCGGGCACGCCGTCGAGTCGAATCGAGCCAGCGCTGTGAAGATCCATCATGCATCGTGATTCGATCGATACACCCTCAGTCGACGACGCAAACAGGGCAATGCCGCGCTCCCCAGACGCTTGCTTAGCAATACAGAACACATAAGCGCTCTGACCTGCATCTAGCACCCGATCTTTTTGTCCATTCAATGTGCCCGACGCATCTGAGGTCGCAACCGCATCAGGATTAAAAAATCGCCCCTCGTCTAGTGCCACAGTGGCGGTGGCCTCTCCCGACACAAGCGAAGGAAGGTAAGTCGCTATCTGCGCGTCTGATCCACAGTTCAAAAGAAGGTTTTGCGCCAATACCACCGATGACAGTAAGGGACTCGCGACTAAACACCGCCCTGCTTCCTGTGCAATTGCACCCAAGCCCATCCAACCAAACTCAAGTCCGTCATGAGCCTCCGGCACCGTAATTCCAGGCAAACCCAATTCGACCATCTCGGACCATAGCTGAGGGTCATAACCCTGCTCGTCACTGGCTCCAGCTAGACTTCTCAGCTCGCTGATCGGCGCCTTTTCGGTAAAAAATTGCGCGACTGTCTCGCGCAGCATGGCTTGCTCTTCGTTGAGGATCACGACTTACCCTCCCCCGACGGCATACCCAGTGCACGTTTAGCAATGATGTTCAGTTGAACCTCGCTGGTTCCACCAGCAATCGTGAGCGACTTGTTGAATGCCCATTGCTTTACCATTTTGCGCAGTCCCGCTGAGACATTGGGATCTTCCATAGAGAGGCCCTCATCTCCCAGCGCCCTGAGTATCAACTCGTCTTTGGCTTGCGCTTCGGAGGTTCCTAAATGCTTCATTAGCAGCGGCAACCGGGGGTCGGTCTGATTGGCTTTGCCCTGCCAGAAAATGCGCTCACCTAACTGACCCAATGCAGTCTCTCGCATGAGGTGACGACTCATATCGCTGCGTAATTCGGCATCGTTAAGTCTCCCATGGTCATCGGAGCCGACCGCGTAATCAGCCAGTTCGATAAGCTCCATCGCGGGCTTTTCGAGCATGCCTTCGAATGCGGACATCATTTTCCGCTCGTGTTTGAGGAGCTCTTTCGCAACCGCCCAGCCACCGTTTAACTCACCCACAAGATTGGTTTTGGGCACTTTCACATTGTCGAAAAACGTCTGGCAGAACTCGGACTCGCCACTGATTAACGGGATGGGCGAGGTCGAAACGCCCTCAGTGGCCATATCAATGAGTAGAAAACTGATACCTGCCTGTTTCGGGGTCACATCACTGGTGCGAACAAGACAGAAGATCCAATCCGCCTCGTCAGCCTTGGTTGTCCAGATCTTGGTCCCGTTTACGAGAAAGTGATCGCCGCAGTCCTCGGCTTTGGTCTTTAAGTTAGCCAGATCCGAGCCTGCTGACGGCTCAGAGTAGCCTTGTGCCCAACGGATTTCGCCACGACAAATCGCGGTCAGATGCTCTCGCTTTTGGGCTTCATTTCCGTAGACCAAAAGTGCGGGCCCCAACATCCACAGCCCCTGACAATACAATGGCGGACGGCAACCGAGGCGTGTCATCTCCTGCTTGAGAACTTTTGCTTGTTCGGAGTTAAGCCCGGCGCCGCCATATTCGACAGGCCATTCTGGCGCAGTAAAGCCTCTGTCCCGACAGGCCTCAAACCACTGCTGAGCGTCCTGACTCGGGAATACACGTCGTCGCCCACCCCAAATTTGCTCCTCGCGCACAATCGGCTGCCGCTGCGAGAGCGGGCAATTCGCTTCCAGCCAACCGGCAATATCAGTCCGAAACTCGGCTAGCGCTTCCTTGCTCAAAGGATGGCTTTCTGGCTGGCTCAACGAATACTCCTCGGTCTATCAGGGGTCATGGGTGTAGGCCGAGTATGCTCGATCTCGGACACTTCGCTGTCATCGTCCTTTTTGTCTAGAGAACACAGCCTGTGCATTTTGACCCACGATTCCAATTAACCTAGTTTAACGTCATGAAAAGCCGCCGCCAGCGTAGTGGCAGAGCAACACGACAGGAGAAATATCGTGGCACAAGCAGCAGATTATGGTTTGGGACCCAATACCTACCCCCGAGGTTGGTTTATCGTCGCAGAGAGTCGGGAAATTGATAACGGCCCCATTGGCGTGACCTTCTTCGGTCGCGACTTCGCCTTGTATCGTGGGGAGAGCGGAAATCCAGTCATGCTCGATGCTTACTGCAAGCACATGGGTACGCACCTGGCCAAGAACACCAGTGCGATGCTTATTATTGCTGAAGTCGGTGGCAAGCATGTCGAAGGAGACTCGATTCGCTGCCCGTACCACGGCTGGCGCTACAACTCCGAGGGACACGTGGATGATATTCCCTACCACGATGGCCCCTGCCCTAAGTCGGCATCGATTCGCTCCTATCCTGTTGTCGACAATATGGGCTGCATCATGATGTGGTTCGATGAGGACGGTGCAGATCCTGACTATCCACCACCCTATCTCGAGCAATGGGATGAAGGTAGCTGGGTTCACTGGGATCTCGATCACCTGCCCGAGCTTGAGATCCATCCCCAGGAAGTGCTCGATAACATGTGCGACAACCGGCATCTGGGCCCAACGCACGGTGCGCCCTGCGAGTACTTCGAAAACGAGATGCGTGATCATGTTCTTATCCAACGCCAAGGCGGCGCGATGACCCTTTATGGTGGCGCCATGTTGTACACGACTACGTGGTACACAGGGCCCGGTGTTCTGTTGTCCAAGCAGGTCTGGGGAGATGCCACGCAGTTCGAAATGATTGCAAACACACCCGTCGGCGATGGCAAGATCAAGGCATGGCATGGCTGCTTAGTGAAATCAGCGACAGGCACGATCACGCCAGAAGACAAGGAGATGGCGAAAGCCATTCAGGCCGGCGCTTTAGAGGCGTTTTCAAAGGACTTTGAAATCTGGCAAAACAAGACGCCAGCGCTCAAACCCATGGCCATGAAAACCGAAGGTCCTTTCCTAAAAGGTCGTAAATGGTACAGCCAGTTCTACGCGGCGCGCGATGACATTCAAGCAACTCAGGAAACCGTCAACGGCATCTATCATGTACCCGGCGTGCAAACGCCCGCCGAGCGCGATCATGCGATTGATGATGGCCTCCCCATCTGACTCGGCAATCTCTACCTTGTTGATGTAATTGCCATCATTCAGACAGATGAGGTGGGTTTCGTACGTAAACCAGTATAATGCGCGACACCATTAGCGAGGCGCAGAACCTCACATTCATCAACTGGGATCCACTATGAACGACGGCACGTCTGGCAAACCTTCAGCGATAAAGAGGTTACTGATACCGCTTTTGATCCTGGCGTTGTCTGCTGTAATTTTTGTTGCACTGGTTAATAACCAGCCGGCACTCAAAACCACTGTAAAAGAGCCTGTTCCGGTCGCAGTTCGCGCACTCGATATCAACCTCGCACCGATGCAGCTCAGCGTCAGCTCTGAGGGGAACGTACAGCCCAGTATCGAGACAAAACTGGTGGCACAAGTGGCAGGTGAAGTCGTCGATCTCTCCTCCAGCCTGGTCGCTGGCGGTGACTTCAGTAAGGGCGATGTTCTGCTTAAGCTCGATCCGCGAGACTATGAGATTGCATTGGCACGATCCCAAGCTGCACTGTCCAGAGCGCAAGCGGAGCAACGCTATGCGGCCGAGGAGACTGCACGCATTCGATCACTTTACGGTGAAGAATTGGCGAGCATTGCACAATTACAAAGCGCCGAGCGATTATTAGCCGTTGCGAATGCCGCTTTGGCTGATGCATCTGCCGCAGTGAAACGGGCCCGCGTCGACCTTGAGCGGACGGTATTTACAGCACCCTTCAATGGACGTGTCCGTGCTGAGAACGTGGATATTGGCCAGTTCTTATCAAAGGGCGCCATGATCGCGACCTTGTATGACACCGATCGGCTCCAAGTTCGGCTACCTCTGGCAGATGCTCAACTTGCCTACCTGGACCCAAGCTACGCGCAAACCGGACTGGCTGGTGAGGAACCCGCTGATGTGATGCTGACTGCTGACTATGCCGGAGACACACAGGCCTGGTCGGCTAAATTGCTTCGGACCGAAGGCGATATCTCAACAAAAAGCCGGTTTCTGCATGTCATCGTAGAAGTGACCGAGACACTCAACAGTAACGGCGTCCGATTACCGGTAGGACTCTTCGTTGACGCCGTCATAACAGGTCGGACCGTTGATAATTTGGTCTCTGTACCGCGGACCGCGCTGCGACCCGATAACTCGGTGATGGTGATCGACGATGGTAATCAGCTTCATTTTCGCGACGTGACCATATTCAAGCTCTCCGATAGCGATGTGCTCATTTCCGAGGGGCTTGCCTCGGGAGAACGCATCAGCATCTCCCCACTACAGTTTGTGGTTGAGGGTATGCCCGTCACAGTGATCGACTGAGGCCCGCCAATGCCAAAGCTCATAGCCTGGTTTGTCGATAACCCCGTTGCTGCCAATCTGTTGATGTTCATTCTGATTGCCTCTGGGTTACTCGCGCTCAACGACGTGCGTAAAGAAGAATTTCCCAACGTCGAGGCGCCGGTGGTCATGATCACGGTGCCCTACCTTGGAGCAGCGCCAGCCGAAGTGGAGACCGGCGTCTGTACTCGCATCGAGGAGTCCATCGACGGGATTGAGAATATTGTTAAGGTCAAGACGACCGCCGCCGAGGGTCAGTGCAATGTGGCTGTCGAACTCGAGATGGATGCGGATAAAGCAAAAGCACTCGACGACATAAAAGCTCAGGTCAACGCTATCTCGACCTTTCCGGTCAACACCGAACGCCCCATCGTATCCCAGGTCACCATGCGTAGCCTCGTTGCTCAGATCGCGGTGCATGGCGATACCGATGAGCGGTCGCTGAAAAACATCACCGAATCCATCAGGAAAGATCTGCTCGAACTACCTGAAGTAAGCCTTGTCGAAACGCTGTATATGCGGGCAGACGAGATCTCCGTGGAAGTTTCTGAGGCGACATTGCGACGACACCAGCTCACATTAGAGCAGGTCGCACAAGCAATTCGCCGCTCTAGTATCGATATTCCAGGCGGCTCGGTAAAAGCCGATGCCGGTGAGATTCGCCTGCGAGGAACTGGTCAGCGCTATAGCGGGGAGGAACTGGAGAACGTCGTAGTAGCCACTGAGCCCGGTGGCGCTCGTCTGCTACTGCGCGATATCGCGACCATTGCCGATGGATTCGAAGATGTCGATCAATACGGTGAGTTAAATGGCGAACAAGCCATGATGATTCAGATCTCGCGAATCGGCAGCGACGATGCCATTGAGATCTCTGAGGCTGTCGTCGCCTATGTTGAGCGCAAGGAGCGTGAACTCCCCGAAGGTATTCACTTTACGATGTGGAGTAATGAGGCCGATGAACTTGTCGGTCGACTGGGGACCATGATCAACAATGCAGTTGGTGGTTTGTTACTGGTCATTATCAGTCTGTCGCTGTTTCTAAGGGTTCGACTTGCCTTGTGGGTCAGCGCCGGTATCCCCGTAGCCATTTTTGGCGCGCTCGCCTTTTTTCCGAGCACGGGTCTGAGCATTAGCACGCTCTCCCTCATGGGCCTACTGCTCTCGCTAGGCGTGGTGGTCGATGATGCCATCGTGGTCGGAGAGCGCATCTACACAAAGGAGCAGGATGGGCTGGACCCACGATCGGCGGCTATTGTCGGTACAAGTGAAGTTGCGGTTCCGGTTTTTTTTGGCGTTCTAACCACCATCGCGGCTTTCATGCCACTACTCAGTGTCGAGAGTAATCTCGGCCAATTCTTCATCTCAATTGGTGGCACCGTTGTACTGTGCCTGCTCTTCAGTATTGTCGAATCGCAACTGATTCTGCCGTCGCACCTCGCGCATCGCAGCCAGAAGCGCGGAGAGACGGGGTTCGGTCACCGTTGGGAGAGATTTCAGGACCGAATAGCCGGTTCACTGGAGCACTTTGCGACACACCGCTATAGGCCTTGGATCGTGTGGGGTATTGATAACCGATACACAACCTTATCCATTGCACTTGCCATGATGATTATCATGGGAGGCTTGATGGCGAGTGGACGGGTTTCATTCCAGTTTTTCCCAGCTATCTCGGGCAATAACGTGGTTGCTCGTGTCGTTATGCCAGAGGGCTATCCACTAGCCGGCACACAGGCTGTGGTCGAACAGATTCAAGCATCAGCGGCCGAAACTCGGCGCAGGGTCGACATTGATCGAGGCGATGCTAGTTCAGTGTTCAAAAATGAGCTCTCGTCTGTGGGAGTCAGCATTACTCAAGGCGCGATCGTCATGGTAGGTGCGACCGGCTCTAATGTGGCAGAAGTCTCACTAAACCTGGTCCCCTATAGAGAACGCAGTGGCATGACACCTCAGGAAGTGGTCAATCTATGGCGCGACCTGACACCTCCGCTTCCCGATGTCGTCGAACTCAGCTTCTCGGCAGATGCTGTCTCCATGGGTGCCGATATCGACCTCGAGCTTCGTGGCAGGGACATTGAGCAACTAGGGCGAGCAGCAGCCGACTTAACTGAAATCCTCGCCGGCTACGGTGGGCTATACGACATTAGTAATAGTTATCGCTCGGGGAAACGTGAGCTGGCCCTGACAGTGCTGCCAGATGCCGAAGCACTGGGTTTGACGCAGGCCGATCTCGGCAATCAAGTACGAGATGCTTTTTACGGTCGCGAGGCTCAGCGGGTGCAGCGAGGGCGAGATGATGTTCGCGTGATGGTGCGCTTCCCTCAGGACGATCGTCGTTCACTCGCTAGTCTTGAGAACATGACCATACGTCTTCCCGATGGCACCGAGGTTCCCGCGTTGTCCGTCGCGGAACTCACGCCTACTATCGGCAATTCAACCATTAACCGCACTGATGGACAGCGGACCATTAACGTCATTGCATCGGCCGACCGCGAAGCCGTTGCACCAGAAACGATTCTGGTAGAGATGTTCAGAAAGCATATACCGCAGTTGATGGAAGACTATCCGGGGATCAGCGTTTCGCAAGCGGGCGAAGCCGAAGAGCGAACCCGGGCAGTGAGCGGTCTGGCGAGTTCCAGCCTCGTTGCGTTGATGGTGATCTATACCCTACTTGCCGTGCCGCTTAAGTCATATTTGCAGCCACTGGTGGTGATGGCCAGCATTCCATTTGGTTTCATTGGCGCCATCCTCGGGCACCAGATCATGAATTACGATCTGGTGTTCTTCTCGCTGTTAGGAATGATTGCGCTCTCGGGGGTGGTCATCAACTCGAGCTTGGTGCTCGTGGACTTCATCAATCGCAACCGGCGTGTGAATGGGATGGCACTGCGAGAAGCTGTTATCGACTCAGGCATGTCGCGATTCAGGCCCATTTTCCTTACCTCAGTAACAACCTTCATGGGTTTACTACCGCTTATGGTCATCCGTGACTTCGATACGGCGCCGTTTGTGCCACTCGCCGTATCACTGGGATTTGGCGTCGTCTTCTCTACGGCGGTTACCCTGATATTGATACCCGCGCTTTACGTCATCCTTGAGGACTTCCTGTCACTGTTCCGTGACAATGTGGAGCCAAAGACCGAGACAGCTGAAGAGTCGTTAGCGGCTCAGAGCTAGGTCTGCTCGCTCACCAGCGTATCGAGCGGCTCATACGATACATCGATGCCAAAACAGCGCGGCTCAGTCGCGGCCAGTGCCTCAGCTGTCTGATAAAACGCCGGCGCCCCAATGGCCAGGGCCGCCACGCGCTGACCGTAATGCAAGCGCTCCGCATTAATGGGCGTCGACATCTCAGCATCGACGATGACAATGAGGTCCGGCACCATGGCGAGTGGCTGGTCGTCCACGGTTGCCACTAAGTATTCGTTCTTTATGGTGATCGAACAGACACGCTGAGGATCATCAAAATCTTCAATCGATAGATCACCCACGTCATAACCGCCCACTGTACGCGTGCTTTTCGACGAGACCTTACCGGCGAATATCTTATGAACGCTGCCATAGACAGAATCATCGAAAAGCGTTTTCAGCGCGGGTAAGACATCGTCAATTGGACCGCGCTGCTCCCTGAGTAATCTACCCAACTTAAGCGAGAAACTGACCGTTTCAGGTATAACCGAGGCCTTAATTTGTGCGCCTGACATGGGGTGCTCAGCCACCGTAATCATACCGCCAGCGGCGGCGGCAAAGGCGCGAATATGGTGCTCGTAGGTCGTGGTGTCAGACGTTTCAAACACCGCCGTATTACCTGCGTAATCCATCGCCAGCGCCGGTGTCGGTTTCACACCGGCAATGGCGTAGCTCATCATCTGCGCCTCGGGAAAGGCTCGACCCATGCCATCACCATCCACGACGGGTAATCCCCGCACCGCGGCCGCCATGAGCGGCATTAGCGAGTTACCCCCGCCTATTTCGAAAGACGCAACTGCGGTAATCGGACGTCCAACGAGTTCTTCGTAATGATCAAGGACTTTTGATGCCTCATCTACCGAAGGCAACAACTCGAGAGAGACCGTGGGGGCGCCGACCCCACCCACGGGCACAACGAAGGCGTCATCATCGAGCGACCTTGCATCAATCAGCGTCACTCCCCCCGTTTGGGCCAGGGTTTCTTTCGCTATCAAGGTCGGCAAATACGGGTCGCCACCACCGCCCGTTGCGAGGAAAACAGCGCCCAGGGCGAGATCATCAATATCGGAGGCAGTGATTTTCATAAGGCATATTTCATGAAGCAAGAACCTCACGCCTCGCTAGATCACCAACAACGCTCACCCGTATACGCGAGGTATCCGTCGCCATGTAGGGAATATCGACTTCTTCAACGTTGACGACGTTGATCGTCGCCGAGTCGGCTCCAGCGGCCAGTGCTTTTTCTGATGCTATTGCAGTGAGGTTCTCAATCACGATCTCGCGGCTGTCAGCACCAGCGACACGCATGCCCTCGGCCTCTGCACTCACCTGAGCGATGGAGGCGCCAATGGCATTCGCCACATCTGCATTGTCAGGCCGTACAATGGGACAACCCGCTAATGTGTCGCCCGGTATGAGCGGGGCCCCTCCACCCACAAGGATCACAGGTAAGATGGCCCCACCTGGCTTCATCAAATCAACCGCTGCCGCCAGCTTCTGGACAATCAATGAGTCAATGGCCTCACACATCTCGGGTTCCACCGGCTTGGATTGCGATGCATCGGAGATCGAAAGCCGGCCTTGTGAGACAGCCACATCCGTAAGAGTCATTACGGACCCGCCAAAACACAGCGCCTTCTGACGTAGCTCACGGGCAACCGACTGAGGTCCACAACTTCCACCATCAGGACCAATTAAACTGCCGCCGCCCAGTCCAATAGCAATCACATCAGGCATGCGAAAGTTGGTGCGCGCACCGCCCACATCAATGACAAGGTTGGACTGACGAGGAAAACCGTTCTTGAGAACACCAATATCAGACGTGGTGCCCCCAACATCAATAACAATGGCGTCAGCTAATCCCGTCAACGCCCACGCACCCCGAATGGAATTTGTTGGTCCGGAAGCAAACGTCAGAGCGGGAAATTGCCGTACACGCTCAAGATCGATCAGCGTTCCGTCGTTCTGGCTGACATAAACGGGACATTGCAGTCCTAGCTTTTCGCTGGATTCGACCAGTGCGTTGGCGACGCGGTCAGCGAAGTCCAGAAGTGAGGCATTCAAAATGCTCGCATTCTCTCGCTCGATCAGACCCAGCCCACCCATCACGTGCGACGGGAAGACTGTGATACCAGGTAGTGAATCAGCCAGGCGCGCTACTAATCGATCTTCTTGATCCGGTTGGGTGGGCGAGAAGGCGCAGGAAACAACCACCGCCGCAGGCTGTGTATTGGACAGTGTTTGGGTGAGCTCAGTGAGCTCCCGCTCCTGCAGCTCAGACAAGGGGCGTCCGTCATAGAGGTGTCCGCCGTGAACCAAGTAGCTACCGCCATCGGTAACCTCTGCGAGATCCTTAGGCCAGTCGGCACGCGGCATAAGCCCCCGGCCTGCCGGCAAGCACACGCGGACTGCCGCAACGCGCGACAGCTGCTTTCGCTCCACCACTGCATTGGTGAATTGCGTTGTCCCGATCGTCAGGAGATCGATGGCTGCAGGGCTCTGCCCATCTAGGACACTCGCCAGAACTGTTTCGATGCCTGAGGCAACGTCCTCGGTGGTGGTGGCCTTTACTCTGGCAATAACCTGACTGCTATCCATCAGGACAGCGTCGGTATGAGTACCGCCAACGTCTAAGCCAATGCGCATGTTACTGACGCACCCAACCGAGCCGCGCAGCGATCCAGTAGAGCACCGCCGTCGTTAGCATGGCATCCAGCGCCGCAACACGGGTCACACTACCAATGAAGCCCTCGGATGCAGCAAGAGCGATTGCAGCGCCCATGAACCACGTCAGCAAACCCCATCGATTCAGCGGCTGATTGTCCGCGACCTCAGTGACCCGATAAGCCTCAGGCCGAGCAATGAAGTGATCAACAATAATGACGCCCGCAACGGGAATGAAAACGACCGACAGATAGAAAAGAAAGGTCACAAAACTATCGAGGATATTCATGAGGCCCGCCGTCACGCCAATAACCCCCAAAACAACCGTAACGGTTCGCGCCGACAAACGGGGAAACGATGCGGTTACACCCAAGACTGCGCTGTAAAGATTGAGCGCATTGAGCACCCAAGAGCCCGCGATAATGATAATGAAGGCCCCGAGACCTAAACCCAGGGTTAGCATGATGCTAATGATGTCTTCCGTACCCAAAACCATCGCTGCGCTCGCAGCCACCCACATCACAAAGGGCTGCGCGATCATGTAACTGGTCCCACTGGTCAGCAACGCCCCACCGGAGGTGCGCAAAAAGCGTGTTATGTCGGGCATGATGATGGAACCAATCACAATAGAGCCGACAATGGCCGAAATGCCATCACCGAGGCTCATCTCACCCTGAGACGCTGCAATCACGACCGCTGTCTGACTGGTTGCTGCGACCAACAGAGCCATGGCAACAAAGGCCAGCACCGGAATCATCAGGGTTGACACCAGATTGATCGCACGAAACCCAATGATGGTCGTCACGGTAATCAAGAGACTCGCGACGATG
>Ga0181573_10004836_pt1 | contig 11343 bp, 11 predicted proteins | sample 101ome_25_FD_148643 | JGI IMG/M metagenome (GOLD analysis project Ga0181573, IMG submission 148643) | Coastal salt marsh microbial communities from the Groves Creek Marsh, Skidaway Island, Georgia - 101409BT metaG (spades assembly) | ecosystem: Environmental > Aquatic > Marine > Intertidal zone...
CAAAAGTGACCGTTTCGCCACGGCTGTAACTGCTGTCAAACACAGTGCCGTTAATCAGACGACCTTCGTAGTGCACTTCAACCGAGTCAGCCGACGTAGGCTTCGCACCTGTGCCCTCACGAACCACGCGGTACTGGAGGCCACTCGCTGTCGTTTGCACGCCTTCAGCACCTGCGTTCGCCTCGAGGTAGGCAACGCCGGCTTCAAGGTTAGCGTCACCTGCTGCACGCATCTCAGCTTCTTGCTCAGCCTGCATTTTTTCCTGCATGGCGATCATTTCAGCGTTAATTTCATCGTCGGTCATCTTCGCTTCCGCACCCGACAACGCATCTCGAAGTCCCTGTGCAAAAGCATCCGCGTCGATCGGCACGCCCTCGGCTTTCATGCGTCGACCCATGTTCATGGCGATGCCGTAACTGATACGTTGCTCCTGGCTGTCTAAACTCATTTCGGTTGTCTCCGCGGTCTGCTCACAAGCGACCAAGCCGACACTCATTAGTGCCGACAGCGCTACAGTTTTGCAGGTAGATTTCGAGAAAAAACTCGCATGTAACATGGCAGGCTGTCCTGTGTAGGTAGTTAAAAATTTAGGCGCATGGTACGCGGGTCGGGCAGCACTGGCTACTGCCTAAGTATATCCGTGACCCTCGCCCGGATGTCCGCGTTCTGCAACTCAGGGAGAAACGCGAGATTTCGATCCACCGTCGATGCCGCCTCGCGGTTAGAAGGTTCCAGAAGGGGTAACGCGTCCACAAGCAAAGCAGCAAGCACTCGCTCTGCCTCAAGCTCAAGTCCGAGTAAATGGCGTCGGTTTATGGCCATAGAAGCCACGTCAGTCCACCCGTATCTTTGACGTCGAAGCGGTATCACAACCCCTTCAACCCACGGTGTGATCGCATCGCGAATACGCTGCTGGTCCTCTTCGCGAATAGCCTGACCTCGATGACCCAGCCACGCGAGAAACATGGCTTCCAAAATAATAAGACCTGAGCTCTCCTGAAGCGCCAGAAGCCCTTCCCGCACTTGCGCATCCTCATACTGCGCAACTGCCCAAGGCCAAAAATCCTCTAGCAAATCACTGCCCAACGTCTCATCACCTTTCACCATCGTTTACTACCGCCGCTTTTGCCGCTAGACGCTGCTTCTCCCGTCTGGACAAACGACGGACGGAATACTCACGTTGCTGAGCGACAGAGCGGTCTATACAGACTTCGTACCAAGCCAGCGCCACCGGTCTCCGTGCTCGAGTATAGTTCGCTCCGCCCACAATCTCGCCGTTGTGCTGCCTGATCCGGCGCTCTAAACCTGTTGTGACACCGGTGTAAAAAGAACCATCCGCGCACAGCAGTAAATAAACAAACCAAGAATCATCGGAGTTCACGGTCATTCGATCTCAACACTGTCATCCGAACATATTTTTTGAGAGTATATGTCGCGATACATGCGGAGGCACCATGAGCGATAACATTACACACGTAACGGACGCAGAATTTCAAAATGAGGTTTTGTCATCAGACGTACCAGTCCTAGTTGATTTCTGGGCGGAGTGGTGCGGACCCTGCAAGATGATCGCGCCGGTTCTAGAGGAAATCGCCACTGAGTATGGCGACCGTCTCAAAGTGTGCAAAGTGGACGTCGATGCTAATCCTGAGCTTCCGGGTAAATTCGGAATTCGCGGCATTCCCACACTGATTGTGTTCAAAGGCGGTAACGCGGTCGAGACCAAAGTCGGCGCGCTTTCCAAGACACAATTAGCAGAGTTCGTCGACGGTTGTCTCTAAACTAGGCTCTCGAGCAGTAAAAATTTCTATCCAGTCTATGTAGACGCACCGCCAAAGCGGTGCTACCTTTCAGTTGTGAGCGGTGTTTCGCCCCCATTCCCCTAGTCAACGTTCAGCAACTACAACACGCAAACGCGCTGGCTATGGGTCATCAAACGATCCTTTAATGCCCTTTTAGCGGGCAATTAAACACACTTTCCCAACGCCACAGGTATAACCGCGTGCAAGAAGAAGAAACAAATATTGTCGATCAGGCTATAGAGCCAACCGCTGACGCGGCAACCGACACCGAACATGAAGAAGCAGCCGGTAGCGAAGATAAGCCGACTCGAACCCTGAAACTCAACCGCACCGCAACGTCAACGACGGAAGAGTCACCATCCGCCGATGGCGAAGAGCCGACCGCGACAGTTGATGACTACACTGCGCAAAGCAATGAAGATGGCGAGCAGCAGGGTAGCGGCCGTAACCGGCGAAATCGCAATCGTCGCAACCGACGAGAACCTCATGTGCCATCGGAAAATCCGATGAGTCTGACAGAATTAAAGACCAAATCGACTCAGGAACTGATCGATATGGCCGCCGAGATGGGCATCGAAAACATGGCCCGCTCGCGCAAGCAAGACATCATCTTTTCGCTACTCAAGAAACACGCAAAAAGCGGAGAGGATATTTTTGGTGACGGTGTGCTCGAGATCCTGTCCGATGGTTTTGGTTTCCTGCGATCAGCGGATAGCTCATTCCTAGCTGGCCCAGACGATATCTATGTCAGTCCGAGCCAAATCCGACGATTCAATCTGAGAACCGGTGACACCGTGACCGGTATGATTCGCCCGCCAAAGGACTCAGAGCGCTATTTCGCGCTGTTGAAGGTGAGTGAGGTCAACTTCGAATCACCCGAGACTGCGAAAGCAAAAATCCTTTTCGAGAACCTGACGCCCCTGTTCCCGGACGAGCGTTTGACACTCGAAAAAGGCAACGGCTCCACCGAAGATCTCACGGGTCGAATCATCGATCTGTGTGCACCGATCGGAAAAGGCCAGCGAGGCCTGCTAGTGGCTCCCCCGAAAGCGGGAAAGACCATCATGATGCAGAGCATGGCGCAGGCCATCATTAGTAATAACCCAGAGTGTTACATCATTGTTCTGCTGATTGACGAGCGTCCCGAAGAAGTAACAGAGATGCAGCGGTCGGTAGGAGCGCGCGGTGCCGAAGTCGTGGCATCAACCTTTGATGAGCCACCCTCACGCCACGTTCAGGTAGCCGATATGGTTATCGAGAAAGCAAAGCGGTTGGTCGAGCACAAACGTGATGTTGTGATTCTTCTCGACTCTATTACGCGACTCGCACGTGCCTACAACACCGTGGTACCAAGCTCAGGCAAAGTACTCACTGGTGGTGTTGATGCTCATGCATTGGAGCGTCCTAAGCGATTTTTTGGTGCAGCACGAAACATCGAGGAAGGGGGAAGCCTGTCCATCATTGCAACGGCTCTGACCGAGACTGGCTCCAAAATGGATGAAGTCATCTACGAGGAGTTCAAAGGCACAGGTAACATGGAACTCCACCTTGACCGAAAAATTTCGGAGAAGCGTGTCTATCCTGCCATCAATATTCGTCGTTCAGGTACCCGCCGCGAGGAATTGCTCACGGGCGAGGAAGAATTGCAGCGCATGTGGATCCTTCGCAAGCTTCTGCATGGCATGGAGGACCTACCTGCCATCGAATTCCTGTTGGACAAACTTAAAGATACGAAGTCAAACGACGAATTCTTCCGTTCGATGAAGCGAAAGTAATTCGGTCGAACGGGATCGTGCAGTCGAGTATCCACCTCAATAACGAGACGTGGATGCGCGCTTAAACCCTAAGTGTGGCATGCTCGCACTGTCAGTTTGATAAAGAATCATCGTATGAAATTTCGGGACCTCCGCGAATTCCTTGACACCTTGGAAGCCAACGGCGACTTGGTGAGGATTAAAGAAGAGATAGATCCTCATCTTGAGATGACCGAAATCGCCGATCGCACCCTCCGCGGCGGCGGCCCGGCCTTACTCTTTGAAAACCCGAAAGGTTACGACATCCCGCTGCTCGCGAATTTGTTTGGTACCGAAAAACGCGTGGCTCTGGGTATGGGCGCGGACTCTATCGAGGCCCTGCGCGAGATCGGCGAGCTGCTTGCCTATCTGCGACAACCCGATCCACCCAAAGGCATGCGCGACCTCATCGACAAGGCACCGCTGCTCAAAAAAGTGCTGAACATGGGGCCTAAGATTATTAGTCGACCGCCATGCCAGGACATTGTTTTGCGGGGTGATGACATTGATCTTACGACCCTGCCGATCCAAACCTGCTGGCCGGGTGACGTGGGACCGCTCGTCACATGGCCACTGGTCATCACTCGTGGCCCTGAAAAACCTCGCATGAATCTTGGCATCTACCGAATGCAGCTGTTGGGTCCTAACAAGCTCATCATGCGATGGCTGTCGCATCGCGGAGGTGCACTCGACTTTCGCGACTGGACACTGAAACGACCCTGTGAGCCCTACCCTGTCGCCATCGCACTGGGCGCCGATCCTGCGACAACGCTCGGCGCGGTAACACCTGTGCCAGATGCACTTTCAGAATATGCATTCGCCGGATTACTGCGGGGTGGTAAAACGGAGTTAGCCAACTGCCTCACCCCTCGATGCAAGGACAACGAACTGCTTGTTCCGGCGCACTCAGAGATTATTCTGGAAGGCTATATCGATCCCAACGAGATGGCAGACGAGGGTCCATTCGGAGATCACACGGGCTACTACAATGAAGTAGAGAGTTTCCCGGTCTTTACCGTGGAGACAATGACAACACGTAAAAACCCCATCTATCACAGCACTTACACCGGTAGACCACCGGATGAGCCCGCTATCTTGGGCGTGGCCTTGAACGAGGTTTTTGTGCCGCTTCTTCAGAAGCAGTTCCCTGAGATTGTCGATTTTTATCTACCACCCGAGGGCTGCTCTTACCGAATGGCCGTTGTCAGCATACGCAAAGAATACCCGGGGCATGCCAAGCGTATTATGTTGGGCATCTGGAGTTTTCTCCGTCAGTTCATGTACACCAAATTCATTGTCATCACAGACGAGGACGTCGATGTCCGAAGCTGGGAAGATGTCATCTGGGCCATGACAACGCGCATGGATCCGCGTCGCGACTCTGTTTTTATCGATAACACTCCCATTGACTACCTTGACTTCGCATCACCTGTCGCTGGCCTAGGCTCCAAAGTGGGTATGGATGCGACCAACAAATGGGAAGGGGAAACTGATCGCGAGTGGGGTACATCAATTCAGATGGACACAACGGTCAAAGAGCGCGTGGACTCGATTTGGGATTCTCTCGGCATCCCCCTACCGGGACGCAAGCGCTAAGACTTCTTTACCCCAATGGTTCCGAGGGCTGTCACCACAAAGGGTGCTGGCTGTTTCCCATAGTGTTCAGTCAGCGTTTTCTCCGCGTCACTCTTGGGCAGTAGCTGCGCTTTGGCAATCAGCAATCCATTGGCCACATCGTTGGCACTCCGATTGCCCGAAAGCTCAGTTAACGCATTGACCATCGAGGGCGCATCGTCGAGGTTAATTTGCGCCAAGGCGTGCGTAGCTGAAGCTGTCCAGCCACGCTTTGACAGCGCCTGTAATTCTAATTCCGCCTCTTTCGAGCGCCCCAAACGACATAACTGGCTCGCATAATGCGCAGTCATTTCCGGGGCTTGCGTGAGTTCTGCTTTAGCGCCACTCCACAGCCGCTTTAGCTGGTCGGATTTTGTCGCCGCCTCAAGCTGCCGCTTCAACACCCAGACATCTGCCTTGGCGCGGTCGGTGCTAGACAAAAGATTGCCTTTCATCAACTTTGGTAGCCGCTGTACAACGGTTTCGGTCCGCTCTTCAAACATGGCGCTTAAGGTTTCTCGCAATAAGGCCGAGGTCTTGTCTTCGCGCCTTTTTTCCAGCCAGCGCCCGAAGCCAGGTCCCAGCCCCAGAATAGCGGACAGAAAACGAAAACTTACTCGCACTATCCACAAGAGGAGGAATAATGCGATGGCTGCCGCTACCAGCGTTGTCTCGAGTCGATACTGACCAAACTGAACCAGGACGTAACCTGCATCGAAGGCAAGCAAGGAGACGAGAGCAACACCGGCAGCAAGACCACCAAGAATTAGCCACACCTGTCGTCGCATTATTTCGCCCCCCCTCCGATACTGTCAGCTAGCACATCGGGAGTGGGTCGTGGCTCATCGCGGAAGACATGCAGAGTCTCAGATAGATCAGGAAGGGGCGGTGCTACGTCAATGACTCTCAGCGCAATCAGCGCCTCGATGACACTTGTCGCACGCGAGTCATCAGTGCGGGAGTGCCGCTTAATAAATGATGTGGTGCGATCGACTGACGCAACAAAATTCGTTTGATCGCCCATCATTAGAGCCAATCGCGCCTGCTCAAACATGGCGGTCAATGAAGATTGTGCCAGTGCAGCCCATTCGCGGGGCAGGGGCCGCACCTCGGAGGACTCAAGCGTAGTGACTACTAAGTAAGACGACAACACACGGAGCGCGCGCTGGAGGAATGACGTGGAATCTGATGCATTATCTGAGGCGGACCCTGAAAGCGGCTGCGGCTCAAACCCGAGCGAGACCAGCTCTAGCTGTCCTACCTGCTGCTCGAGGGCCTGCAACTGACTGAGAAGTCCGATGCGATCCACCTGTGGCAATGCAGACAGCTCAGCGATATTCGAAGCCACTAACCGCCGAAGCAATTCCGCTTTTCGGGTATCAACGCCTGCCAACAACTGATCAGCCCCCCGCAACAAAACGAGCGCTGCTGCGACATCTCTGGCGACCTGCAGACGCTGGCTTGCCATACGAACATTAAATTCGGCCTCAGCCGTTCGCCAGGCTGCTTGGTCAACGCCCGATTGTCGTTCCAACTGCGCCTCAGCGCGGGCAAGTGCTTCCTTTAACCGCTGCTCGGAGGCTGTCATGCGATCAACCTCCCCTGTTAGCCGTGACAATTTTTTGTCCTGCTCCTGAACGATTAACGCCAGGCGCTCAGTTATCGCTGCATCAACTTGTCCCGGAATCATGTCAAGTGCAGACTTCTGACTGGCCTCGAGTTCTCCGACAGACGCTTTAATCGAATCGCGCTCATCGAGCAGTTGATTGGCAAATGGAAGACCATAGTAGTAGCCAGCGGCTCCTATCGCTGAGAGGCAGAGGAGCAAAATAAGCAGCAGACTCCGGGTTATCCAACCACCCGTTCGACTCGCCTTCTTTGCAACGCGCTGCTCACTCATAAGATCACCTCGGAACTCTGCTTCCTAGGGAAGATCAGCAACTGCCTTGAGTAGTGCTTCATCCCCCGCCCCATCCGCTACTATACGCGATTGCCAGCCCAGCTCTCGAGCCTGATCGTCAACTCGTGGCGAGGGTACCACTAGAGTGTGCGCGTCTAGGGCATCAACGCCATGCGCCCAACACAGATCCGTTAGCCGAGTTAGCGTTTCGCCGCTGGCCACGTGGATAATGCTGGGACTCTCAGTCGATACCGCCGACAGGAAATTCGCCTCCGGCACATCAGGCCAAATACGGCGATAACATTCGATGATGGTGAGATGAATACCCAAGCGATCCAAACGGGTCTCGATGAGATCTCTACCGCCCTGACCCTTCACAAGCACCACTTGGGCAGGCGACTGATCAAGTGATGCTAGTAAAGCGAGAATACCCTCAGAGTCTTCCCTCGCTGGTGATTCAGCGCGGACACCTTTTTTACCCAATGCATCTCGAGTTGTAGCCCCCACAGCAATGGTCACTAAACCGTCATTCGTTATCGCTTGCGAGATTGCTTCGAATCCATGACGGACCGCATTAACCGACGTGTAGATAATGGCCGTGGTAGTCCGTGGCAGATTGTCGATATCCACTGAACTTTGTAGTGGCTCGATAGCCAGCAAGGGCAGCTTTACGGCCAAATGCCCCTCGCTTGTCAGACGCTCGGCAAGGCGATCGACATCCTCTACTGAACGAGTGACAACAACGCGTTTCACGATCGCGCTGCTTTCAAAATGTCTGCTGCCCCCTTTGCAATCAGCGCGTCGGCAACTTCGAGTCCCAGCGCTTCGGGTTCAGATCCACGAGCCTCGGAGACAATAACTGTCTTTCCATCAGGCGAGCCAACTCGAGCGCGCAGCCAGAGAGAGTCGCCCTCGGCCACCGCAAAACTGGCGATAGGGACGTCACAACCCCCATCAAGTCGTCTCACAACCGTTCGTTCAGCAATGACACGCCGGGATGTTTCTTCGTGTGCGAGTGGCGCTAGCAGCTCGGCAACGCGGCTATCCGTCTCTCTGTACTCAATACCAACCGCACCCTGCCCACCTGCGGGGAGCAGAAAGTCTTCATCGATCGCAGCACCAATACGGTCATCAAAGCCCAGACGCTTGAGACCGGCGCACGCCAGAATGATGGCATCAAACTCGCCCGCATCGAGCTTTGCTAGACGGGTATTCACATTACCGCGCAGGAATCCAATTTGTAGATCAGGTCGTCGCTGCATGACCTGACACGAGCGCCGCAAACTCGAGGTGCCCAGTCGAGCCCCCTGTGGCAAATCATCAAAACTCGTTACCCCGACCAGCGCATCGCGCGGATCCTCGCGCTCGCAAATGACACCCAGCGTAAGCCCTGGCGGCAACTCCATTGGCACGTCCTTCATCGAGTGAACAGCGATATCAGCACGCTCATCCAACAAGGCCGTTTCAAGTTCTTTAACAAACAGACCCTTACCACCCACTTTGTACAAGGGCTTATCCAAAAGTTGGTCACCCCTCGACGTCATGCCCAGCAATTTCACCTCAATGCCTGGGTGATGGCGCTTCAGCTCGGCCTCGACAAAATGGGCCTGCCACAAAGCGAGTGGACTCTCACGAGTCGCTATTGTTATTGAATTCATGCCTCCCCCTATTTCTTTTCAGCTTACCACCCGCGCATGCAACACCCTGCACCTGATACAATAGCAAACTGTAAAACAAGAGAAGTGTATCGCGTGTCCAGTTCTTTAGACAGTCATACCAGTCAAACATGGGGTGGTCGTTTTAGCGAGGCCACCGATGCGTTCGTTCAGGAATTCACTGGGTCCTACTCCTTTGATCACGTGCTTGCTCACTACGATATTCAGGGCTCTCGCGCGCATGCCGACATGCTGGCTGCCTCTGGCATTTTGAGCAGTGATGATCTAAGCGATATCCACCGTGGACTGACACAGGTAGAAGACGAGATCGCCTCTGGTGCCTTCCGCTGGCAGGTAGAGCTGGAAGACGTGCACATGAATATCGAAGCACGACTCACCCAACTGATTGGCGATGCCGGCAAGCGCCTCCATACAGGACGCTCGCGAAACGATCAGGTTGCCACTGACATCAGGCTCTATCTACGTGCCGCGATCGAGAGCATACGAAGTCAAATGACCCGCCTGCGAACAGGGCTGATAGATCAGGCTGAGCGGTATGCGGACACCGTCATCCCCGGCTTTACGCACCTGCAAGTAGCACAGCCGGTGACGTTTGGTCATCACCTGCTAGCCTGGAATGAGATGTTGGCGCGTGACGATAGCCGACTCGCCGACTGCTCTTCCCGGATGAACTACTGCCCTCTGGGCTCAGCAGCACTCGCAGGCACTTCATACGACATCGACCGGCACATGACGGCCGAAGCGCTCGGCTTCAAAGCGCCAACCGAAAATTCCTTGGACTCGGTATCCGATAGAGACTTTGCGATCGAATTTACGTCCGCCGCAGCGATCACCATGATGCACCTCTCTCGCATGGCTGAAGAGATGATTATTTGGACGAGTGCGCAATTCGATTTTGTCGAGCTGCCAGATAGGTTCTGTACGGGCTCATCGATCATGCCGCAAAAGAAAAACCCGGATGTTCCAGAGTTGATTCGCGGTAAGGCCGGACGAGTTCAGGGGCATCTAGTGGCACTTATCACGCTCATGAAAGGACAGCCGCTCGCTTACAACAAAGACAACCAGGAAGATAAAGAACCTGTCTTTGATGCTGTGCGAACCGTGCACGACTCACTGCTCGCTTTTGCCGATCTCATACCTGCTATGTCCGCAAAACCGGCGTCGATGCGACGCGCGGCGAGTTTGGGTCATCCGACAGCGACCGACCTTGCTGATTACTTAGTTAGGAAGGGTGTCGCCTTTCGCGATGCGCATGAGATTGTGGGCACCGCCGTAGGAATCGCTGAATCCGAAGGCGTAGATGTGGCAGAACTGTCGCTCGAGGCGCTTCAAAACCTGAGCACGGACATCACTGACGATGTCTTTGACGTGCTGACACTCGAGGGCTCTGTTGCAGCGCGAGATCATATTGGTGGCACTGCGCCAAAACAGGTCCTGGCCGCTGCTAAGCGGGCGAGAGACGCGCTGAACTCATAGCGCTAACGATTGTGCGCGCGATCGCGTCTTTTACTGATCTAAGGGCGAAAATGCAGCGATGCCTGGAAGATAATGTCGGGCGCGCTTTCGACCACAATATCCTCGGCAAAACTGACATCAAGCGCCCACTGCCGACCAAGTTGCCGCCGCAGTCCAAGGCTGAGCATCCCGGCAGTTTCACCGACCGCATCAACGTCACTCTTCATGAGGGCACTGTGACTATCTAGCTGGGCGATCAGCGACCAGCGGTCATTCAGAAGCCACTCGGCTGACAAGCCGGTGAACCACAACCAATCTTTTTGATGAGCACCTAACAGTGCACTCTCGCCTGCTCGAGTGACACCAAACTGTCCGTGCCAATAAAGGGGAAGGTCACCTTGATGCGCTCCACTGAAGCGCGCGACGCCATAAAGGTCCTCAGCACCGCTCCCGAGCCATCGCTCTGACGAACCATTAGAGGCTTTGTAGCCGACCGCGTAGGCAATCTGCAGCGCTTGTTGGCGTTCTGCGACATAACTCAGCTCGAGCGTCGAGTCGCTCTGACCGGAAACAGGACGATCGAGCAACGACTGCTGCTCAATGCCATCGAACTGAAAACGTATTTGATCTTCCGGCAGTGTGCTCCGACCGCCATCACTCATTCCAAAGAAGTCATGCCAGCGATTCACGTACGCATCGACAAAGCCACCGTCATGTTTGATGGACGACAGATGCGCGCTAAGTTCCCATTGGGGCGAGAGACCCCATCGAAGATTAACGCTCTGCTTTTGTGTCTCCCCGTCAAAAAATACCCGCTCACGCTCGGACGCCTGAGAGACAAAATGGGTCGCAATATCCGTATGCACCGAGACCGAGAGCCCTTCTTTTATATCGGCTGATCGCTGCGAAGGCAGCGCAACCAACTGCGCAAGCGGAGAGAGATTTTCCACCCACAATGGTTCATGAATCACCTCGCCCGACACTGTCAAAGGCAGAAGTAATCCTGGAAAGGCCGACATTAAACGCCGCAGCAATCTCACCATTCGATGTGCTCACCCGCATGCTCGGCGAGTTCGCGGCTCAACAGCTGACGAAACCCGTCG
>Ga0181573_10004841_pt1 | contig 11337 bp, 4 predicted proteins | sample 101ome_25_FD_148643 | JGI IMG/M metagenome (GOLD analysis project Ga0181573, IMG submission 148643) | Coastal salt marsh microbial communities from the Groves Creek Marsh, Skidaway Island, Georgia - 101409BT metaG (spades assembly) | ecosystem: Environmental > Aquatic > Marine > Intertidal zone...
GGGAGGGGGAGGGGGGGGAGGGGAGGGGGGCGACGCCGGCGGCGAGGGCGAGGAGAGGAGGCACGAGGCGGGCGGCCCCAAGCCGGTGGAGGGCGAGGGGGGGCTGGGCGCGGGAGAGGGAGAGAACGACGGCGGCGGCGGCAGCGCGGACGCGGGTCGAGGGGTGGGCGAGGAGGGGGGGGAGACAGGCAGCGAGGGGGGGGGGGCGGGGGGGCGCCGCCGGGAAGGGGCGGGGCCCCGCGGCTGCCGCCCCCGCGCCCCCCGCCGCCCCTGTCGTTGTCCACGCCGCGGCCGCGGGCGACCCACCCCAGGGGGGAGGGCGCCAGGCCGCGAAGACGTGGGCGGGAGGAGGCCATCCCGATCCCGGGCGCGCCGCCGGCGTCGCGCCCCTGCCGGATCCGGCGCTGGGCTCGGCAAGGGCCACGGCGCGGCCCGGCTCCGATCGGCTGGTGAGGGCAGCGAGGGCACCCAAGCGTGCGGCAAGGACAGCCGGGGGGTGCGGGGTCGCCACCCAGAGGCGAGGGGGGCGGTATTGGGTAAAAGGTGTGGACCTTCCCGCGTCGGATCCCGCCCAGGGGGGCGCGGCCGCCCACCAGGCGGCCACCCCCGCGGCTAGACGCTCGAGGGCTAGAGGGTCGAGAGGGGCAGCGGCGAGGGAGGGGGGCCCAACGCCGGCGGAGGGGTCGGCGAGGGGATTGCAGTCGCCCCCCCCCCCCGGGGCGCCGCAGATCAAGTCCAGAGACTCGACGGCGGGCCAGAGGACCGCGGCGGCGGCCGCCGCCGCGTCGGCCGGCGATGGGCCGCCGGGGCCCCAGCCGCGGCCGTCGCCTGCCATGTCGATGGCACCCCAGGGGGGGTCGGGGCGGGGGTCATCTCCGCCTCCGTCTCCGCTATCGTGCCGCGAACCCGAACTGGTCAAGTCGTCATCGGCGTCGAAGTCGCTCCCAGAGCGAGTGGTGGCGGCGGCGGCGGCGTCGGCGGCGGCGTCGTCAGCGGCCTCCGCGGCCCCGGACGTCCAATCGGCCGCCCACCGTTCGGGTCGGGCAAGAAGAGGTGGAAGGGGCACGCACGCCTCGCCAGCCGCGTCCGGGACAGAGAGGCATCGAAGAGAGGCGTGGGCAGCCCTCCAGAGGAGCCACCGGAGGGGGGCAAGGGCGGCGGCAGCGTGGGGGGGGAGGAGGGGGGGATGGGGATGCGACGATGACCCCGGCCCCACCGGCCCCGACGGCCCCGACGTCGACGCCGACGGCGCGGGGACGACCCCGGCAGCGGCGGCCCCCGCGGTGGCGGCGATGGCGAGACGAACAGCGGCGGCAATGGCTGAGGCCCGAGCCGAGGCGGGGGCGGGAGGAGAGATGAGGGATTCGACTGCCGAGGCAAAGGCAGAGAGGGACAGGGGGGGCGCGTGAGAGGGCAACCGGACGACGGGCGGGCTCGTGGGCGCGGGGAGCCACCCCCAGGCCGCGCCGACGAGGACGGGGGCCGCGCCACCGCCCGTCATCGTCGCGTCCCCAGCGGCGAGGGCCGCGAGGGCGTCGGCGGCGGCGGCGCGGTGCGGGGCGGGGGCGCCGGACGCGTCGGAGAGTAGAACGGCGAGGCGGGCGGGGATGGTCGGACTGGGATGGGCGCCATCGATGTCCAGGTCACCATCGACGTCAGTCGCCAACACCGATTGCACCGCCGGCCGGGCGACGAGCAGGACGGGCACCGCGCCGCGGCCAAGGACGAGGGAAGCGCGAACGGCGGCGAGAGCGGCGGCCTGGGCGACGAGGCGGGCGGCGGCGTCGTCCCCCGACCCTATGGCGTCCGCTGAGGCAGGGCCGGCAGGGAGGAGGGCCGCGAGGCCGGCAGCGACGGCCTCGGGGGGCGCTTCGGGGGCCACGACGCGGTCGAAGGGGCCCTCCGCGCTACTGGGGTCCGTGCGCTCCAGGAGGATGGCGGCGAGGCGCGCGCCGGCGGCGGCAACGGCGGGGCCGCGGGCGCCGACGAGGGCACGGGCCGCGAGGGCCCCGACGCCGGCCTCGGCCGAGGGCTTTGTGGCAAGTGGGTGCGCCGCGAGAAGCGCCAGCGCGTCAAGACATTGTCTCAGCGTGTCTTCGTCAGTTGCGGCCGTTTTCCCGACCGCGACCCGGGCGAGGATGGAGGCAGCGCCCTGGGATGCCAGCGCACCGGCCCCGTCGGACCCGGCGTCGGTGCACGCCAGCTCCATCTTGAGGGCGCGCACTGCCCGATTGACGCGCCTTTGCTGCTCCACGGGCTCTTCCACCATCGTGGCCGCCTCGATGGCCGCGACCAAGGGGTGGAGCGTCGGAACGACGGCCGAGGCCACACGGCCCACCTCCCTCCCCGTAGTTGTCAGCTCGGGCAGCGTCGTGTCGCCCGTCTCCATCGGCTCCGGAGCCGCCATCCCAGCCCCGGTCGTCGCAAGAAGCGGGAGGTGGTCTATTCGAGCTCGGGGTTGGGGGCGGGTCGTTCACGTCGGGCAAAGCCATGCTCAAACGCCCCCTTCACCCACGGAGTCCCGAGAGCCGCCGGATCGCCGAGATCAGGCCCGCCACGCTCGCCGCCCCCCGCGACTCCGGGGCCGGCAGCGCCTGCAGGCAGCCCGGATCCTTGCCATCCCCGTCAGCCCCGCCCAGCGGAGCCCGCTTTGGCGTCCCAGCGCTGGCAGGGGACCCCGCCCCCGACGACAACCCCTCCCCCCGCTCCATCCTCTCCCGCAGCGTCCGGAGTCGTTCCGCAACGACGTCTGCGCAGAAAGCGGCCTCAGACGGTCCACGTTGGGACGCGGGCGACAGCCCTCCGCCTCCCCTCGTCGTTGCGGAACGGACGGCACGGGCGGAGGCGTTGTCGGCGCCGTGGCCGTCGCCATCGCCGCCGTCGGTCGTCCCGTCGGCGCTGCCCCGCGGGGATTGGAGTGCGTCCTCGGGGCGCTCTCCCGGCAGACGATGGGCGTGAAGCTGGGTGGCGAGGGCAACGGCGCCACCGGGGCCAAGCGACGGCGGCGCAAAGAGGCAGCGGCCACCACTGCTGCCCCCGGAGCCCCCCACCCCCCTGCCCAAAGTCCCCAGGTCGAGGTTCAGCACCCCCGGAGGTCGGCGCCGGAGGGGAGATCCCGATCCCGGCGGGACGACGCCGACGCCGAGCCGCGCCACGCCGGAGTCCCGGCCCACGCGAGCGTAGGAGGAGGACGAAGCGGGGCCTCCCGCACCGCCCCGCGCTCCCGGCCGCGCGGCGCCGGCCCCACCTCCCTCTCCGGCCCGGAGAAACCGCCGGTGTTCAGGGAGGGGGTGGGCCGGGGCATCGTCCGGCTCCCAGGGGGCAAGGGGGGCGTGGGGCGGGGCGGGGGCCTCCCCGTCGGCGATGATGAACCCGCCTGAGGCCGAAGCGGCGGCGGCAGCGGCGGTGGCGGCTTTGGCGGTGGTGGTGGCTGTGGCGGTGTCGGCGGGTCCGGCGGAAGAGCGCGGGGCGGCTGACGCAGAGGCCGAGGCAACCACCCAGGGCGGGACGAGAGCCGACATCCCTCCCGCCCCGCCCGGGGAGAGGGGGGGCGGGCGGGCGAAGGGACTCGGAGCGAAGGGGTCGGGGGGGGATGCGGGCGAGGGCGGGGCGTGGGGGTCCGGCGACGCGCCTCTAGTGGTCGGGGGGGGGGTCTCGGCGGACCCTCCAGCGCCGCCACTCCCGTCATCGTCCGCGGCCGCGGCCCGTGCCGCCGCGCTCGCCTCGACGGCGGCCCGGGCTCGCCCCACGGCGTCGGCGGGGCGGAGGGCTGAGGTTCGCGACGCAGAGGCACGCGGTCGGGGCCCGGACATGGACGACCGCGGCGTTGGCGCCAGGAGCGCGGCGAGGGCGGCGGCGAGGGCATCTTCGGCGCCCCCCAGCCGGACAAGAGCAGCGCGAAAGGCACGGACGGCGCGATCGGGGGCGGAGGGGGGTCGGGTGGGGGCGCGGGGCAGCCGGGCGACGAGGGCGGCGCGGACGCGGTCCGTCTCGGCCTTCACCTGGAGGAGGGGGGGCCTCGGTGCTGAGTGGCGTGCGGGCCGGAGTTGAATACGGTGGAAACAATGTCGCCCATCCCTGGCCCTTTCTCGCCTCTGCAAGGGCCGTGGCCACGACCCGCGAGAGCAGGGAGCACCCAATGCTGTCGACGTCGGCGTCTGCGCGATCCTCACCTGACGCCAAGCCGGCCAGCGTTGGCCCGCCACTGCCGCCGCCACCACCGCGCCGAGACGAACCGGACGGAGTGGCGGGCGTCGAGGGCATCGTCGAGGGGGCCGACCCAGCGGTGACAGGGGAGGAGTCGGAAGCTGGATCGGCTTCTGCAGGTCGAGGCAGAAGCGACGGGCGCGGCGGTGTGCGGGGCGACGCAGGCGAGGGCGGCGCGGCCGCCCGGCTTGGCACACGTCTCCGCCGACCTCCCGCAGGCTGCAGGGGGGTGAGCGGGCTGCTAAGGCCGCCACGCGCGCCGACGCCGCATTGGCCGACGACGGCCTCGCGGTTCGGGGGGCTCGCAGGTCCTGCTCCGGGAGAATTCGTGCCTCCCTGCCATAACAGTGTAGCACGCACGTGCTGGGCTTCGTAACCGGGCATCGCACCCATCGCCGATGATTCTCGGCGCGAAGAGAGCCTGCGGTCGACGAGCGTCTCGACCCGGCCGAGGTCGCCTGGTTTCTGGAGATCCTCCGCCTGCGGGGGACCACCAGCCTTGTCCCAGCAGTCGCGGGGTGTTGAGGATCCTTCCGGGACACTAACCGGCAGCTCTTCGCTCGGAGAAATTTCAGGTCCGAAGCTCGAGCGCCATCTTTGCAGCGCGCCAGGGGTAAAGTCGCGAAGGCGCCTCGCCACCGCCGTATTTCCGGTCGCTGCCTCCCACCAGCCTCCGACGGCGCAATCTCCCAGTGCTCCATTCACGAACGCACCCGTCTCCCCCCGAATCGGAACTGTCGCTTCAGTGGGGACCGGCGTCGCGACACCGGCGTCGCGACTGGCGTTGTTGTGAACCACTCCGCCCGCCGCCCCAGCACTCAGGCCTGCCCCAGGCACGCCGATGGCGATGGCTACCTCCGCCGCCGCCTATTACTGGGCCGCTCTGTGGACCTCGTCCGCTGTGACGCGCTCCGACCTGGCGGCTAGGATCCGGCTCGACACGGTCGACTTGCCGTACTCGGCCTCGCGGTCTGGCGGCTGCGAGCCTTGGTGCGACACCTGGGACGCGTTGAACTGGGCGGATGACCCCCAGGCCGCCGACCCCGACGCGGCGTTTGCTGGCGCAGTGGCCGCGGGGGGCGACGGCCCTGCGGCGGCGGCGGCGACTGTTCCGACGACGTTCGCCGAGATCGATGCCCCTGGAGGCCTGCGCCTCATCTACTCGGACCCGGCCGCGTCGCTCGACCCGGGAAGCTGCGGGGACGCCTGCAAGTGCCAGAGTGGCACTGGATGCGGGTGGAACAGGGAGCACAGTTGGCCCCAATCGTGGGGGGCTTCCCAGAGGCGAGGGGTGTGGGAGTTGGGGCGGAGCATGAGCCCCGAGGGTAGCGACGGACCCTCTGCTAAAGGTGAAACCCCGATCCTCATTTCCGCCGTCGCTCGCAGACCTATGCAGACGGACCTGATGGCCATGTTCCCCGCCGACGTGGGAGTCAACAGCGCGCGGAACAATCGGCCCTTTTACGACGTCTCTGCCCGCTTTGACGCCGCGGAGGTGTTGTGCGGCGCAGCCGCGGCGACGGACGCCGGCCCGACTGTGTGCGAACCGGTGTCTGAGGTGGTCGGGTCGTGGGTGTGGCAGCCTGCCGAGCGTGAGCGCGGAGACTTGGCTCGGGCTGCATTTTACATGAGCCTCCGGTACGACGGCACCACGGGAGGCACTGGCATCGACCCTCTCGACCTGATCATCGGCGAGCCAGAGTCTCTCGACGACCCAACGCTCCGCCCCGAAAATAGTACCGATGCGAACTGCGCCGATCTATCCTCAAGTTGCACCCACCAAGACCTCCGTGTCCTCGTGGCATGGCACTGCTCCGACCCAGTCGACGCGTACGAGCGGGCGCGCCACGCCCGGGCGGCTGCGATCCAACATAACCGGAACCCCTTTGTCGACCGGCCCGAGTGGGTTGCCACCGTGTTTGGCCAGCAGTACGCGTGCCCGAATGACAACGTTGACGCGTGCATCGACCATCCATGCGGTGCCAACGCTGTCTGCGAGGATCTGCCGGCGCCAGCGAGCAACGATGTCACTGGAAGGACATGCGTGTGTGCAGACGGGTACGTCGGCGACGCCGAGACGGGATGCACTGACTTGGGTCAAATGACCGCCGCTGCTGACGCCTACTGCCAGCTCTTCTGTTCGGGCGAGGTGTCCCCGTGCGACCCTGGCTTTGACGCCAATTGCCCCGGATACTGTGGGACGGAAGCACCGCCTCCGCCTCCGACGTGCACCAAGGTTTGTGCCAACGGAGGGACGTGCGTTGTCGGCAGCGACGGCACCGAAACGTGCGCGTGCACTCCCGACTACACGGGCCAAACGTGCACCGATGCCGTGTGCACTAAGGTGTGCGCCAATGGAGGGACGTGCCTGGAGGGTGATCCGGGCCCCGACACGTGCTCGTGCGCCCCCGGCTTCACGGGCGACACGTGTGAGATCGACATCGACGATTGCGCACAGAACCCTTGCAACGGAGGGACGTGCACCGACGGCATCAACTCGTACACGTGCACGTGCGCCACTGGATGGAGTGGCGCCACGTGCAGCGTGGACGTCGACGAGTGCGCTACGGGCAACACCTGTTATCTTGGAGACCCTACGACGGTTGACGATAACGCCACCTGCACCAACACGCCCGGCTCCTACACGTGCACCTGCGGAATGGGGTACGAGGGTGATGGAAGGGAAGGAGGGACGGGCTGCACCAACGCCAACGCGTGCGATGTGGCACCGTGCGGGGACAACGCGGACTGCGTCGACCAGCCTCCTCCCGCCCTGAAGCAAGCGGACGGGCGGACATGTACCTGCAGGGCCGGATTCTCGGGCGCTCCTTACGATCTCACCCCTGGGGGGGGCTGCACCGACATCGACGAGTGCGCTGATAGCGCTGTGATTAACGAGTGCGTTGAGGGAACGATCTGCATCAACACTCCAGGCAGCTTCACGTGTGGGGACGTGGCGTGCCCGACCCCCAACGGCGATGGGTCATCCCCCTACTGCTCCGACCACGGGGAGTGTGTGGACGTGACATCGGGCGTAAATACTTGCACTTGTGCAACTGGGTGGACTGGCACCTTCTGTGAAACTGACGTCGACGAGTGCACCGATGGCACGGATGACTGCGACCCCAACAACGCTACCTGCACCAACACGGCGGGTTCATTCACGTGTGCCTGCAATCAGGGCTACGAGGGCAATGGCGTGACGTGCACCGAGGTCAACCGGTGCTCGCCAAACCCTTGCCAGAATGGCGGGACGTGCACCAACGGCATCAACTCGTACACGTGCTCGTGCGTCCCTGGATCTGGATGGACTGGGGACACGTGTGAAACGTGTGGCGACGATTGCTCCCTGTACGACAATGACATGAAGTTATGCAGCTCTGTCTGTGACGCGACGAGCTCCAGTACCTACTGCACCTTCAGGAAGGCCGGGGGGGGGAAGAACCGTCTCGAATGGTGCGAGAAGACAGACCCCAACGATCCGGCCTGGCTTTGATGCCTAATGTTGCAACCAGTGTGAGTGTAGTTAGTATAGTTTAAAGCGGCGAGCTCACTCGACTTGGCGACTCCCTTGTATTCCCTCGCCCGGCAAAAACCGAACTACGCCGTCGAGCATCCGACAGGGCTCCGACGAACCCTCCCGCCCACCCAGCGACGCGGCGACCTCGGGGTGCTTGACCATGCCCAGGCGCAGCGAATCACACATCAGCCGAGCGTGCAGGTTCGTCTCAATGCCGCGGCCCATCCCGATGAGCACGACGAGCGGCCTGCGCCAAGGAGGCAAGGGAACACCGCCGCGGGTTTTTGTCGCAAAGAAAGCTCTCACCACCGAGCAGTCGTCTCGCTTTTCCCTCCCCCCCCTCGCCGCCACTCGCCTGGTCCCCGCTAGGATGGCCTCAGCGCGGGCCGCGGGACCGACGCAAGCGAGGTCGAGGACGCACAGATCGTTGCCTGACGGGGCCGCACGAAGCCTGCCCTGGGCAATAGCGGCACCAAGAATCGGATCGGCAAGGGCGAGCGGTCCTGGAGCCCCCGGCCGGCCAAGGAGGGATTGCAGCTCATCGAACGTCACGTCATTGATGCTGGGCGCGTCGTTGGCGAGGAGGACAACGGCTCCAGCTCTGACTCCCCCGTCCCCTTCCCGCAGGAGTTCTCGCGCTAGCGGGACGACCCCCAGGATCGTATCGGCGCCCGCATTGTCGACAAAGACGAGAACGCTCGAGTCGGGTCGGCCAGCCGAGAGGGCGCAGGCAGCAGCGTTGACATCGTCACATCCCGCGGCCCAGGGCCGTGGGAGGAGGCCGGCGCGGGCCTTGTGGAAGAGGGCGACACTGGCGTCTCCTCCTTTCCCCTCGGCCGCTTCGGCCGCAGCCATTTCGGCCGTAGTGGCGGCGCCGAGATCAAAGATGTTGCCGGCGAGGCATCCCCGCAGGAGGGCGGCAAAGCGCGTGGGCGTACCCTGCCCGCCTGCGCCGAGGCCGTCAGCCTGGTCGTCGAGGCGTCCGGCATCGAGCTCCGCGACGAGAGCGGGGAGCACGCGCGTCGCTGCGGCGTTCTCGGCCTCCTTGGTCGCTCGGAAGACGTCGGGGTAGCCTAGGTCTCGAAGCAGCGTCTCGCGGAGGCGGCACAGCCGGATGATGCACGCGCCCGCCGCTGGGTTGGCGCCGGGCCGGCGCTGGTGCCACGACGCGGCCTCTGCGGCAGGGCACGCCTCGAGGCCCGGCACGGGCTCGGATCGTGTTGTGGGGTCAAGGATCCGATCGAGGGCGGCACCGTAGCGATGGGCGAAAGTGCGGGCAGCGGCGGCGGAGGCATCACGCCCGAGGCCGGCCAACTGGGCGTCCCCCTCCACGTGGCGGGCGAAGCTGGGGATCGAACGGCGAAATACGTTGATCCACGCCCTGACGCCAAGCCCGTCGAGGTCGAATGTGCCGGGACGGTAAAATTCAGGGTCCCCCGCCAGCAAGGGGAACGGTGCCAGTGTCACGGGGTCGGGAGGATGTGAGGTGCTGGCCACGGCGCTCATCGTGGGGGGGGGCGATGGCGAGGCCGACGGCCGACGCGAAGAGGATGACGGGGCGGTGCAAGATGTGGGATCGCGGCGATATGCTCCTCCGTCACTTCCAATCGTCTCTCAAATCCAGGAGCGAGCGGAAAGACCAGCCTACGTGAACGACGGTGGGAACCTTCGAGTAACCTTCCTCTTTCCATCGCGGCGCCTCCCGGCCGAAGAGAGCACGTGACGACGGGGATGGAGAGCGCTCGTCTGCGAACCGCCAGCAGAGCTGGCCCGTCTGGCCGTGCGTCGGTGACGGGCAGGGCGCCGGCCGTCGGCCTCCCGGTCGGCCGCCCCTCCCTCCGCCGCCACGCTCCTCGCGCGGCAATCGGAGAAGGCGGAGATGGACCAAAGCCGTGGGTTTCTCGCATTACTGGCCCAGCGAGCGGCGCCTCGGCGCTCGGTCTCGCAGTTTTCGGGGGAGCGCCGCCGCTGCTCCCTCCCCTTGGCCGCGACGGAGGCGGGGGCGACGGCGGGGGCGGTGGCGGCGGGCCTGCCGAGGTCGCGCTCCTGGCGGCCGAAGATGAGGATCACAGCCGGAAACGGAGAAAGAAGAAGAAGACCATCACCCTGACGCTAGCATCGTTCGCTGTCACAAAGATGGCGAGGTGGACGGGGGAGAGGGGCCGCCGTGTGGGCGCGGGGAGATGCCGCAAGGCCGCCGCTTCGCCTGTCGTGCTCTCTTTCACGACCGTCAACGCCACCTCTCACCACGGACAGGCGTACGTGCGTTTGACTCGCGCCTTCGCCGTGCAGTACTTGCGCGACACGGGGATCGAGGTGGCGTGGCGGCTCACCTTTGCTGGCTCGGGCACCCAGAGCCGCGCCGTGTGCGATGGTCTGCCCGCCGACCTCGTGGCCCTGGCGCTGCCCCTTGATATCGAGAAGATCGCCGAGGCGGGCTTGATCCGGCGCGACTGGCAGCAGCGGTTGCCCAACCGGTCGGTCGTGTCCGAGTCGGTCGTTGCCGTCGTCACCCGCAAGGGCAACCCCCGGAATGTACGCGATTGGGGGGACCTGTCTCGGCCCGACGTCTTCACCGTTTGTGCCAACCCCAAGACGGCCGGCGCCGCCCGCTGGTCCTTCCTCGCCCTCTGGGGCCACGTCGCTGGTCGCAAGGGTGCCCGCGGCCCTGCTGTCGATGCTAGGGCGGAGCGCTTTGTTACTGACGTTTTCCAGCAGGTTCCCGTCCAACCCCGCGATGCGCGAGAGGCCTCGGACGCCTTCTACAAGCAGCGTGTGGGCGACTGTCTACTGACGTACGAGAACGAGGTCGTGGCGACCAACTGGATGTTGGGGAGGTCGCCCCGCACAGCCGGGCAGGTCCTTCCGTACCTTGTGCCCGACCGCAATGTACGGGTGCAAAACCCTGTCGCAGTCGTCGACGCCGTGGTCGACGGGAGGGGGCGCGAGGCCGCCGATGCCCGCGACGCTGCCGAGGCCTTTCTGCGTTTCCTTTACACCGAGCCGGCCCAGCGTGAGCTAGCGCGTTGGGGCTTTCGGGCGGTCGATTCGAAGGTCCTCCGAGCCCAGGCGACTGGGATCGAGGCCGAGGCCGCGCGTGCCGAGCGCATTGCCGAGGCCGCGGCGGGAACGGGGCACCGGCCGTGGGATGCCGCGGAACCTTGGACGGGGCCCCGCGTTGACCGGCTTCCGGGGGCGAGTGTAGGCGACCTCTGGTCTGTCGAGGGTCTGCTGCCGGGGGGGTGGGTCGAGGCCCAGGCCAAGCTATTCGACTCGGGCCAGGTGCTCGACCGTATCCAGGCCACCGTCGGCGCCGCGCGGCGCGCCTTGCAGGCAAGTGGCAACCTCAGGGCGGCCAAGTAGCGGTAGGCGGGATGTCCTGGGGCTTCGTCTATGTGAACCGTTGTTCCCTACGTTCCCGAGTAGAGAAGCGCCCTCAGTTCGGCCGCCTCGGCCTCCATATCTTCGCGAGACCGCGGGACGCGCTCCACGTCGGCGTCCAGCCCCCGGGATAGCGGCTCCGGCCTCTGTCCCCCCCCCCCCCCCCCCCCCCCCCCCCCCCCCCCCCCCCCCCCCCCCCGCCCCTCCCCACCCACCACCCCCCCCCCCCC
>Ga0181573_10004845_pt1 | contig 11331 bp, 9 predicted proteins | sample 101ome_25_FD_148643 | JGI IMG/M metagenome (GOLD analysis project Ga0181573, IMG submission 148643) | Coastal salt marsh microbial communities from the Groves Creek Marsh, Skidaway Island, Georgia - 101409BT metaG (spades assembly) | ecosystem: Environmental > Aquatic > Marine > Intertidal zone...
GGCCCACAAAGGCGATCGCCTTGCGCAAGGCGATCTTCGTCCGACACAGACGTCGGGGTCACGCACAGGTATCCAAATAGTATAGCGCAACATTTAAGGTATGTGCGTGTAAAAGACTGCAGTTCCGCCCTCAAACAGGCGAAGAGCGTTTCTTCCGGTTGCGTTTCGTCCCTGAATCCTCGTACGGGAGGCGGACTCGCCCCGCTGCCGACCGACTGCCCCCTGTCCCTACCGGTGGAGAACGTCCCCGATGGGATCAACGCATGGCGAGGACGAACGACACAGAGCGTCCGATGGCAGACGGTCGGGAGAGAAATCCTTCGCCAAATTTCCTCGTGAGGCCACCTCAGCCCCGTGTCGGACCGCTTCGCTGGCACATTGTCGCCCAGACGCGTCCAATTCACGATAAGCGACGGACAAGGGCAGGCCGAGGAGAGGCCGAGGACTGCGCGGCAAGTTTGCAGTTCCGGAGTTCGGATTCACAGCCCAGAAACTGGACGCGGGACGAGCCGGTGTCCCTCTACCCGGGGCATTGGCTCTGCTCTCTGCCCTCTGCCCTCTGCCCTCTGTCCTCTGCCCTCTCCCGCGGAGTTCAGCACCCACCGCTCACTCCTCCTCACTCGCTCTCCTCCGCCCTTCAGGCTGGCTCCTCACCCTGCACTCGGACGCACGTGCCAGTGTAGTCGACGGAGAGCTGGTATACATGTATTTCGTTTCTCGAACTGATCCGTAGACAGTACAATACGATGGAGGGAAGCATTGGAGAGCCTGGCAAGGTGCGAGTTGCGTCGGAATCCCGCCCACCGACGTCGGCAGAGCACCCGGATCGACCGAACCAGCCGTCCGGCGCTCCCAGGTCTGAACGTCTGAGCGAATCCCGCGTACGAGAGTCTATCGACCTGGCAAGGAGGCGGACGAGCGTGGACGGGATGGGCGGCAGATGCATCGACGGCGTTGCGATTCCGGTGCACGACTATGAACGCTCGGAGAGTTCTGACGAGGAAGAAGCAGAACTCAACAACGAGAATCTGCCCAAGTCCGCGAGCGTGAATTCTCTGCTGGCCTTGCCGGGCGACAACGGCTTCAGTTGCCCCGACGCCGAGGAGCGGATGGTGCGATTCTCAGAGCAGCATGCATTTGATGGCGTCGAGAACAACCAGGCACGGAGTCCACGGGCGTCGACCGAGGAGAACAACCTGATATCGCACCTCCAGAGGTCGTCATCGCAGTCCAACCTTTCCAGCTTGGAGAGCGGCCGGAAGAGCGAAGAGACCGGGACATTTAGAGCGAGCGGGGACGGGCGGACGAGTTCGGAGCAGTTTCGACGCAGTTCGGAGGGCCGGCGGAGCGGGTCGGTGAGTTCGGAGCAGTTTCGACGCAGTTCGGAGGGGCGGCGCAGCGGGTCGGTGAGTTCGGAGCAGTTTCGACGCAGCTCGGAGGGGCGGCGCAGCGGGTCGTTCACGACGCAGTCCAGCTCGGACGCCAAGGTCCGCCGCGAGACGTCTCAAGGCACCCTATACCTGGGCAACCTGCACCCGTACGTCACCGAAGTGGTCCTGGCAGGGCTGTTTGCCGGTTTCGAAGGGATCCATGAGCTCAAGATCATCAAGGATCGGATCACGGGGATGTCGGCTGGCTACGGCTTTGCCCGGTTTGTGGACGTCAGGTATGCGGCAGTCGCACTGGAGCACGTCGAGAACCAGGTGATCTACGGTCAGCGGATCAAGGCCAGTTGGGCGCTCCAGAAGGACAAGGATGACGAATTCGGTTCGCACCACCACGTGTTCGTGGGAGATCTTTCATCGGAAGTGACCGACGCCGTCCTCATGGCCGCGTTTGCGCACTTCGAGGGGAGCAGCGATGCGAGGGTCATGTGGGACCACGGCAGTGGGAGGAGTAAAGGGTACGGATTCGTGTCGTTCGTGACCAAGGAGCTGGCGGAGCGTGCGATCGAGGAGATGAACGGCGCCTACATCGGGTCGCGAATCGTCCGCTGTGGCTGGGCCAGGCACAAGACGGACGCGCAGGCGCAGGCCGATCCCGACCGCCTGAACCAGACCGACCCAACCAACACGAACATATACATAGGCAACCTCCCCGGCGACCTCTCCTACGACGAGGCCAAGGCGGAGTTCTCCAAGTACGGGGTAATCGCCGAGATTAAGCTTCATCGCAAAGGAAACTACGGCTTCGTCCGCTACCGGCTCCACGAAGAAGCTGTGGATGCCATCATTGGCCTCAACAGTGGACAGTCGTTTGGTGGGCGAAAGCTCAAGTGCTCCTGGGGCAGACATCCGATGTTCCCCCCCCATTGCGTCAACGCGCAGCTCCTCGCGGCCGCGGCGACGTCGGGACAGATGAACCAGCCGGCTGTGATGCAGTCGACATCCACCATGATGGCTTCGCCATACATGCCGCAGCAGCCGGTGATGATGCCGACCAACCTCAGCATGATGGGCAACATGGGCAACATGGGCAACATGGGCAACATGGGCAACATGGGCAACACGCTGATGGGCGCGCCCTTCGGCACGCCCATGGTCCCCATGGTACGACAGATGTCCCCGGCCGTGCCCTACGCGTTAGGCCAGATGCCCCAGACGCAACCGGTTTCGCCGCTCGGGCTCGGCGTCGACGCCGTCGTGGATAATTTGGCCCACATGGGCTTGACTCCGTTTGGAAGCCAGACGGCCATGCCGCAGAGCCACGTCGACCACGCCATGGCGAGCGGGTTCTATCGACCCGGGAGTGGAGGCCCGAGGGGGGGACGAGGTCGGGGGCGGAAGTAGACACGCAGATTGATACACCATACATCCATTTGATCAACTGAACCATACGTCAGTATTAACAAGCTTGTTAGCAACACTGATCTCGACTCGACTGTCTCTCATCATTTGGTAACCACCCGAAACTCTGGCCGATCAGAGTCTCCCTCTCTCTCGGCCTTTGACGCCGAACCCTTGCTCTTTTGTCTCTGGGCCGTATCTTGGTGGTCCTCTCCCTCTGTTTCCTCCGACCCCCCTTCCGCGCCGGCCCCCCTGAGCCCCTTTGGCGCCGACAGCCCCTTTTGCCTGAAAAAGATGCTCGTCGAACCAATGCTATGGATCAACACGCAGTCCAACCGCGTCACGATCTCCGCCTCTTTATCCTTCTTCTCCTGCCTCGAGCACCCCATCCTTACTTTCACCAGCTGATTTCGCCGCAACGCCTCGTACAGCCCTTCCAGAAATTTCTGCGACAGCCCCGCCGCCCCGCACTGAACGACCACCAGCGAGTCGTTCTGCTGCTGCGACTTTGTCCGCAGCGCCTTCTTGTCCGCCGAGGAAAGCTTCGGCTGGGTCTGGTGGGACGCGGCCGAGCAAACCAGGCGAGAGAGCGAGAGCTGGCGTTGTTGGGCTGGGTGGAACTGGACGCTCCCCGCCGAGTTGCATGGCCGAGCGAGAGGCGACACCAGCCGGAATGCGGTCCGCAGTTGTCCGACGCACCTCATGATGATGTCTAGAAGTGGTTGATGTATGTATGTTTGTATGGGGAGACGCAAATTCCTGTCGGCTTTCTGCCGCGGGGTATCATTCTCCCGAATTCGAACACCCACCCACCATCACCGTAACGCGTGTTCCTCGTCGTCATCCGCATGGAACAGCGTGCAATGCCCCCCCGGGGCGTGCCGCGGGCGCCACATCCGCGCTCGGGCCGCGCTGCCGCGCCCAGAACGCTCGTCGTCGTCACTCGAGCCTCTTCTCCCTTCGCGACGGACCGCACCGGCCTCGTCGAGTTCCTCCGGGAAGATCTCTCCCACCTCTTTGACGACCAGGGCATCGACACAACCTTTTACGACGACGGCGTGGCGTTTCGAGACCCCATCACCAAGTACGATACGGTCGCCGACTACGTGAAGAACATCCAGTTCCTCCGGCGCGTGTTCCTGCCCGAGTTCACCCTCCACGACATTAAGCAAACCGGAGAGGACGAGATAACGTTCAGGTGGACCATGGATATGCGACTCGCGGGCATCCACCGGGAGCTGGTCTTCACCGGAACGAGCAGGCTTGGCGTGAACAGGGCGTCGGGCAAGTTCTGCTCCCATCTCGACACGTGGGACGCCATCCAGAACCAGGAGTACTTTTCGGCAGAAGCTTTCCTCCACATGCTTGGCCAGTTGTTTGTCGAGCGGACAGATGCGCTGGAGGGGGACGTCCTTCTCAAGCGGAAGGAGTTCGAGGTGGTGCGAAGGGCGGACGGCCGGGTCGTCGCCGTGTTCCTCGATGATCTGCTTGGAGGAGATGTGGCGGGTCGGGACGCCCGGCGGCGACGCATCTTGGAGCGGGACGGGATCGTCTGGAGCGCCGATGAGGTGGACGACCTCGGGGGCCTCGTTCTCGACTCGTTCGAGCTGCCACCGCTGTAAATAAATACGGTAACAGGACGATTGGCGATCATGTATTTGATGTACACGGAGGATGCGGACGGGAATCGCGTGTATACGCTCAAGGTACGAGAGGGATTCGCTTCGAAAATCTCGTATGCATGACCCCGCGTGTCTTTCTCTCGCTCCGCCTACCCACTCACGACGTTCGTTCGTGCCACACCGCGCTCCTGTTCTGCAGAAAGCGGACTCAGAGGGGAAACCGACGCATAGTGCGCACCCTGCGCGTTTCTCTCCGGACGATAAATTCAGCAGGGAGCGGGTGACGTGCAAGACGCGGTTCGGGTTGCTTCTCACACAGCAGCAAGGCCACACGTACTAGGCGTGGGGGCCATAATGAATGTCGACGAATCGAATGCGTGCGCTGTAATATAGATTCACTACGATCTTCGACGTTCGAGTACTTCCGTGGTCGCCGCTGCGACGGCCGCCGCGTGGGCGCTGGCCTTGGCGATGGCGAGGGCTCGTTCGTGCTGCTCGTCCGTTGGATGGAGGTCCAGGTCCCTCGCGGCGGTGAGGCGGAGCGCGTCGCCAATGGTCGGGTCGTCGTGGAACGCGGGCATGTCGAACAGCAGCGTGCCAGGGGAGGGGAACAACAGGACGGGGGGAGGGGCAGGGAGGGGGAGAGGGAGGGGAGCTTGTGCTTGTGTGGTGGGTGTTTCGGCGGGTGCGCTGTTCCGCGGAGTGGGTTCCGCTGGGAGAGAGGGCGGGTTCTCGGCGTGCGACTGCTGCGGAGGCGCGGGCTCCACAGGCCCGACAGGCCCAGCCGTGTGCTGTTCCGACCCGTCGCCGCTGCCGCGGCTCCCGTCGAGACCCTCTAGTCGCCGGAGGAAGGCTTCGCGTGCGTTTGCCACGCGATCATCGTCGCGACCAACGTCGCGGCCACCGACCTCCTCATTCGCGTCAATGCCCGCGAGCGGGTGCGCTACGAGGCGATCCTCCACCGCCCCGTCCCTTCCGTCCCTTCCGTCCCTTCCGTCCCTTCCGTCGGGGCCATCCGCGGCCCGGGGCCCCGCTCCGCCGTCTTCACGCGCCGCTGCCTGCTCGTCGTTCACGCGCACCCCGACCTCTACAGCCCCTCCGGTCGCTCCAGGCGCCTCCTCCTCTTCGACCGCTGGAATCAGCCGCCTGCAAATAGGGCAATTCTGCTGTCGCTCCAACCAGCTCTTGAGACAATCCACATGGAAACAGTGCCCACACGGCAGCCGCTTCGGCCCCATCTCCACCCCCATATCCTCCCGACACACGATACACATCCGATCCCCCCGCACCAGGTCCTCCTCCGTCGCCGTCGGAAACCTAACCTCCATCGTGCTGCTGATCTGCCGGAAGCGCAGGAACGCCCGCACCCGCCCGGTGAAATTCCGGAACGTCCAATAGATCTCCCGGATCAGATGGATCGGAATTCCGTACGTCGAAAACACGACGAAGAAAAACGCCGAATACGTGATCAGGTGCACCATGTCCTTCGTCAAGTCCACGTAGAAGATCGCCACCGACTTGCCCCGCCAGCTGCTCCCGTGCCGCTGCACGCACAGCATGTCCACGAGGCTGAACACGTACTTCATAAATACCGCCATTGCCAGCGTCGTCTGCATAGAGTACTCGAACGCAAACAGCAAATGCGCCGAGATCCCGACCTGGAAGACGCTCCCGAGCGCATTGTTCAGCAGCAGCACGTCCACCACCCCTAGCCATACCACCATACCCACCAGGCGCACGTGCTGCAGCAACGTCGTATTCGGCGTCGTCTCGATAAAGTCAACCCGGTCCTGGGCCAACCAATGGAACATCTTGACAAACGCCAGAAGCACGAAGCGCGAGATGAACGGGACCGTGTCCATCTTGTGCCGGAAGATGGTCATCGCCAGCAGCGTCTCAATGATCGCCTGTCCCACCCGCTCTTGCACCCGCTCCACCTCGTAGTCCCGAAGTGTCCCCAGAAAGAAATACACGATCGCCTTGTAGCCGATCAGACTCGCCCCAAACCCCACGTTGCCGAGCACAAACAGCGACAGACGAGACGCCCCGAGGTACTCGACCTGTAGAACGAGCGATCAAACGAACGAGCAGTGAGTACGCCTTTACGCGCATGCGAGAGGACGTCTCCTCGGCCGACCGAGGAGACGTCGAGTTCAAGTACCCACCGCCGGGTAAAACTGCTGATAGGATTGCAGCGCGTAGTACACCATTCCAACAGCCAGCAGCATGCTGACCGAGAAGTAGCGCGTCACGAACGAGTACTTGGCCGGAGCGGGCTGTGCGGGCTGTGCCGGTGGGTCCCGCTGGCCCGGAGGACCCTGATCGTCCAGTCCGTTTGCCCGCTCTTCCCACAGACCCGCTCCTTCTCCCGCTCCCCCGTCGTCCGCGTCGACATCCTCATGAATACGGTCGCCACCGTCACCACCAGGTCTGCCGTCGCCGTCGTCGTTCGCCTCCCGTAGGTGACGAGGCAACAGCGGTTCCTCCATCTCGTTTCTTTTTTGTGCGAACGGTGCGACCCGCCCACTTGAAGTTAATCTAACGCGCATTGGGGTCGTAAACGTATTGAACACACTGCACACACCACGATGGCACAAATGCGACTCGGCGTCATGCCTCGGGTGGGCTGTCGGGCTCGGATAAGGACGGATAGCGGGGCGTCGGTCGCGATGGAAAGGAAATGCGCCGCTCGTGCGCCCCTGGCGAGGCCATTCTCCACGGTGCTGTCTCCTGCAAAGAGACAGCACCGCGCTGGGTCGTTGGTCGCGCGGGATGGGCTCGGGACGCTGACGACGCGCCTGGGGAAGGCGTGGAAGCTCGCACAGAAGGGCAAGGACGGGAGCCTGACGAGAGAGAATATGAAGGAGCCGCTGAAAGAAGTCCGGCGGGCTTTGCTCGAGGCGGATGTGTCGCTTCCGGTGGTGCGGGCGTTTGTGAAGCGGGTAGAGGAGGAGGCGCTGGGGATGGAGGTGGTCGACGGGGTGAGCGCGTCTGACATGCTGATCAAGGCGGTGTACGACCAGTTGAAGGCGCTGATGGGAGGAGAGGCGCGGGGGTTGAACGGTCCTGCGGTGGAGGGGGAGCCGCAGGTGGTGCTGATGGCCGGGCTGCAGGGGACGGGGAAGACGACGGCGACGGGGAAGCTGGCAAAGTATCTGACGGAGAAGAAGGGCCAGAAGGTGCTGCTGGTGGCGACGGACGTGTACCGGCCGGCGGCGATCGATCAGCTCAAGACGGTCGGTGGGACGGTGGGCGTGCCGGTGTTCGATATGGGCACGGAGACGCCGCCGCCGAAGATTGCCGCGGAGGGCGTGGCAAAGGCAAAGGCGGAGGGGTACGACGTCGTGCTGATCGATACGGCGGGCCGGCTGAATATCGACGAGGGGATGATGCAGGAGCTGCGTGATATGAAGGACGTGGTCAGGCCATCGGACGTGCTGCTGGTGGTGGACGCGATGACGGGGCAGGAGGCTGCCGGGCTGGTGAAGTCGTTCGATGAGGCCGCGGGGATCACCGGGGCGATACTGACCAAGACGGACGGAGACACGCGGGGTGGGGCGGCGCTGTCGGTGAAGGAGGTGAGCGGAAAGCCGATCAAGTTCGTGGGTACGGGAGAGAAGATGCAGGATCTGGAGGCGTTCATGCCGGACCGGATGGCCAACCGTATCCTCGGGTTCGGGGACGTGGTGACGCTGGTGGAGAAGGCGGAGGCGGCGATCAAAGAGGAGGAGGCGATCGAGATGACGAAAAAGATGATGGCGGCCAAGTTCGACTTCAACGACTTTTTGCAGCAGTACAAGACGGTGACGAGCATGGGAAGCCTAGGGCAGATTGCCAAGATGATTCCGGGGATGGGCGGGATCACGGACAAGCAGCTGGCGGCGGTGGAGCGGCAGTACAAGGCGTACGAGGCGATGATCAACTCGATGACGAAGGAAGAGCGGGAGACGCCCGACTTGCTGGCCAAGCAGCCGGCGCGGAGGCGGCGGATCGCGAGGGGGAGCGGGAAGGACGAGAGCGAGGTGCAGGAGCTGGTCGGCGTGTTTGTGGCGATGCGGTCGCAGATGCAGACGATGAGCAAGATGATGGCCATCTCCGGGGGGATGCCTCCGGGCATGGACGACGACGAGATGATGGGCGCGCTGATGGGCGGGGCCGGGCCGAGGCAGGTGACGCCCGGGCGGGTTCGGAGGAAGAAGAACTTCCTCGAGGAGCTTGCCAGGGCCCAGGCGGCCGAAGTGGAGCGAGAGAAGGCCGAGCAGGCGCAATAATGAATCAATCTTTAACCCCACCATCAAGATCAGGAAGACGACGAGGAAGAGAGGATGTGTTTCTTGAGCCGCCGGGCGTCGTCGACGTTGCCGCCGAGCTGGCCGCATGCGGCCGCCTCCTCGTCTCCGCGGCTGGCGCGCACGGTGACGACGCGCCCGCCCCTGATCAACACGTCCCGAAACGCGCGCACGCTCTCGTTCGTACTCGCCTCGTACTTCGTACCCTCGTGCGGGTTGAAGACGATCAAGTTGATCTTGCACTTCACCCTCGCCAGCACCCGCAAGAGGGCCTCTGCGTCCTGCACCCGGTCGTTGACGCCAGCCATCATCGTGTACTCGATGAGCACGTGCGGCGCAGTTTTCTCTCCCACGGGAAACAGCTCCTCGAGAGCTGCCACGAGCTCTTCAACCGGATACCTCCCGTTCACCGGCACGATCGATCCCCGGACCTCGTTGGTCGCCCCGTGCAAGCTCACCGCCAGCGCCACGTTCCCGCTCGTCCGGCGCAGCAGCTCGCGCATCTCCGGCACGAGACCCACCGTCGAAACCGTCACCTTGTTGTGTGAGAAGTGCAGCCCGTGGTGGTCCTGGACAATGTCGAGCGAGCTCACCACGGCGTCGAGGTTGTCCAGTGGCTCTCCCATGCCCATGTACACGATATTCGTGATCGGCGACACGTATCGCGCCGGCTTTTCTCCTACGCGTTGTCCCCCGTGTTGTCCCCCGCTTGCTCCGTCTCTGCCTCTGTCGCCGACGCCAGTTCCAAACCGCTCGTAGTGGTATCGCCTCGCTGCCACGACTTGCTCGACGATCTGACCCGTGCTCAGGTTCCCCAGCAGCCCCAGCTTGCCCGTCCAGCAAAACGTGCATGCCATCGCGCACCCGAGCTGGCTCGACACGCACAGCGTGATCCGCTCCTTCGCGCCGCCCGCGCTCTCGTGCTCACGCATGACCGGAATGAGCACCGTCTCGATCTTCCCGCCCTTGCCTTCGCCTCGCGTCAGCTCAAACACGAGCTTCACCGTCCCGTCGGAGGCCGAATGCTCGTCCACCAACCGCAGCCCGCCGTCCACCGTCGCCACCGCGTCAAACTTGTCCCTGAACGCTTTCGAGAACCCGTTCTGCGTCGTCTCCACGGCCGCATCTTCCAAAGAACGTATCCACGCGTAGTCGCTGTACATCCATCGCCACAGCTGCTTCGCCCGCTTCTCCGGGTGGGGCTCGTCCAGCACGTCCCTGCAGAAGGCGACGAGCTCGGCGAACGACATGGACTTGACGGCGATCCTGTCGTCTGGGACTGGAATGCCCGAGGCCGGCACGGACGTGGACGTGGAGGCGCCTTCCAGGCCGTCGACAGACACTGCACGCAGCACTTCTCGTCGGCTCCTCGTCGCTGTGACGCTGACGCCGGCGGCCCTCGCATTGCCAACTCCAGTAACTTGTCGTCCGTTCCTCGGAGGCTGGGGCACGGGAGGCCGCAGAGGCGGACAGGCGACGACGAGTTGCAACATGATATTCTCTACGCTAGCTAGCGGCCTTAACGTAGTTGAATTCGACTTTCTGGGTCATCATAACATTCAGTCATCACGGGACGGTGTCAAACGCCGAAAATACGTATTGTCCTGCCCGTTTTTTCGTCCCTATGCCTGCATATGGGTGCGTAAGTTCCAAAGCAATGCCGTACGGGCCATAAAACCGTCTAAAATGCGAGTGTTACAGGTTCAGGGAGGAGAAACCCTGGGTCCTTTTCAGCTCCGACCGTCGGACGGACCGGATCAGTGGAGCGGGATGAATGCGAACGGGGTGTTCTTGTGGGGTGAACGGGTACGCGAAGCGACCGTACCACCATCATCATTAGACACCGTTGTAGATCAGCGTGTCCTTCTTGACATCCTTGCTGTTGGACGGTCCACAAGGGTCGGCGGTGGCATTGAAGACGTGGAACGTACCCGTACTGGTCGTGTAGTACGGGCAGTAGCAAGTGGCGTTGAACTTCGGCGAGCCAATTCCCTTGAGGAACGGGGACTTTGGAGACCCGTCGTAGCAGGCGGCACTGAAGCAATTGGCCCATGTTCCGCCTTCATCGCACGTGTACGGAGATTGGGGCTTTCCCGTCGTCTCGTCCCAGTCGGTCGGGTTCCAGGTGCTGATGTAGTCCGGTTTCGCCCCCCTGTACACATTCCCCTTGTTCATGGCCTTGCAGAACGGAGCAGAATTGATCTTGGGCCAGACGCAAAACGGCGAGCCGGTCTTCTTCTTGCATTCCTCTTTCATCTCGTCCTTCATGTTTCCGTCGAGCAGCCCGACGATGGCGCCGATGTTGATCGTTTTAGTGGGGTACGAATAGCATCCACACTCCGCGACTGGCGGATCCGAGCCTGCAACCTTCACGCAGGTCGCAAAGGCACAAAGGGCGTACGCTCCACGGCACGTGAAGGAGCTCTTCGCGTAGTTGTACGGGTTGTTCGACTGCTTGCGGGTGTAGTACTTGTTCCAGTCCTCTGGTTCGACCTGCGAGCGAACGAAGCGCGAGTGAGGGAGTGAGCCGAAGGCTCTCTCTCTCTCCGTCGCAGACGACGACGCGGGTTTGCGCCCATCGACAGTACACAGTGGTAATTAGCACATGACAGAGAGAGCAGCGCGGCGCGGCGA
>Ga0181573_10004846_pt1 | contig 11331 bp, 6 predicted proteins | sample 101ome_25_FD_148643 | JGI IMG/M metagenome (GOLD analysis project Ga0181573, IMG submission 148643) | Coastal salt marsh microbial communities from the Groves Creek Marsh, Skidaway Island, Georgia - 101409BT metaG (spades assembly) | ecosystem: Environmental > Aquatic > Marine > Intertidal zone...
CGCGATCAGGATGATGCCGCCAAAGAGGTTGCACATCGTGTCGAGCAACATCTCAAGGCTGTCGGACTGTTCTGGAAGGCGGCGGGGCATGGCGGCGACGGGCCGGAGGCCCGTGATGGCAAATGGCAGATGGCAAATGGCAAATGGCTGATTATCCGCCTTCGCTCGGAAGCTACGGCGTGACAAGCTGATTACTGATTACTGATTACTGGCGCCCGGTGTGTCTCCGAACATGAGTCGTTTGTCTTCCTCGATGGCGTCGTAGCCTACGGTGAAGCCGGCTTCAAGGGCCTTGGCCTTGCAGAAATTGAACAGACGGATACCGGAGGGGCGGACGTAGAAGACGAGGTGGGCGGCCTGCGGATTCCACTTCCGCATGGCGGTGAGAAAATCGCCGGGGGCGGTGGAGCCCTTGAATTCGATCTTGGTTTCCGGCGCTGCGAATTTTTCCACGCTGGCGCCGTCCTTGGACACGACGATCATGAGGTTGTCCTTGGTCTGGGGTGTGTTGTCCGGGATCAGCCAGAGCTGGTTCTTGGCGCGGATGATGGATTCCATGCGTTTCTTCATGTCGAGAACGGTGGTCTGCATGTTCTCGTTCTCGTCCTCGAGTTCGCTCAGGGATTCCTTCTCCTTGTCGTTCTTGGTCAGTCCGAGTTGCGCGGCCAAGGCGGCGGCTTCGAACTGTTTGTGCGTGAGCTTTTTCTGCGTGAGTTCCAGTTCGCGCTTCACGTCGCTGACCTGCCGCTTGATGGTGTCGATTTCCTGATCGAGGCGTTCGGTGTTGGGCGCGGAGGCGGCGTCGGTGAGCAGCATCTGCCGGGCCTTGTTTTCGGAGTTGATCCGACTCAACTCCTCAAGGATTTCGTTCAACTCGGTCATCAACGGATCCTCGCGCGTGCCGTCGCCTTTGGAGAAGGCTGAGGGATTGTTGATGAAGAGCGTAAGGATGAGGGTGACGAGGATCAGGATGCCGGTGATCGCCGTGATAATGTCCTGGAAGGCAAAGAAACTGACCTTCTGGGCGGCGATTTTGCGACGGCGGGCCATGGACGTACAGGGCGTTCAGGTGGCGGGGGTGGCGTGGGGGGGATGCTGGTGAAAAGCTCCAAATCCCAAGCTCCAAATCCCAAAGAAATCCCAAGCTCCAAGTTCCAAATGAGTGTCGGCGCCCAGTGGCATGCTGTATCGACGGAGGATGGAGGAGACAAACCTGTTCAAGAAAGGGGCAGGGAGTCGTCCGGGGTTCCCTTTGAGATTTGGAGCTTGGAGCTTGTTTGGGATTTGGAGCTTGGAACTTGGAACTTTCATGATTTCGCCGGAGCGTCGCTGTGGTCCTCATGATCATGCCGCTCGAGGCGGAGCTTGGACATGATGTGCGAGTGGCAGTAGTCGTTGCACTCGTCGAGGAAGGCGGTCTCCTTCTGCTGGATGAAGGTGATGGCAAGCTGGATGATCAGGGCCAGCACCAGCGCCACAAGCGTGGTTTCAAAGGCCGAGGCCAGTCCGCCGGTAACCTCCTGCAGGCTGCCCTTGATGGCGTTCAGATCGTCGGAGGACTGCAGGGTGTTGGTGAAGCCGCCGATGGCCAGGCTGAGTCCGCGCACCGTGCCGATGAAGCCGATGACCGGGATCGACCACACCATGCCGTTGACCAATGTGAAGCTGGAAGCCATCTGGTCCTCGTCGTTCTCCGCCTGCGACTTGATGATCGTGGACACCTCGGTGATGCCGCCGAGGTTGCTGAGATTGCTCAGGGCGCGCTCGATGCGGTTGAACAACACGAAGTGCCGCGGGTGATCGACGAGATTGTGAATGCGGTTCAGCACGGTCTTGGCCGTGGCCTCGGTGATGACGAAATCGGCCTGTTGCGGCACGGCGGTCAGGTCCAGAGCTTTGGCCTGGAAGGAGACCTTGCGCGACTTCAGGAAGAGGATGGTGATCGACCAGAAGAAGAAGAAGACGCAGGGGCCGGTGAACCAGGTGTTGTCCTTGCGGATCAACGGCAGCGTGAACTTGTGCACCGAGTCGATGGGGTCCAGCGCGAAGACGATCAAAGCAAAGAATGCCGCGGTCAGCGCCATGGCGAGCACGAAGCTCAGGACCTTGTTGACGTTGCTGTAGCGGCCGCCGCGGAAGAATCCGAAGCGGTTCTCGATGTCTTGTTCGATCCAGCTCAGACTCTCGACGCCCTTGGTCGAGATGTCGTCGATGGGCGAGCGTCCCGCCTTGGTTTGTTTCTTTGGTGAAGGTTCCATTTGTTTAACCACGGATGAACACGGATGGACACGGATCAGATTCAGAGAGAGTGACTTTGAACGCCGAGTGCAAAGCTTCGCGCGCGTTGACCGTTCCGGAGGCGATTGAATCAGGGTTTCTGCTCATAGCACAATCCGTTCCCATTCGAGTCTGGCGTGTTTGAAATTCAGGATGAGGCCGACTCGCATGCCTGTGATGCGCAGGTAATTCAGCATTTGGCCGCGTTCGTGGTCTGTAATTCCATTCACGACTTTGGTGTCGAAGATGACTTTGTTGAATGTCGTCAGGTCGGGGATGAAGCGGCCGACTTTCTCGCCTTTATAGGTGACGGGAAACTCGCGTTGTTGCTCGAAACTGATTGCCTTCTTCTTGAAATCCACCACCAACGAGTTCTCGTAGATCTTCTCGTGTAATCCATGCCCCACTTCATTCAGGACCTCGAACGCACATCCTATGATCGCGTGGGTTTCATCCTTCGCGAGCAGGCGGTTCGATCCAAGGTTGGCCAGATCTGGTTCTCTATCCGTGTTCATCCGTGTCCATCCGTGGTTCTACTTCATGGCGAAGCCGCGGCCGTCGCGCCAGACGAAGATGACTTCGATGGCGGGCCAGAAGCCGAGCCAGAGAGTGGTCCAGCCGAGCGATACGAAGGTGAGCGCGATGGCGATCTGCAGGGCGCCGATCAACCAGCGGCTCACGTAGAAGTTGTGCAGCCCCAATCCAACGCCCGCATAGACGAGGGCGGCGTTGGCGTCGGTGGCGGCGAACAAGGCGACGATCAGACCGAGCGCGGGATAAAGCAGGCCGACCGTCGCATAGGCCATGCGCCAACGGCGGGAAAGGCCCATGGCTGCCGCGGCGGCCTCGGCTTCCAGTTCGGCTTCCGGCGTGGGAAGGACATTCGCCTTCCGTTTGAGCGCGCGGGAGATCTTGCCGGTGGCGTCGATGAATTCCCGGAGGGTGACCCAGCGGCCGTCGTGTTGGATCTCGTGCCAGAGACCGATTTCGTGCGCGTCCAGCCGCTCCTCGATGTCGGCAATGCTGAAGTCGCCGGTTTCCCGGCCGCGCCAGCGCATCGGATAGGTGGGCGTGTCGGTCATTCGACGAACAGTTGGGGGAGGAATTTCGGATTCTCGGCGATGTCGGGATCGTAACCCACGGAGCCGGCGATGATACGGACGAGTTTCTGTCGGTCGTCGGGGAATACGAACAAGGGGGAGAAGGGCAGCGGTTGGCGGACGGTCGTGTAGTCCTGGGCGGCCTGGTCGTAACGGTAGATCAGGGCCGGGCGTTTGGTTTCCCCGGCCCAGCCCCAGAGTTCGCCCAGGTTCATCGCGGCGTCGGCGACTGCGGTGGGCATCTTTGCGTCGGGATCGACGTAGCCGACGAACTGGAAGCCTCCCTCCGCGGCGCGGGTGGTCAGCTTGTGCAGGAAGACGGCCTGCTTCTTGATCTCCACCTTGGACGCCTCATTGAAATAGGCCGCCATCGGCGCGGTGAATCGTTGGATGCGCTGCGGCACAATCCAATCGCCCGGTTGGATGTCCAGGACGCCCTGGTCGAGCAGTTTCTTGCGGAGCGGCTTTAGAGCCGGGGCCCATTGGAGGGCAAAACTGTCGGGGCGGACGTCGATCAATTCGAAGAACCGTTGCAGGAGGTAGGCCCGGAAGACGGGGTTGGCGCTCTTGTCGCGGTGCAGGTTGTCGATGAGTTCGAGGGCTCCGGTGGTATAGCTTGAATCCGTCCCGTCGGCCAACGCGGCGAGACCGGTGTCGGTGAACAGTTTCTTCTCGGGGGAAGGCCCGAGTTCTTCGAGGGTGAAGTCCGCGTCGGGGAACTGTCGTTTTTCAAAGCGGATTTCACTCGGGGAGACAGTCGGGTCGTAGGCGTCGCCGGCGGGGCGGCCGAATTTGTCCTCCTCGATTTCGCCGCGGATGTAGATCACGCGCGTGCGGTCCGGATCGGTGGTCGGTCTTTTTTTCTCCAGGATGCGGACGCGGGTCAGGGTGTTGAGGGATTCGTCCTCGGCCAAGAGGCTGAGCGCGGCGCGTTCGGCGGCGGAGACCTGCGACGGTGATTCGATCAGGGGCGCCTTGTTCTCGATGGTCCCGCGGATGCCGTCGTTCTTCCAGGCCAGGAGGTCGTGGATCATGTCCGGGATCTGCGGGTTGGCGGCGGTGACCTCGCGGGAGCGACGGACGTTTTCAATCGGCGCAAAATCGCTGGTCTGGAACTGCCGCAGGGTGGAGACGAAGTTGGGCAGGGTGTCGGGATCGGCGAGGTTCTTCTGAACCGTCTCCCAGGTTTCGATCTTGCGCTTGAATTCATCGAATTTCCGGTTCAGGGCCTGGAAGCGGAAGGTGAGTTCGGAGGTGACCTTGAGTTCCTCGAGTTGCGGCGTGGCGAGGGCCTGAAGGACGGGGAGATTGCCTTCGATCTCCTTGAGCCCGTCGCGGATGGCGTCCTCCCCCTTTTGGAGATCCAATGATTCGCCGGCGATCTTCTCGACCTTGTCGAGTTCCTCGCCGAAGCGCGCGCTCCTGGCTTCCCGTTCCCCGAAGAGCCAGGCTTCCCACTGATTGCGGCATTCGATGAGGCGATCCTCGACGTCCGGCGCAAAGTCGGCCGCGACGGCCTGTTGCAGCGCCTCCGCCTCGGCGAAGTGCTTCAGATATTGCTCCGGCGAGAACTCGACGAAGCCGTCCTCGCCCTGCTGCAGGATCCAGAGGGCCTTTTCCTCGGCGAGGCGGCGGATCTTGTCTTCGCGTTCGATGAAGGAATTGGCCTTGGCGAGCGCGGCGTTGAGGCTGGGGATGGCGAGGAGGCTGACGTCGTTGGTGACGATCTGCTCGCGGAAGCGATGCGCGGCGACCGGTTGGCGTTGGCGGCCGTATTGTTCCAGTTCGGCGGCGAGTTGATTGGCCCGTCGATTGGCACGGACGATGGTGACCGCGGCGATGGTGACGGCCATGACAATCAGGGTGACGGTCACCAGAGCCAGTTTGTTCATGCGCTCCCGTTGGCGCACCTGGTAGCGGACCAACCGGAAATACTTGTCAAACTTCTCCTCGAACTCCTCGGGGACGGCGCGTTCGAAACGTTGCAGTTCCTGCCATTTCTTGGCCAGCGCCTCGAAATCGGCTCGAAGTTCCGCCACGGGGCGTCTTCGGACGGCGAGGTATTTCTCCTCGCAGACATTGATGATGTGCTGCAATTCGCCGAACACCTTCTTGTAACGCCGGTCTTCCTCGGTTTCGTCGGCGCGCCGTTTGATCCATTCACGGGCTTCCTTGAGCGCGCCGAGTTCCTTCTCGTCGAGTTCGAGCTGAAACTCGGATCGCAGCGTGTCCACGCGATCGGCGACTTTGCGGGCATCCTCCCAGCGGTCCTTGTCGCGGAGTTCGGCAAGTTGTCGCAATCGGGCGCGGACGCGCAGGGTCTGGGCGCGGCGCCAGAGATCGAGATCCTGGCCGGGAGAGAATTCCAGCCGCTCCAGGCCCGCGAGGATTCCCAGGGTCGCGCCCACGTCGTCTTTCTCCACGGCGGCTTCGAGTTTCTCCAAACGCGCGCGCGCAAACTTCTTCTCCAGGCGGGCGGCTTCGGTGGCGGCGTCGGCATTGTCCGGCTTGAGCCGTCCGATCAGCCTCAGGATGGCCAGGGCGCGGTCGTCTCGTCCGGACAGGATGGCCTGGCGATAATCCCGGTAGAGGGGGTGCCCGGCATCGATGGCCTTGGAGAACTCCTCGTTCAACGCATGGACGTGATCCTCGTTGAAGGCCTTGGGGACCGGGTGGTCCTTGCCTTCGCAATGCGTCCGCCATTGGCGTTCCTCTCGGAATCCGAGAACGGAGATCATATCCAGCACGGCGGGCGAGGCTTCGGCGAGATGCAGTCCGGCGGCGATCTGGCCGCCGCGGATCAGCGCCACGGATTGTTCGAGACGCAGGTTGACTGCCCGGCAGACCTCCGCGTATTCGCGGGCCAGTTTGAGATCCTGGAACTGGCGTCGCGGATCGCCGAGCGAGTCGACAATCTGCTGCACCAGGCGTCTGGCTTCGGCGATATCCATGGCAATCAGGTCAGTTTCAAATCCGGCTCCATTTGCGCCATCAGCCAGAGCAACGGCGCATCGACTCCATGCGGCGCAAGGCGCGCCGGATCCGGAGCAATGCGTTCGTCGTCGATCCGCGTCGGCGAATGGCCGAATGAGCTGGCGGCGAAGTAGCGGACTTCCGAGGAAATGGATTCGGCGGCGGCGACAATCTTGGGGCAGGTTCCGCGCAGCAGGTCGCGCAGTTTGTCCGAATGGGCGTCGATGGCCTTGAGGTCGAGTCGGTGGTCCGCGATGACGGGTTTCAGATCCTGCAGGGGCAGGGCATTCGACCAGGCGTCGTGTTTGCCGACGACCAGCGCGAGCGGGGTGTCGAGTTTCTGGCCGGGGGCGAGTCTCAGGTGTCGTTGCGCGCTCAGCAGGGTTTCCGCCAGAATGGCGTCCTGCCGGTCGAGCGGCTTGGCGGCGAACTGCGGATCGCTTTGATCGTTCAGGAGCTTGCGGAAGTTGGAGTTGCTGAACGGATCGAACAGGAACAGCAGGCCGCCGGCATGGGTGATGTGTTGCGCGCCGGGTGAATCCGGCGTGTCGGCGCCGGGGAGGAAGTCCGCGCCCTGGTTGTCGTAGAACGCGAGCGCAAACGGATCGAACGAATGTTCCGGCGAACTGGCGCGGAAGACATAGGGGCGGGGCAGGCGAGCCATGCGGCCGTAGCGCGAAACGGAATCGTAGGAACCGTCGTCGTGATCGGTCGGCGCGATGTAGGCCTCTTCCGGCGTCTTGGCGTTGGTCAGCGCGCGTTGTCGGGCGTTGAGCGTTTCATTGGCCTCGGGGTCGGCGTCCTGGAGGCTGATTTCGAATTCCCGATGCAGGGTTTCGGGCAGGACCCGGAGCGAGGCGGCCAGGAAATGGGATTTGCCCGAGCCGGTGTCGCCCAACAACGAGACCATGTGCTGGGGAAAGCCAACGAATCCCGCGGGGAGTCGGCGATGGCAATGCGGGCAGGCGAGGTCGGGGCAGGGGAGGCTGAATTCATCGAGCGCCAGCCCTTCGTCGTTGAAGCGCGTCGGCAGGAATCGTTTTGCCGCCGTTTCTCCGAGGATGGGGTCGCCGCGCAGCGAGTCATGAACGGCGATGTGCAGGATGTCTCCCGCGTCGAAACGGAGCCAGCAGGACGGGCACTGGAGCGGACCCTGGTCGGGAAGCGCGGCCGGCGCGTCGCGTTTGAGATCCTCCCAGGTCACGTGGATTTCCTCGGCCGGTTCGGGCGTGACCGGGGCGGCCGGAGCGGCGACCGGGATGCCGACCGGCACGGCCTCGGTCCCGTCGGATTGCGCGGGCGTCGCCGTGGGAAGCGGAGGGAGATCGGATTCGGATTCCTGTTCGGAAAGGATCACCGGGGTGATCACCTCGGCGGCGGGATTGACGAAGACGGTCCCGCCCTCGTCTTCCTCCTCCAGTTCGACCTCCGGGAAATCGTCGTCGGCGAATGCGAAGTCATCCGATGCGGGTTTGCCGCTGCCGTCGTGGCCGAATTCATCCCAGAGATTCTGCAGATGAAAGCCGGCCTTCACGCCCATCGGGCGGACGGCGGAGCGGGGATGACGGCGGTTCTCGCGCGCGACGCGGCAGAGATTCAGCGCGGGCATGGGGCCATCGCGCGCCTCGGTCATGGAGTCCTGCAGGAACCATTTGGTGTGATCCAGCCGCGAAAGCCAGGTCTCGAGGTTCTTGCCGCCGCGCAGGGCGATGAAATGTCGGCCCACCTTCACCGCGTAATCCTCGCCCAGCGCGAGTTCGGTGTAGTTGACGGCCTCGCCATTGACGAGGAGTTGGGAGCCGGGGCGTTTGTTGGTCAGGCTGACGCCGAAACCTTTCAGAAGCTTGAGCTCGCAGTCGATTCCCTCCTCTCCGTCGCCCAGGTCCAGATCCGCGCCCGCTCCGCTGCCGATGGTAAAGGGATTCTTGTCCGCCAAGACATGGGATCCCGACACGCAGTCGTAGATGGCCCAAGCAATTTTTTCGGTCGAGGTCGACATGGATTCAATCGCGCCTCAGCGCGGCAGGAAAGTAGAGCCGAAACGATTGCGGGGCAAGGAGAAGGAGGCGGGCGACATTCTTGTCGCCGTGGCCCTGAAAGGGCCAGGGAGGGACGTCGTGCAACGGGCGCGTTGGGGAGGCGGGGTGAGAATAAGGCATGCCGCACGTGGTTTGTGCCGGCGTTGCGGACAGCGCCACAGGAATGTCGCCCCTCCTTGGGTTACTTCAATCCTCTCAAGTAAACGATCAGGTCGGAGAGTTCCTGGTTGTTCAGCGCTTGTTCCAAGCCCGCCGGCATGAGGGAAATGGCGGAGGTTTCAATGGACTGGATCTTCGCGCGTTGGATCTGGGAGATTTCGCCGGCGACGTTAATGAGGTGGATGGAGGATTCATCCTCGCGGGTGATGCGTCCGGAGAGCGCTTCACCGTCTCTGAGGTTCACCGTCATGGGTTCGTATTCGCGGGCGAAACTGGCGTTGGGGTAGACGATGGCTTCGAGGAGGTCACGGGTGGTGCGGATGCCTCCGATCTGGCTGAGGTCGGGGCCGATGACGCCGCCGGTTCCCTTGACCCTGTGGCAGACGATGCAGGCGGCTTTCTTGAAGGCTTCGACGCCCCGGTCGGGATTGCCGGCGAGGAGGCCGGCTTCCAGTTCGGCGAGGCGTTGGTTGCGTTGCTTCTCTCCGGCCTGGAGTTGTTCGACGATCGGTTGGACGAGTTTGCCAACGCGCGGATTGTCGTAGCGGGCGGCGATGCTTTGGAGTTGGTCGAGCGTCAGGGCGGATCGGGCGGTGCAATCAGCGAGCGCGGTCAGCAGCGCAATGCCGGAATCGGGGTTCTTGTCTGAGGCAAAGGCTTCGAGCAGGGACGCCAGTTCGAGCGGGCCGCAGGACTCGACGATGGGCAGGAGTTGCGCGCGTTGGGAATCGACAAGCCGGCTTCCTGCGAGAATTCGGGCAGCCTGGGCGCGGCGGTCGGGGGAACGGGTCGCTTCGAATTCACCGAGCAGGGTTGCGAAGAGATCGGCCGGCAGCGGAATGGCGCGGGGAGCCAGAGCGGCGATGGCGGCGATCCGCGTTTCCCGGGGCAGGGAGGTCCGCAGCGCGATTTTCCTGAACTGGAAATCTGCCGTGTTGCCGCTCCGTTTGACTGCGGCTTCGATGGCGGCGTCGAGGATGGCGGGATCGGAGGAATCCAGGAACGCGACCGGAGCCCGGCTCCACGGAGGCGGCGGGTTCTTGAGTCCGGCGCGGGCGATGGTTTGGAGCAGCGCGCGGTGGGCGGCGGATGGAAGATCGCCGGATACCAGCCCTGCGCTGATGAGATCTTGAATTTCCTTCACGTCAGCGAAAGCGAGCAGGGTGTCGGTGAGCGCGGGCGCCGTGGCGTCGGTGGCTGCGACCAAGCTGGTCTGCAGGCGGTCCTTGATGGGGGCGGCCCATTTGCGCGCCGTGGCGATGCGGATCGCGTGGCCGCGGAGGGTTTCGTCGTTCGATTTCAGGGCGTTGGTCAGGTCGTCGGGGGTGAGGCCGCCTTCCTTCATCTGATCGAGCGCGATGAGGGCGCCCCGTTGGACCAACGGCTTGCTGGACGTGAGGCCGATGCGGACGGCCGGGGCGTCGCTGAGTTCGATGAGCGCGTAGATGAGCGAATGCTGGAGGAATCGGTCGCCGTCGGCGGTTTCGAGTGACTTGAGCAGGGCGGGGATGGCGGATTTGTCGCCGATGCGGCCCAGGGCGGTCGCGCATTCGCGGCGGATGGCGGGTTCATCTGTGACGAGCAGCTTAAGCAGGGACGGAAGCGCGGCCTTGTCGCGCCGGGTGGAGACGCCGCGCGCGGCGGTGAGACGGACCGAAGCGGATTTGTCTTCCAGCGCCGCGCGGGCGGCTTCGCGCGCAGCGGTTGAAGGCATGCGCGTCAAGGCCCAGACCGCGTTGCGGCGGGCTTGGATGCTCTTGGATTGGGCTAACGTTTCGCGTAGCGCGGGGATGGCGGGTTCGCCGCGCAGGGCGAGTTGTTCTATCGACTTGTCGCGGATGTTGAACCGGGCGTCATCCAGCAGGGCGGTCAGTTTCTCCGCAGGCGCCTTGGCCCAGTCGATCTTGAGGCCGCGTGGGTCGACAGGCGCCTCTTGTCCTTTCTTGCGGATGCGGTAGATGGCGCCGCGAACCTCGGGTTTTTCGATGGAGGAGGTGGGGCAGCCATAGAGGAACCAGCCGCCGGTGTCGATGACGAGGAGGCTGCCGTCGGCGTCCTCAAAGACGTCGGTGAAGTGGGAGTAGGGGCTGGAGGATTCGAGGAAGACCTGGTCGGTGGAGGTGAAACCGGCGCCGTTTCGTTCGAGTTGGAGGCGGTAGACCTGGTGCGTGTTGAACTCGCAGAGGAAGAGGTCGTCCTTGTATTCCGCGCCGAAGGCGCCGCTGCGGTAGCGGGTGAGTCCGGGCGGCGCGACCCAGCCGCGGCGGCTGACCGGTGGGAGCAGCGGGTGACTGGTCTGCGGCAGGTCGGCGCCGCGTCCGGGGTTGAGATTGTATTTCGCGCCGTGGAGCCAGTGCAGGACGGCATCGTGGCGGCCGTTGATGCCGTCGTAGACCGCAACCGTGCCAAGGACTTCGCCCTCGGCGGTGAAGGTGACTTCGACGGGGTTGGCCTTGCCGCCATGCGCGAGATCCTCGGTGTCGGAACCGTCGGGCCAGGCGGAGAAGACGCCGGGGGCGCGGCTGGTCCAAGGGCCTTTCAGGTCGAAGCCGGGCGACGGATCGCCAAGCGTCCAGCCGTGTTGGCCGCCGCACCAATAAAGGCGGCCGTCGGGGCCGAGGACGGGGCCGTGAAAGGCGGAGGACATGCCGTTGAAGCCGAACTTGCCGTTGACCGGGGTTTGTTCGTCGGCTTTGCCGTCGCCGCCGGTGTCGGTGAACCTCCAGACGTAGGGCGGGGAGCAGACGTAGAGCGAGCCGTTGAGCCACTGCGCGCCGTTGGGG
>Ga0181573_10004847_pt1 | contig 11330 bp, 10 predicted proteins | sample 101ome_25_FD_148643 | JGI IMG/M metagenome (GOLD analysis project Ga0181573, IMG submission 148643) | Coastal salt marsh microbial communities from the Groves Creek Marsh, Skidaway Island, Georgia - 101409BT metaG (spades assembly) | ecosystem: Environmental > Aquatic > Marine > Intertidal zone...
AAACGTCGAGGACATTTCTCTCATCCTGACCGCGCGCCTTCGATCCGCTCCGACCGACGAAGTCTGGGTTCACTCGATGCCGTCGCGTACTGCGCACATCCTGAGGCTTCTGCGACTCGAGCACTTGTTCCGGCTCGTGCCTGAAAACCACGGCGAGGCGAACTAGTCGGTGAGCTCGGTACAGGAAGGGCCCCTGCCGTGTGCGGCAGGGGCCCTTCTTCGTACCCTGCAGCCGTGCCTCCCGGACTTCAGTGATCTCCCGCGAAGCGACCCTTGATGTCCCCAAAGGTGGACAGGCCGTCGTCCACCGGTCCTCGCCGCAACGTCTCCTCCGCTCGATCTCGTGCCACTACGACCGGAGACAGACCTGTACGCTTCGACTCTTCGAAGATCGCCTTGAGCCGCTGTCCGATGTCGACGACACGCTCCTCGACCGCGGCGATCGGTGAGAGGCCCTGATAGATCAGCGTGAAGGCCATCGCCCCACCTCCGTTGATGACGTAGTCGGGTGCGTACAGGATACCCCGCGCTGAAAGCCGCTCGGCATCACCGGGCTCCTCGAGCTGGTTGTTGGCAGCTCCAGCCACGATCGAACAGGCCAGGACCGGAATCGTGCGGCTATTCAGTGTGGCACCGACCGCGCATGGTGCGTAGACATCGCACTCGGTCGACGACACGTCCTCCGGTGCGATGACCGACCCGCAGCACGATCGGGCGATCCGATCCGCGACGGTGGGATCCAGATCAGACACGAGGACCGTCGCCCCTCCGTCACCAAGAAGCCTCGCGAGGGAGGCGCCGACCGACCCGACTCCTTCGACGAGTACACGCCGACCCTCCAGACCGGACGTCCCGAAGCGTTGCTCGACGGCCGCCCGAATGCCGGCGAAGACACCGAGGGCTGTAAACGGACTCGGATCCATCGGACCTGCAGAGCGACCGTGAACGCCGATCACGAACTCGCTCACCTCGGCAATCGTCTGCATGTCCCTGGTCGTGGTCCCCAGATCGGCGCCCGTTCCATATCGCCCGCCAAGAGAGTTCAGGAGTCCGCCGAAACGAAGCATGAGCCCCCGGCGCTCGTCCTCATCGAGAGGCCGCGGGATGGCCAGGACGGTCTTCCCACCCCCGAACGGAAAATCCATCGCGGCCCACTTGAGCGTCATCCCTTCTGACAGCCTGAGCGCATCGTGCAGGCCGTCCTCGGGGCGGTCGTAAACCTTCATTCTCAAGCCACCCGTTGCCGGGCCGAGTGTATCGTCGTGAATCGCGACGAACACCCACGTTCCCGTGGGCCGATCTTGACGAACCACCACACCCAGACCGTCCCACTGCGAGAGAATCTCGAGAAACGAAGCGTCATTCACGGCTGGTCCACCTCGTCGTCGGGCGCTGGGCATCAGTGAGACACGATGCGAGCGTAGCTCTCCGGGTTCCACTGTGGTCGTTCCGTTCGCGTCCCGAGTTCCATACCCAGGTAAAATACCAGCCGACCGATCCTCGATGCCTTCTCCGTATCGATCCGATCCGGCTCGTCGTCGCGCCCATGATAGTCGTCGTGCGTTCCGTTGAAGAAGAACAGCACCGGGACGCCGTTACGCGCGAAGTTGAAATGATCGGAGCGAAAGTAGAAGCGCTCCTCTGGCCAGAGATCGTCGATCGCTGTCATCCGAAGCTCGGGGTGTGCCCGATTCACCTCGTTCAGGGTCTCGCCCAGGTCCGAATGCTCCTTGCCGATCGCGACGATCGTGTCCGGCCAGTTTCGCCCCACCATGTCCGTGTTGAGGTTGGCGACCATCGATTCGAGAGGGACGGTCGGATTCTCAGCGAACCACTCGCTACCCCAGAGCCCCTTCTCCTCGCCGCTGACCAGGAGGAAGAGCATCGACCGCCTCGGAGCCACAGTCAGAGAGGCCATCGCTTCCGCGACCTCGATCACCGCCGCCGTGCCCGATGCGTCATCGTCAGCCCCGTTGAAAATCGAGTCGCCGTTGGCATCCGGCGAACCCATTCCCACATGATCCATGTGCCCCGAGTACACGACGTACTCGTCACGCAACTCGGGATCGCTGCCGTCGAGGATCGCGACGACGTTCGGAGCCACCTCCTCGATGTCTCTCGCGCGCTGCACGACGGTCATGAGCAACTCGTCCGTCTCGTGCACCTCGACACCTCGACCGACTCGGCCCGCGAGCGCCTGAAGATCGATACCCCTTCCGGACAGCACCCGAGCCAGGGCAGACGTGCGAATCTCGAGCATCGGCACGAATCCCCCTTCTTCGGACGATCTCTCGGTGGCGCCCCAGCCCTTCGACACCGCAGGCGCCAGCGAACGACGGACACCTCGCGACCACTGCTCGTCGCTCGACGAGTTCGCGACGAGCACAGAGGCCGCTCCAGCCTGCCTGAGCGCGTTGAGGAACCCGTACATCTGTCTCTCCGTCCCCGCTGCGTTTCGCCCGGGGACCACCGCCACATGACGACCCTGAATCCGCCGTCGCTGAGACCGGCTCAGACCCCCCGCTCCTGAAACGAGGATCAGGTCCGCTCCGACTTCCGCGGAACCTGCCCCGAACAGGGGACGAACATCCTGACCGTATCGCAGCCGCTGGCCCCCCGACACGACGAACGAGCGGTCAACATCGACCTCGACAGAGCGAAGCGGGTACCCCTGGATGAACGAACCGTCCGGCATTCCGCCCCGCAGCCCCATCCGACGGAACTCCGACGCAGCCCACTCTGCGGTCATGTCGAGACCAGGACTTGGCGTATCCCGGCCACCCATCGAGTCGTGCGCGATGACACCGATACGCCACGCGAAGTCTGCCTCGGAGATCGAGCGCGCTGCGGCCTCGATCTCCTCCCGTCCGGCGTCCTGAGCCTGAACGGAAGAGGCATCGAAGGCCACCACGATGGCCAGGGCCACCGAAGCGGCGGCAGGGATTCCGAAGCAGAACGACCTCATGATGAGAACTCCGTGAGCGCGATCATCCCGCCCACACTGCACATGCGCGTGACGCTGCAAGATCGATCAGCCAGCCGGCTTGTTGAAGCGTCAGCCGGGAAAGAGTCGCATCAGCAAAGTTTCGAGTTCGTCCTCCGAGCGAGGTCCACGCAGGACGACCCACCCGGTCTCCGTCGCCACTCGCACTTCATTCAGGTCCGCACTCAAGTCCGGGAGCACGTCGAGAGCCACGTCCGGTTCGAGCAGAAACACCTGCATCATGTCTTCGCTCTCGAGTCGCTGTGTCGTGACGGTTCCCAGAAACGCTCGCCCGTCACCGATGTTCTCCGTGAGCACCACCTCGAAACCCGGCACGGCCTGAAGAGGCTCATCTCCCAATCGGTCATCGTCCTCGGACACGATCCGAACGCTGCCCCGCTCCGCACCGAACTGACTGGTGAACACCGTCGGAGACTCTGCACGTCGGCGCTCCGTCAACACGGCCGCTCCCTGTTCTCCGGCAGCCCCGTCGTCGGCCTTGACCATGTTGGCTGGTGGACCCGCCTGCGGCCCGGCCGCCATCAAGTCCGCAGGGATGCTCTCCTGTGCCTCTGAAGCTGCCACGGGCGCCGCGGCCTCATCCGCGGCCATGTCAACAGCACTCACTGCGTCCGATGAGATCGCATCGGCCGAACGGCCCGCATAGACGCCGATGTTCTCCTCAGCCTCCGACGCGGAGCCCGCGACATCGGGTTCCGTGACATCAGCTTCTGAAGCGCCGGTTCCCGACGCGACCGAGCGAGTCGGCAGGTCAGCGCGGGCATCGAAGGCGTCGGGGTCGATCGCCCGCGTCGGCTCGGCATCTGACCATTCCGTCGCGGCTTCGGCGACCATCGGAACGGCAGACCCACGCACCGACGAGCCCTCCGGTTCGAGTAAAGAACCGGATCCTTCCGCGTCGGCCCGCTGCGTCGCTCCCCTGACGGGCCCAGACTCCACACCGCCACCCCGCAGCATCCATCCGACGCCGAGCGCCAGGATGACGGATGCGGCCCAGCTCCATCGGACCACACCCATGGACCGCCGCGAAGGCGCAGGTCTCGTCCTCTCTACGTAGGCGCGCAACTCCTCGAAGCTCGGCACCTCGACCGCCGGCTCTGCGAGCCCTAGCACGGCGTGAGCATCCGCACGAACGGCACGCTCGACTTCGAGGCGCTCTGCGCACTCCGGGCAGAGGTCCAGGTGCTCCCTGACCCGGCGCCCTTCGGCTGCGGGGTATTCGTCGAGCGCGCCGTCCAGGTAGGCATGCAAGGCACCCTCATCGACGTGCGACATCGTCGTTCTCCCTTTCTCGATCATTGTATGCCTCTGCCAGCCGCTTCCGAGCCCGGGCGAGTGTCGTTCCCACCGCACCCACGGCGAGATCCAGCTGTCGTGCAATGTCCGTATAGCTCTGTCCCGCGTCCCAGAGCAGCAGCGCCTCACGGTCTTTCACGGACAGCGAGTCCAATGCCTCCCGGACTGCGACCCATCGCTCCTTCTCAGCGAGTCGGGACTCCGGATCTCCGAGTCGGGAAGGTCCCTTCGCTTCAGCGTCGCTCTTGAGCAGCACCAGGTGCTTCTTCCGCCGAATGGCCGTGCGGGCTTCATCCCTCGCGAGATTGGCCGCAACCTGAAACAGCCAGGCCCTCGGCTTCTTGGGCTCGTGCTGCAGTGCACGAACGAACGTCTCCTGAGCCAGATCACGGGCCCGTTCCTCGTCCCACACCTTACGGTGCAGAAACCGCACGAGCTCCGGAAATGTCGTCCGGTACAGGTCATTCCAGTCGATGCTGCTCATTCGCGTTCGTCGATCCTCTGCCCACTTCCATGCGATGGGTGCCGTAAACCGCGACGGCGGCGGTCAAACTCCCGTTGCAAGCGCCCACGGCGCAAACATTGTGATTCATCCGATACGACGACCACACGCCCCCCCCTTGCACACGATCTCGAGTCTGGACTGATTTTCCGGGCCTGACGTGATGCCGACCGGAGGACAGATCGTGAACATCGTGGTGCTGGGCGGCGGCCGAGTTGGCAGCGCCATCGTGCGCGACCTGACGGCCGAAGACGACTTTGACGTACTCGTCGTGGACATCGACCCCGTGGCGGTCGAGAACATGACCCACTTCGGAGCGGACGGAGTCGTGGCAGACCTGTCCCAGGTCGAGAACGTGATTCGAGCAGTGCGGGACGCCGACCTGGTCGTCGGTGCCGTGCCTGGTTTCATGGGCTACCGAACGGTGAAGCGCGTGCTTCAGGAGGGACGTCCGATCGTGGACATCTCCTTCTTCGAAGAGGACTCGTCGGGGCTGGAGGAATTGGCCGCGAGCGCCGGAGTGCCGTGCCTCGTCGACTGCGGCGTCGCCCCGGGCCTCGGGAACCTCGTCCTCGGAAACCGGGAAGAGTACTTCGACGTCACCGAGTCGTACGTATGCTTCGCCGGTGGATTACCGGAGGAACGGGTGTGGCCCTGGGAGTACAAGGCCCCGTTTTCTCCCGCGGACGTGATTGCCGAGTACGTTCGACCCGCCCGCCAGCGAAGGGCAGGCCGGGAAATCACGAGGCCGGCCCTCACCGACGTCGAACTGATCGAGATCCCGGGCGTCGGCAGCCTGGAGGCGTTCAATACGGATGGACTCCGCTCTCTTTTGCGGAATTGCTCGACCCCGAACATGGTGGAAAAGACCCTGCGGTATCCAGGACACGCCATCCGTATGCAGATCCTGCGAGAGGCAGGATTCTTCTCGACGGATCCGATCCAGGCTGCGTCCGGAAGCGTCGTGCCACGAGACGTGACCGAGTCTCTGCTGTTCGACGCATGGCGATTCAACGACGGTGATCTGGACCTTACGGTGCTTCGAATCGTGATCGAAGGGACCAAGGACGGTCGGGCGGAACGCCACACCTACAATCTCGTCGATCACTACAATCCCGCCACCGAGACGATGTCCATGGCGAGAACCACCGGCTACACGTGTACGGCGATGGTGAACCTCGTTGCGCGGGGCGTGTGGACGCAGCCCGGGTTGGCCACGCCCGAGGTGATCGGCAGGGATCCGACGGCCTACGATGCCGTCATCTCCCATCTCCGGGAGCGTGACGTCTACCTCGACATGGAGGTCGAGGCGCTGTAAGGCACCCTAGTGTGATCGCAAGATCGGGTATTCGCCGGCTTCGATCTGCTCGTCGAGCAATGCCCAGTTCGCAAAGCCGTCGTCCGACCTGGGTTCGAGAAGCGTGAAGGCGAGTCGACCGAGCGGCTGATCGACCCGAACCGCCACCGTACCCGGGGGAAGCTCGACGGAGGCTGCCCTCCACGAGCCGAACAGCACACGCTCGTTGCGACCCTGGAAGGCGCGTGGGGCGACCGAGGTCGAATCCATGACGAAGCGTTCGACCCGCACTGTTCCCATGGGTGCAGAGCTCGTCTCAATCCCATGAGCCCTCAACCGGACGATGGCATCACCGGCTTCGGGAAGCACGTAGTACATGGCGGGAACGGTCTCCACGGCGGTCGGTGAAAACGTACCGAACTCGTACATCGAGACCGGAGTCGAGACCTCCTGGCGGCGAAGAATGATTTCGCCGGTCTGCGGGTGGCGCTCCTCGGCGACTTCCCCCATCAGGATGGTCACCTCCTCCTCCGACTGTTCGAAGGTGGCACGCGTGGCGAGTTCTTGTCCGACGACGCTCGCGTCAGCTGCCTCGACGATGCTCCTGATGCGGCCCGCATGCTCCTGCGCGAAGTCCAGAATCTCCTCTACGAACCAGAGCGTCCCCATGACACGATCTTCGAACGTATCGTAGGCGTACGCCTCTGACAGGATCGCCATCCGGTTGCGAAGTCCGATGTAGTTGTTGTTGAAGCGTGGCCGATGATCGAAGGTGTACCAGCCGGGACGCCGGGGGCTCGCGTTCCCGTAATAGTAGTAGTCCCAACCGTGCTTCTGCCTGATCCGGTCGGTCACCTCGGGCAGCCACTCGTCACGAAGAAAATCGTCAATGGACGTCGGCGTGTTCGGATGCAGGGGAGGTGAATACGTAAGGTGGTAGGCATGCTGCGTCCCGTTTGTCGTGTGCAGATCCACACCCACATGAGGGTCGTAGGCAGTCATCATGGCGACGAGGGAACGCGCCTCGGGGGAGTCGAGCTTCATGTGGTCCCGGTTCAGATCGAGCCCCTGAGCGTTCGGCCGCTGGCCCATGCCCCCGAGAGGGCCGTGCTGACGGGGACGATTCCGAAGGTCGACCCGTTCGTTTCCGTCTGCGTTATAGATCGGTGCGACCAGCAGCACGAGATCGTCCGTCCAGGACGGATACTCACCCCGAGCGAAGTCGCGCAGAAGCATTTGCAGGGCCTCCTTACCGCAGACCTCACCGGCGTGAATGTTCCCCTGCAGATAGACGCGCGTCTTGCCCGTCGTCCGAACCGCCTCCGGCGACGCGTCAGGCGCTCCGACGACCAGCAACGGCAGCCGGCGGCCCTCGTTCGTGTATCCGAAGCTCGTCAGGTGAATCTCATCCGAGCTCGCTGCAAGCGCTTCGACAAAACGCATCACGTCGTCGTAGCTGCTCGTCTCGATGAAGTCCGTCGCTTCCGCACGGGTCAGCAGGTCGTCGAATGAATCCTGAGCCCGGACCGGGTGAGCCACGGAAAACCCGACGAAAAGAGTTGTGGACAGAGCGAACACGGTTCGGCAGCGAGTCATTCCGAGATCCTCCATGGGTGGATGCGGGGCAAACGTAGTCGGCCTGGCAGGATCCGTATAGCTTCCGACGCGAGCGGCGCAGACGACCGCGTTTCGCCGCCGGCGTTCCTTCATCCAGCCCGAACGGTGTCGACGGCTCTCCCTGTTTTCTACAACTGTCTGAACTGCCCGTCCTACTGCTGTTCCTACCCGAGGATTCCCGTCACCGCGCGTGACATTCGTAGGCTCGCGGGGCACTTCGGGATTCAGGAGGAGGTGGCTGCCGCCGACTTCACGAAGCAGGGCTGGACCGCACGCGAGCGGGTCATGCAACACCAGCCGGACGAGGTCTTCGGATCCGCCTGCCGCTTCCTGGACCTCGAGACGCGGCTCTGCACCGTTCATGCCGTGCGACCGTCGGTGTGCCGCGGGCATCCGGACGGCCCAAATTGTGGTTATTACACCTTTCTCATGGCAGAGCGCCGGGATCAGGAAGATCCGGACTTCAACGCCCGAGCGTACAATGTGCCGGGAGAGTTTCCGGAACTCGAAGAGGGAGACCGCTAACTACCGAACCGGAGCCACCCTGATCCACGAGAGGGTGGTCGGTCACCGGCTCGCCCCCCCGGCGAGCGAGTCGACGTAGCGAAGGTGATCCGCATCGAGGCGGGATGCCGCCTCGGCAAGAACGGACAAACCCGCCAGCGCACGCTCGAGTTCGTCCGGGCGCAGACTCATCAGGAGGGCGTCTACCCGTGCAGCGTCGAAGAGGGGCGCAGAATCGCGAATGGCGCGCCCCTTCGCCGTCAGGAGAACGTTCATGACTCTCCGATCGGCGGGATCCCGACTCCGCTCGGCAAGTCCTGAAGCTTCTAGCCGCTTCAGATTGAGAGACATGGTCGAAGCTGTAACGCCGAGATGGTCCGCCAGTTCACCGACCATGACCGGGTCCGAGTCGTCGAGGAGTCGAAGCAGGCGGAGCTGGTGATCCGTGATCCGGTCCCCGCCCGGAGCCGGCGCCCACGACCGGATCGCGAGTGCGTCACCCAGTCTCGCCAGGGTGTGCATCACCACGTCTACCTTCGCCATGGCGCATATTGTACAACACTTTGACTCGTCAAATCAATATTCTTATTGCTAGTCGTGTCCATGGATACGTGCGTCCGCATCGTTACGACACTCCCTCGATGCGACACTCCCCCGATCGCCCGTCGTCCAGACCAGAGCGGCCTCGACCCTCTTTGGCTCCTCCGCACCGGCGCACTACTTTCGTCCCTGTCGGACGCGATGACCCGAACCCGTCGCAACACCGCCATGTTCGAGTGGATCAACACCCCGGAAGCCTGGGTTGCGCTACTGACCCTGACTGTGCTCGAGATCGTTCTGGGCATCGACAACATCATCTTCATCGCGATCCTGTCTGAGCGCGTGAAGGAGGCTCAGCGAGCCAGGGCGCGCAGGGTCGGTCTGACGATCGCCATTGCGACCAGGATCATGCTCCTCTTCTCTCTCGCATGGATCATGCGCCTCACCGACCCGCTCTTCACCATACTGGATCATGAGATTTCCGGTCGAGACCTGATCCTGATCACGGGGGGGATCTTTCTGCTGTTCAAGTCCACCCGTGAGATCCACCACAAGCTCGAGGGAGAGCACCACGAGCGGTCCACCGGAGACCACCTTTCATTTGGAGCGGTTGTCCTTCAGATCGCCCTGCTCGATATCGTGTTTTCTCTCGATTCGGTGATCACGGCAGTCGGAGTCGCCGACCACCTCTCGGTCATGGTGATCGCCGTGCTGATCGCCGGATTCCTCATGATCGTATCAGCCGAGGGCGTCAGCGGGTTCGTGAGCGCTCATCCCAGTGTCAAAGTCCTCGCGCTCTCATTCCTTCTGTTGATCGGAATGTCACTGGTCGCCGAGGGTATGGGTCAGCACATCCCGAAGGGTTACGTCTACTTCGCGATGGGTTTCTCCGTGTTCGTCGAGATGATCAACCTTCGGGCGAGCCGGTCCCGCCCTGAACCGGTTCATCTTCGGGGCCCCCGCATGGACGACGCCTCAGCGGAACCCGCGGCGGAGTGACGATCCGCACCCGTCGCCCCCGGCCCGCTGCGATGTGACGAAAAAGCGGGCGCCACCCTGGAGGGTGACGCCCGCTCGAACGCTTCATCGAATCAGATGCGTCTTCCTACAGGCCCTGAACACCCGCCTCTCCACCTGCGGAGACGTTGAAGAAGAGCCACATGCCGATCGCCGAGTGTCCGGCGATGTAGCACACCATCGAATAATTGCCTGCTGCGTCTGCAACAAAGGTGATGGACTCGGTCTCACCCGGCATCGTTGCGTCGATCATCGACTGCGGATTTTCCGTGATGGCACCCGCGAACACCGGCTCCGGCGTCGGTGGGACCGTGAAATTCACCAACTCGGACGAGATCCCGAGGCTGTGCGCCATGTTCGGGTCACGGTTCTCGAGGTCGATGGTCACTTCGTAGCCCTCTGGGACCGTGATCGCCAGCTGGCCTCGAATCGCCCCGTTGTAGTTCCAGTAGTTGTTGTCCGGTGACAGACCCGCGACGACCGACAGCCGGACCGTCTTCGCATCGTGGTCCACCTGATACCAGTCGGGAATGGTCATCGGACCAGTTGGCGCCGCCGGACCCGCAGGCGCCTCCACGACAGCGGGCTCCGTGGACGGAGCGTCCGACGCACCCGAGTCTGCGGGCTCGCCACCTCCGCACGCCACGAGGAACAACGTCGCGGCGGGAAACAGCTTCAATGACTTCATGTCTCGCTATCCTCTTGTCTTCGTTGGGCCGCAGCACAGGGGGCCGCAGCCGAAACAGTTGAAGAAAAACTATCCGGATCCGAGGCGAGGTGAATCCGTGAAGGCCCGTACTGACTACGTGCGGATGTCACGTAAGCGGCGCGACGCATCCTCCCCGCCATCAGGTCGGCGCGTTGCTACCCCGGATGCCCGAATCGGTGCGCCCGGGGCATCACGCGGATCCATCCGAGCCAGGGGCCGCGTTCAGACGGACGGACGGATCAGCGGAAACCGTGGAATGTTCGCGCTTCTCCGGCCAGCGGATCGGGCGGACTCCAACGATCGGATTCGAAGTCGAGCCATCGGTCGAACAGGGCATCGGAGTACGTCGGCCCGAACGCCGGGCCAGCCATCGCCCGACCCGTCTCCGCCATGACGGCGGAGTATCCCCCTCGGGCAACCGTCACCAGGCCCACAAGGCCATCGTACGCCGTCCGGAAGTCGGGGGCAGTGAAGGTCACGCGTTGATCTTCGTAGTCGAGTCCCGGGACAGCCGACAACATGGACAGGTCCGCCGGCGGGACCGCGTGCAGCTGCGCACGTACCGGCTCCGCGAGTCGCATCACCCGAGCATCACGATGGCTTGCCATCGCCCGAGCCGCTGACTCCCGGAGATCCGCGCGAGCTTCGTCAACCGGTCTCGGATTGGCCGAAGAAGCAGACGTTGCAGTCTTCACCGTCACGAATTCCACCCACGGCATCGGCCCGGCGAGGTCCTCCGCCAGACGATCATCCCCGGATGCGAAGATCACGGGGACGCCAACCCGGCCCCACGAATACCCCACGACTTCCGTCTCCGTCACGGCCATCCCGTTCAGGACGAAAT
>Ga0181573_10004852_pt1 | contig 11311 bp, 10 predicted proteins | sample 101ome_25_FD_148643 | JGI IMG/M metagenome (GOLD analysis project Ga0181573, IMG submission 148643) | Coastal salt marsh microbial communities from the Groves Creek Marsh, Skidaway Island, Georgia - 101409BT metaG (spades assembly) | ecosystem: Environmental > Aquatic > Marine > Intertidal zone...
AAGGTGACAACCAAAAATTTTGGTTTGCTTTCTCTCTATTTTGTGATTTACTAATACTAAATGTCTAACCCAACAGGGAGTAATGAATGGAAGAAATCAAAACCCTTAGAAGGCGATTGCTTGATGAACTTGAAGATGATTACCAAGCAACTTTTGATGAATACATCAATTCGGGGCTTTGCTTTGGGAATTCAAAAGAGGAAATGGATGGAACCATGTCTGTAGTTTGCGACTACATCTGGGATGCAATCCAAGCAAGCATTGACAGTGACAGTCCAGCATTCGATAGAGCGAGCGCAAAGCTCATGGATTTGGCAATCAGAGGGATGGAGGCTCATCATGTCGTCAGAAATAAATCTTCCTAAGCTTGATTTCACTGTTCTCACTGATGAGCAGCGGGTAGAAGCTGGATTCATACAAATCCACAAGAAATGGTACTGGACGGTATCTGCCAGAGTGTCGGCTTTTTTGTCTGCTAACCCTACTTTTAGTATAGGTACAGAAGTTCCAACACTAACTGACAGAGGTGTGATGTTTAGGGCCAATGTCCTAGATTCCACAGGTGCCGTGAGAGCCACAGGAACGGCGTATGAGCGACACGAATCTAGTGCTATCAACCGTACTAGCTCCATAGAAAATTGCGAGACAAGCGCTGTGGGACGCGCTCTGGCCTTCTGCGGGTGGGGTGGGGGTGAAATAGCCAGTGCTGAGGAAATCGTCACAGCCCTAGCGGAGCAAACTGAAGCCGTTAAAGAGGCTCACTGGCTAATGATGATGGATGACGCCAGAGGGCTTAACGAATACATGAACTCGCTGAGTGAAGCCCAGCAAACGGAAGTGTTCAATAGCGGGGCTGACAAGCGGAAAACAAGCTTTAAAGCAAGGTTCCGCAAGCTTATGGCTGACGCCAATGAGCAGCTAGATGAAGAAGCGATCTACATTGCCACCCTATTAAAAGAAGGTGATTTGGCGGGCGCTAAACAGCTTATCAATGAACTTAGTGAGTTTGAACTAAACAACTTCAAAGCTAGGTTAAAGCAAGATCAAGACGCGATAGAAATCCTCAACTCAAAGGAGTTTAACGATGTACCAGATTGAAAAAGGTGTGCCCAAAGAGTCAGCGCCAAGAGGTAGATGGAGCGTTATGGCTAGCGAAATGAACGTCAACGATAGCGTCCAAGTAAAGGATTACTCCGAGGCACAGAGGCTTTGCCAAGCGATTAGGGCAAAGGGGTTTAAAGCTAGCCAGCGGAAAAACGCGGAAGGAATCAGGGTATGGAAGGAGGCACCGTCAGATGAGTGAGCAAAGAGAAAAGATTTACCCGCCAAAGGGTACTTTCAATTTCAAGGATCGCCCTGAAAACGCGCCTGATTGGTTGCTTTATCGAATGGGCATCCATGTGGAGTCCATGATTGCATGGCTTGAGGGCGAGGCTAAGAATTACATAAATGATAAAGGCTGGCTAAATCTGGATGTAACGCGGAACAAGTATGGCCCAACCCTACAGGTGAATACTTACGGGCTACAGCCAGAGCGCAAGCCGCCAGCAAACCCGCCTTCCTACGCCCCAGAGCCACCGCCACCGTCTGCTGCCCCAGAAGTAAAGGATTTCTTCGCGGAGCATGGAAGTAAAGCACCGTGGGATGAGTAATCGGCAGGGGTGAGTTACCCCATCTCTGCTGCCTTTGGCGGCTGATCTAGATCATAGGCTGGACAGCCGCCCTTTTTTGAGGACAAAGTAATGAAAATCTATCAAGCAAGCACCACCACTCACGCTGTAATGGGTGATTCAGGAAATATTCTAGGCTGGATCAAGAGACAGCCCAGTAGCACCATGTATTCTTTTTACCTGGAAGGGCAGAAGCTCCCCTTCAAGCGCCGCATTCCTACGCTTACTCAGGCTAAAAATCTGGCAATGAAGCATCCACAGCTTTGGGAAAACAAGCCAATCAATTGGACAACGGTATTGAATGGCACTGTTACATGGCTTGGCATCACCTATTTGTTATTTGCGTTTTTTAGCCATGTGGCTAACTGAAGAGCAGTTAGTTCAGCTTACTCGCAGGAAACAGCCAAGTGCCCAGATACGGGCACTAGCGGCCTCTGGAATACCCTTTAAGGTGGTATCAGGACGGCCAATTGTGATATTCAGTGATCTTGACGGCAGCGGCAAGAAGGTTAAGAAACTGTGAGGAAGTGTCCCAGAGGCAATAAGCTATACCCCAAAATGCACTACAAAGGTGGAAGCTATTACAGAGTTCACCAGAACAAATGGCAAAAGCTAGGGACTGATTACGCTAAAGCCGTAATCGCACTGAATCAAACCCAGTCTGCGGGGGATCAGTGGGCCAAGCTTGTGGACATGACTTATCAGGACTTTTCCGATCTAGCCAAAAACACCCAAGAGCAGTACAGGCTGGTGAAGCCAAAGATTCTGCATGGCTTTAGTGACTTTGAGCCTCACGAGATTACAGCGGGTGATGTCGGCCAGTTTATGCACCTTTACGCTGATACCCCCCACTTCGCCAATCGAATGCTATCAGTGCTTAGGCGAGTATTTGCGAAAGGCTTGTATTTAGGCGCTTGTGAGACTAATCCAGCCAAGTTCATTAACCGATTCAGGGAGCCACCAAGAACACGCTATTTGCTGGATACCGAATACGCGGCAATCTACCGACACGCCAACGAAGTCACGCAGATAGTGATGGACTTGTGCTATCTGACTGGGCAGCGAATTGGCGATGTACTGAAAATCCGAAGGCAGGACATAACCGAAGCCGGTATCAACATCGTCCAGCAAAAAACCGGCACTAAGCTAACTATCCAAATGACAGATAACCTGGATGAAGTTATCAATAGGGCCAAGAGGCTCCGTAGCGTCCCCTGTCAATGGCTACTTCACCCCAAGGGGAAGGCCACCCCCTACCACTATACATCGATTAGGGACTCATTCAGGCGGGCATACACGAAGGCTGGGGTTAAGGATGTCTGTTTACATGATCTGCGGGCAAAGAGCCTCACAGACTTAAAGGACGCGGGGGGCAATGCCACCGCCCTAGCAGGACATAGGACTGAGGCAACAACCGTTAGGTACCTTCGATCCATAGAAATCCCCGTAGTGGCTGGCCCGCTTAGAATCCGCTTAGAATAATCGCCCGTTTACTAAAAATTACCCCAGAAATGCTAGCACCTCAGCATACCCCGATAATGCAGCACAACAGGGGTAGGTAGGCTTTAGGCATAGCAGTATCAATGCTTTCAGCCAGATTGGGAGTTAAGAAAATTTAGCCCTAGTATTATTTTTCGATGCTTTCTTCGCTGAAGTAACCCTTTTCTTTAGATAAGCAATCGGCCAAATTTTGCAAAATATCGCACAAGTCCTTTTGGCTTTCTGCCATAGATTTGAGCGACAAAGCGATTTGGTTAATCGCAAGTAGCGCTACTTCCTCTTCTGTCTTATGAGCAGACAATCGAATCACCCCCAAACGTCAAGCCAGTGCTTCCATCGGGGCAAGCTGCCTGCTCTACCTCAACAGGCTCACCGTTAATCACAACCTCAACCCGCAAGCCAGCGCCCAGCAAAGCAACAATGTCATCAAAACTCAAAAGAGTACCGTCAGCACTTTGATAGCTAGTGCTGTTACCACTGTTATCGCTATTGTCGCTACTATCGTTGTAAGAATCACTCGTGTTATAGCTACCTTCAGTATTTGTTTCACTTGATGTCTCAGTAGTTGTGTTAGTTTCAGTGTTGGTGGTTGTGTTTGTCTCAGTATTTGTTTCTGTCATCGTATTTGTTTCCGTCATTGTCTGAGTCGATGACTGATCAAGAGTCTCAGCCACGTAGTAATCACCACTAACCTGAGTTGTTGCCCTGCTAAGCCCCGCCTGAGCCATACCCGTTACCGATCTCATAATGTCTGCGTCAGTCGCCGCATCTGCTATGGCTACCTTTGCCGCGTTGTCAGACTGGGTTTTGTTTACATCGGCCTGTATCGCCGCCACACCAACCGTTCCCAGCGTAGTCACAAGAGCGGGTGCCACCGCCTTAACCACCTCAAGAGCTTCATTCTCTTCGCGCTGAAGCTGAACTATTGGAGCTTGATCTTGGTTTTCCTCTTCCCTAACACTGCTGATTGCCAAAGCCACAGCAATAGCATCTGCGGATTCTGGCGAAGTCTCAGCAACTTTAGCCATTGCCTCATACAGCGCTAGCCTTGCTTGGCTGTCTGCTATTCCCTGCTGAGTTCTCTGGTTAACCTGAACCTGAACCATGTCAACTTGGGCTTGCCGGTACTCGCGCTTCTCTTCTTGGCTGGTGCAGCCTGCCAATACTAGGATTAGTATTGCAATGACACCAATAGTAATAAAAAACTTTCCTATAGTTGGTTGTTCGTTATTCATAACCGTTTCCTCTATGAATTAAAATGGTGGCCCAAGGGGGCAGCGAGAACTGAGAAACCCACTGGACGGCCCCCCCTGAGCCATAAACTATGCCCAATCCTGAAACATAAACGTCTCTGGATTATTCTCGTTTCTCAATCTACCCACCAAATCATCAAGCGCATCGAGATCAGCCTTTCCCGCTTCCTCAATCATCGCCTTGGCATCCTGCGCCAATTGCTTGATGTCCTTTGCGCTGTCATCCCCGAAAAGGAACTGATCGGCTTCCACTGATCGGTAGTAATAGCGGAACTGGTGTCGAAGGACTGACATGGCGTGTTCCTTTGCCAAGTCAAGATCAACAACAATGTTTTTACCGTCCATTCGCCAGCAGTCGTAAAGCTCATTCAGTGAGGGAAGTTGCTCGCGGGTGCGCTGGGTTATCACTTCACCGTTGCGGTAATCACTCAAGACATCATCAAAATCCATGATGCCTGGAACCACCACAATAACTTGCCCAGTCTTTAGATCGGGGTAAGTCCATATCGTTGGCTCATCTGGGCTTGCCGCCTCTGACGGGTTAGCAATTTTTTCTTGAAACCTCTCCGCGAATCTTTTGTATTCATCACTCTGAATCATTGCCATCGCTTCGGGGTTTTCTACTTCTTCACCGTCAACGATCCGCGTAGTTGGAGGCTTGTTCCAGTTTGCAATCCATACAAAGGTGGATGTCAGTCCATTAATCAGCGAATTTGATGTGCTGTATTGGGCGCAACTATATGCAACAAAAAGATCGGAAGAAGGATTATACGGAATCCCCGTACCCTTAAAACCATCACCGATTACCGATGCAATCGCAGAGGAAGATTCACCAGAGAAAAAGTTTTCTGCCGTAGTCCAAACCGCTCTGCCTTTACCCGTTCCCTGCTTGCTCCAAGACTTCACATTGGCTTTTGACATCAGTTTGGTGTTTGTAGTGTCCTGTTGCCATGCACCATGCGAACCGCATAAATTGTTTGGCCCCCAGATGCCACCGTGGACATGAGTGTTACCCGCGTTATCGTGATAAAAGGTTTTATTAATCGCTCCGCCAGCAAGAACCTCTTTCTCCATGAACCGGCAAAACTCACCTGTTATGGAGTCAAACATGAGCGGGTAATTAGTCTTTGTGTTGTTGTTGCCAATAACAAAACAGGAGTCCTGAACATCACCTGAAGTGCCTGTCCACCCTTGTCTTGATTTGCCAATCATTGTAGTGCTGGCCGCATTACCGATAGCAAAATTGCAATACATTTTTGCCGAAGACAGTCCACCAGTACCTAACGCATAAAATGACGCAAAACCATTATAAAAAAGTCGCACATTTTGCGATGCGGCAGTCCAATCTTTTGATCCGGTACTCCAACTTAGCATCTGCCCTTGGACACTACCATCTGGCAAATCTGTCCCGCCCCCACCAGAGGGAGGGTTATTCCACTTGTCGATGTCTGCTTGGCTTATCGACTTAACGTGACCTGGAACCGTGGGATCGGTTTCAGTGTAGTCAGTCAAGTACTGGCTATGTGTGTGGTTCCCTTGTGCCACAGTGCCAGAAGTAGTACCAAAACTCTTATTGAAGGCTGAGTTTTTCGGACTGATAACAGGCTCGTAAACCCCTGCGTGATCGTGTCCGATTGGCGAGTAGTTGTGGGTGTGATCACTTCTTGAAACAGTAGCCGCAGAACCCGAGCCAGCAAAATTCTTATTGAAGGCTGAGTTTTTCGGACTAATAACAGGCTCGTAAACTCCTGCGTGATCGTGTCCGATTGGTGAGTAGTTATGGGTGTGATCGCTCCTTGAAACAGTATTCGCAGAACCCGTACCAGCAAAGTCCTTATTGAAGGCGCTATTCTTTGGAGTGATAACAGGCTCGTAAACGCCTGAGTGGTTGTGCCCCTTGTCGGCGTACCACTTATCAGTCTCGGTGCGATCTACAGAAACAACAGGCTCCGAGGGCTTGCTGTCATCAACGGAGGTGCCTAACCCTTGGATCACAGAAGTCACACCGACATCAGCGATCTCGCCCAAGAGATACCAGCGACTATTCGCATAGCCAATAAAGTTACCTGCGTTTACTACTTTGCCAGCGATACCCGTCCAGCTAGCCGCAGCAGTGCCTTGCGTATTGTTAACGTAAAGATCGCCCTGCTCCGCCGCTGGTGCTGCCTGAGCAACATTGGTTGAACCTTTGAAGTTGAGTGCTGTTTCTATTAGATCGAAACTGGATGCGCTCCAGGATGAGCCATTCCAGATCAGTAGATCATCGCGTGATGGATTCGACGCGCTAACATCCGAAAGATCATCTAAAGCGTGATCGTGATTATCAAAATCATCTCTCAACGCCGATATATCCCCAGCGTTGTTATTGATCTGATCCTGAAGAGCAGTATCACCCTCCTGTCTGTCACTAATTTCTTGGTTAAGGGCACCCTCAAGACTTGAAATGTCGTTAGCGTTGTTACTTATGTTATTGGCGTTGGTATTGATCTGCCCCTGAAGATTCGCTATGTCACCATCGTGATTCCCGATGATAGAGTTGCCATCGGCGTCTAGATAATCTGTGGCTTGTACTGTTGCTTCTGAGAAATTGACAGCATCAATGTCTGAACTGATTGCAAACTCGCCACTACTAGCTTCTACATAATTGCCTAAAGCGATGCCTCCATCTTCAGCATCTGCATTAGTGCCTAAAGCGATGCCGGAACTTCCAGCGTTTGCATTATCGCCTACAGCGATACCGCTTTTTTCAGCGGTTGTATCACGGCCTAAAGCGACACCGTTGTAAAAGGACTCTGCGTTTGCTCCTAAACTGACACCTTCATCTTCGGACTTTGCGTTTACTCCTAAACTGACACTTCTCGAACCGCCCCTAGTGCCTTCGCCAATAACAACAGATGCGTCTCCACCAAGAACACCAGTGCCTATTAAAACCAAATTGCTATATCGGTGACTGGTGTCGTTCCCCCAACCAAAGATAAGATTTTGTTTGTCTTTGTCGTTATTCACCCAGTCAAGATCAGCCTCTATCTGTTCTAAATTCTCAATGATAGATTCGATCTCTTTTTCAATATCTGTAGTGTCATGGGCTACACGGACAATCACGCCGTTTTCATCAGCAGTCCATAGCGATCTATCATCCAGATCAATGGCTAGCTCTGCCTTTTTTAAGCTCCCGTCTGCTGGCTTACCAAAACCATATTTGATTTGTACCTTTGTTCCGCTCATTCTTTATTACCTCCCCAAAAATCAGGGGCTTCTTCAGCGCTTTGTCTAGCTGGCTGATACGCTCCACTGGATACTTCGTTGTCATAGCCAAGAGCCTCTATCTGTTGAGGCTTATCTTCTAACTCATCCCAAGTGGTGACGCCCTTATCTACTTGATCTGGATCGAGCATCCAATAGACGCCATCAAACTTCCAAATAGAATAAGTTGCGCCAGCTTCGGGCGAGGGTGGAAAAGGAACTGATCTGGGTTTCATTGCATAGTCCCCGCTTCATGTAATTGTTTGTGCTTTGATATAACCTCAAGCAAGCCACCTTTAAGTTCATCAAAATTTGAACTTGCCTGTACTGTTGATTCTAAATCCGAGAGTAGATCAGCATTGAAAATAGCTAGCTGATCGACATAGCCTTTGCTTACCGCGCACGTATTATCCGTGGGAGCACCAAGGCCAAAAATAATGTTGCCTTCCATTCCTATAGCTGCGTTGCCAGTATTTCCTCGGCCAACAATAATCCCCCGATTGCAAAAAAGAGTTCCACCAACATTGTCGTTATTGTCCGGCAGGGCATCTCCTTTTCCCCAACCAACATAAACATCGCCAATAAAACGATGCTCTGATTTGTTATCCTTTCCGGTGGCTGTATTTCCTAGCCCATCTGGAAAGCCGCCTTTGTCCTCAAGCCACTTCATCGTTGGCGGCATTGAGTCTCGCAATCCAGCCCACTCTGGTTCATCAGGATCAGGAAGGTAATAGATGGGGTTATATGTCATATCAATACCGCTATCGCGCTTAAACGCCCGCTGCCGTATTAACGCCGGATTGTCACGCTCTGCCTGATTAACCGGCTGTAGAGTTTCGCCATCAATGTAGCTCCCTAAGCAAACCATCCCGCCTGAAAATAAGGTTCCTGGCTTGTCATCTGGATTGGTTGGGATAATCTCACCGTAAAAATTTTCACTCATACCCGTGTATAAGTCGCCGTAGGTATGAACCTTCGCCCTATAATCCTTAATCCCTATGTGAATATCCCGCCCATCACATTTGAAGCAGATGTCTTGAGTATCCCAAGGATCATCTAAGGGAGATGGACTGAGCCTGATTTGGAATCTGTCTGCGTAAAAATCGAGTCCGTTTAATCTGTTTGGATTGGTGTTGTCATCGTTTGGCCTGAACCAAGTCATGTTCCAATCGACTTTCTTATTCAAGAACTTATCATCAAAATCAGGGAACACTTGCGACTTAATAACTGCTCCCCAAGGCGTCTTTCTATAAGCATCTCCTTGAGGATGAATATGAAACTCACCAGAAATATCAAAGAATGGGCCTTGGCCTGTTTGATGTATCCTTGCAGCGCTTGTTGGCTCCCAGACAGAGCCATTCCAATAAAGCATTTGGCCTTGCTCTAAGCCATTTATGATTGTTCCTGTGCCGCCACCGGCACCACCAGACGCGGGAAACTGAAACCAGTAATCACCGTTCCAAACCATCACATCATTGGCGGGGAGACGCATCCACATATCGCCCACAGACGGGCTTACAGGGGGGTTTTGCGAGATAGTCATACCGCCATCACCCGCAGCGCTACCGCCTATTAGAACGTCTTTGGTGCCGTCAAACAGGTATAGATCAATGGCACCTTCAGAACCCTTAGCCCATAGCCCACCGGCCCCTAAATATGATGGCCTGCCTCCACCAAGATTCTGGCTATCGTTTGACTCAACCATTCTGTTGAGCACTTCAGCTAACTCTGTGCCGCTTGTATTGTTTGGATCAATCGGCCAATCCTTAAAAGGTTTCTGCATTTTGATTAGTCCTTGATTACTAAATTCTTTGTTGTATGTACCTTGATACAAGCCCGCTGAACCTTCAGGGTTTGATCTGGCTTATAGCTTGCAATCACAAGCCTGTAGCGAATGTTCTTGGCGCGTACCCATTCAGCATGGAACCTCTGCCACTCTCCTTCATCAAGGCTGCATTCGTGATAAACCTCATAGTGGACGCCATCCGGTTGCCAACTCATGTAAGGAATGTCTGACATAGGCTCCCAAGGTGGATCAGCAATGACTATGGAATCCAGATTAGTGCTAGTCTCAATGAAGCTTCGGATTGCGTAGTTGCCAAACTGCTCAAGCTCGGTTTCTTCTTCGTATGTATAAAACGCATACTTTCCAAGCCTGCCGTTGTATTCGATCTCTGGCGCGGTAGCCTCAAGCACTAGCTCTTGATTGTTTTCAAAGCAGTGCTGCTTGTCATCTAGCCAAAGCGGATTACCGCAAATCTCTTGAATGAACTGCCAGTAAATACCTTCTGGAACAGCTATAGATTCATTGCCGCTGGTGTCTACACTCACAATCCAGAACACGCCAGAAACAATGATGTCCTCCCAGCTATGAATCTTGTAATGATCTATACGTTGGTAAACTTCCGCGATGCCAACATCAAATACTGTCGTCCCCTCTGGCATTCGGTATATCGTGTATCCAGCCAAGTCATTGTCTAGCGGGCTTGGATTCCAAACGAATCTCATAGCATCGCTAGCAACCAGTCGCTCAACGTAGAAAGGCTCTGGGGCATTAGGTATTGATCTATCGTTAACCTTTGCTAAATAAATCTGCTCTGACTTACCAAAATAGCCCAAGCTGGACATTGGCGTGACAAAGAATACGCCACTGCCAAAATTGTCATCTGAATTTATGTAGTCAAATGTAAATTGGTTTTTACCGAGAGGATCAGCCCTGTCTTTATCGGGCGAAACAGAAGCCACAAACTGCTTTTCAGTGCTTCCCGTTTTGACATACTCAATCTTATAACGATGAACTTCCCCGTTATCAGGCTCTACATCCCACCTTAAATTAACCTCAGTGTATGGATACCTGTCTTTTATCCGAAGATAACTAAAGCCTTCTAGGTTTATTACCTTGTGATAACCGGACTCCTCATCCGTTTGTCCAAAGTTTGGATCATAGGATGGGAAGCCACCATCGTCAGTGGTGTATAAATCCTCATCGTAAAGAGCCATCGTTAGTTCGGCTGTGAGATCAGCCTTTGGCGTTATTGAGCGTATGATGTATTTGGTTGTAACGGCACCGTCCTTATCCCTAGTGCCAATTACAATGAGATCGCCAGCGCGTATATCATGCACTTTATTGCTATCAAGCAGAACTTCATCACCACTAACAGTACAAGTGCCACTGTAAACCTCTCCAGATACCGTTCGGACTGTATAACCAGCATCTTGAACAACACCAAAAGTCTCTGAAATGATGCACTTGTTATTTTCAAACGAATTGATGATTGCAGAGCGCCCGCCAATCAACGGAGCATCATGCTGTAGCTCTACAATATCCCCACGCTGAACAACTAGGTTTTCTACATCACAGCTAAGAGTGAAGGTTTCAGAACGAAGAACACCTTGCGCTAGCTGGTACATACCCCACTGGGCAGCTTGATGCCAATTGGGGCAACCAAAGGTATTTATGTCCTCGAATATGGTGCTGTTTTTATCATCATAACCTGGACGGAATACGCGATAGATTCCCTGCTGGTATCCCAAATCTGGATCAGTAAAGCTGACGTTCAAGGCATGAGGAAGATCAACAAAAACCCTTTCTGCTGAAAATCCCCACGAGTTATGCGATGTAAACAATTGACGAGGCATTCTAGG
>Ga0181573_10004853_pt1 | contig 11311 bp, 8 predicted proteins | sample 101ome_25_FD_148643 | JGI IMG/M metagenome (GOLD analysis project Ga0181573, IMG submission 148643) | Coastal salt marsh microbial communities from the Groves Creek Marsh, Skidaway Island, Georgia - 101409BT metaG (spades assembly) | ecosystem: Environmental > Aquatic > Marine > Intertidal zone...
CGGCCCTATTCTAGGTGTCTTTCTCCTGGGGTTATTGACGAAAACAGCCACTGGACTTGGTGCTCGAGTTGGCTTTTTCGCCGGCCTCGCCGTCAACGCGTTCTTGTGGGCCGCCATGCCCTCTGTCTCATGGCTTTGGTGGAACGTCATCGGTTTGGCAGTCACCATGGGTACGGGTCTTATAACCAGTGGCCAGCCCTCATCGGAACAGGAACTGACAGATCTCCTGTGGAGTCCTGACTTCTATCGGAACGCTGGGTTTACGAAAAGCTGGGTTCCGGCTTACGGGTTCCTCGGGCTTTGGACGCTTTTACTCATGGGCGTACTCGTGGTGTTTGGCACACGATAACTATCGCTCTCTAGCATTCACATCCGTCCTTGCGGCGCCGTTCGTCAATGGGTTGTTTGTCCGCATTGAACTGCCTGTGAGCATGGCGAACCAGTCCTTAAAGGGACCGGCTGTGTTTTGCCAGAAGCTTCGATATTGATCTTGCGTTTCGGGCCCTAGGCCCCAGGGGGTGTACTCGTCCTTTTCAGGGATGTAGAGCGTCCCGAATAGTCGATCCCAAATACTAGTCACTGCCGCTAGGTTGGTGTCCCAGTGCTTTTCTAGATAGCTGTGATGGGTATGGTGCATCACCGGGCTGTGCAACCACTTGGATAGCCAAACGGGGTAATGAAACGCGACGTGATAATGCCGAAATGACCCATTGAATCCGAACAGCAGCGAGAAGAGTCCGATATTAAATAGGGTGGCTTGGGTAATTCCGCTGCTAAACAACCATCCGAAAAGGCCACCGGCGATACCGTAGGCCAGCGCTGATCCGGCGGCGTAGATGGGACCTTCGAGAAAATGCTCTCGATATCGGGTCAGCGGGGTTAATACCTCGGCGGAGTGGTGCACTTTATGGATGACCCATAGCGCCGGCACTTTATGTTCGGTGTAGTGAATGACGTAAAAGATAAAGTCATACAGCAACAGCGTTACCAAGCTGTATAGCAGCATCCAGGCATAGTCGACCTCGAGTTGCGGACTATCACCGATACTACTGATCAGTCCGTTAATCACGGTGGCCTCGGCAGAGGCTCCAACACTCAGGATAAGGACGCCTGCCCAAAAAGGACGCAGGAAGCGCTCAAATACATAGAGCCAGATATCGACACGGGCTGACACATGACTGTAGATGTCGCGGGGCAATAGGTAGCTGATGAGATTGGCTGGCCGCTCTTGTCCCGAGGCATCTTTCGATCCGCGTCCACCACGCAAGGTCCAAATCATGATGGCTAACACGATCGTGAGCAGCAAAAACGGCCATGTCAGATCGCGCGGCAGGTTGTCCTGAATAAGCGCTAATACGTTATTCGAGATGTCGGCAAGTGGTCCGATATCAGGCTCCACAATCTTTGATAGTCATGGGCACCATACGATGGGGGTTCGTAAGCGTCTAGTCTGGTTCAATGGTCGGTGCTGATTGTTTCGATTGGACGTTACCGTGTATTCGTCGTCACGGTGATGTCGTCTATTGTGTAAGTGAAATCATCTGGCGCAAGTACTCATTTGGACAATCCGGGTCTTCGGACTTGAAAAAGCGAAGGTGAGGAGTATTATCGCAAGCCTTCGCGCCCGTAGCTCAGCTGGATAGAGTACCTGACTACGAATCAGGCGGTCGTACGTTCGAATCGTACCGGGCGCGCCATACAAGAAAGCCTCACCCTTTGGGTGGGGCTTTTTTATGCGATCCTCGTTAGCTGAGGTAGCACTGATATTGGCACTGTTGGGAATCAGGCGAACACCTTTTGCCGCCGGATCGTCCTGTCAGTTCTCGGTGCGAGCCAGAAAAGACCTGTGGCAAACCGACTAGTTAGCGGTTGACTCTGGTCCGCTTGGGAAGTGGATCAGAAAACAGGCACCTCCGTCTTCAAGGTTAGTTGCCTTAATAGTTGCACCCATGTCGTTGAGCAGCTTCCGTGCGACTGATAAACCAAGCCCCGCGCCTTCACCCACTTCTCTGGTAGTGAAAAAAGGATCAAAAATATTATTGATGACCGACTCATCTATTCCCATCCCCGAGTCAGAGACAGAGATCGTGGTACCACCGTCGTCTTTGTGAGCAGTGATCGTTACCGTCTTTTGTTTTTCCGGTGGAATGCTGGACAAGGACTTTTGGGCGTTGTCCAGTATATTGATCAGCACCTGCTCTAGCTCTTCTTTTTGAGCCAGCACCTTGAACTCCCCACTGTCGATTCGATAATTGAAGTCGATACCTTGAAGTTTCATGGACTCCGCTCTAAGTTTCTCCAGATCCTCACATACTGCGAGAAGGTCTAACTCAGTCGTTACTCCACCGATGTCGGAACCGAATAGTCGCATATGATCAGTGATGGTGGCGGCACGATTCACTTGAGTATCAATTCGTTCGGCTTTTTCGTTTACCCACAGGGTGTCGAGAGATTCGCCTGACTCAAGGTGTTTGCGGACTCTGCGCAACAGCGCTCCCGACGCTAACTTGATGATCGCCAGTGGCTGGTTTATTTCGTGAGCAATCGAGGTGGTCATCTCACCCATTGCTGCCAATCGCGTGGAATGTGCTGCCTCCTGTTGTGCTTGGCGACTTGAAGTCACGTCTTGTCCTATACAAATAAGACCAGCCAGACGCTGCTTATCGTCCTGGTAAGGAGTTAGGTTCCACACATAAGAGCGATAAGAGCCACGAATGTTTAATTGCATTTCATATTCTGATGTCGTTTTACCTGCAAGTCCCGCCTTCATCGCTGCCAGTAACTTGTCGGCGCCAGGTCCGCTTTCCAGGGCATCTCGAATGGGTATCCCAGCCTCTGGCTGAACCTGTGTTGCGAACATGGGCAGTGAACCTTGATTCCAATCCTTAAGTTTCATGGAATGATCCAAGACTAGAATGGTGGCTGAGGACTGATCGATCAGTGCGGTTCGATAGCTCGCTTCGGTGAGCAAATCGCTCATTAGTGTTCTCTGATGTTGGAAAATTGTTGAGAGACCTTTGGAGATGAAGCCGCCCAGAAAAATCATGGTCACGGTGGCTGTCATCCAAGTTTGTGCAGATTGCTGGTAACTCACTTCTTGAGCAATACCGGAAGGTATTCCCGAGACGTATAACCAACCGAAAATGGCGATTGTTACTGAACTTAGACCCACCGCTCCAAGTGCGATTTTGGACCCGGTCAACATACCTGTAACCACTATGAAGACCAGTAACATCAACTTTCCACCACCCAAATGACCGAATGACCAAAGCCCAAGCACAGCCAAAACATACAAACTGGATAGCAGGGCGACTAGTCTAAGCTCATAGGAAATGCGATGTCTCAGTAGAGTAACGATGATCATGAACAGCAATAACAATGCCTGCATGATCATCACAGGCGTAACACCGAACGATACGGCTCTCGACAGACTCGCTAGCAAGCCTGGTAGGCCCAGGATGCTTAGGGCGATTAAGATCGCATTGCAGATTCTGCTGTTAAGCGACTTGGTTTGACTCTCAATCGATGCGCTGCTTGGTGTCGTGACGTCGGTATGTGGATAAGAGTTATTCCCGTCAGATGCAACAGTCACTGCTTGGCCCCCACCTGTTTCATGAGCCCAGCATACTACTTTTTGTTTTACCAACGGGTAAAAGAAATGCGTTGCACGGAATTGCCTCGAAAAACCCATTTTGACTTGCTCTGAGAGGGACACCTGCCTAGTGTTTGCGGTAAAGACTGTAATGGGAGCCATTTGTGCCTACACTCACTTTGACCCAAATCGAGACGCTCTGCAGAGAGGCATTGCTTAACGTCGGTGCAAGCCGCGAACAGGCGGATATCGTAGCAGCCGAGATCGCGGATGCAGAAGCTGAAGGCATCCGGAACGTGGGTTTGGGTTACATGCACCTGTACTTGAAACACCTAAAGGTGGAAAAGGTTAAACCGCACGCGTCTCCCAAGATCGTGAAAACCTCCGCGGCGAGCACGGTGATCGATGCAGACTTCGGCTTTTGCCATCACGCCTATCTCGTGGGCGAGACACGATTGATCGAAACCGCGAGAGAACAAGGGGTTGGACTGATGTCGATCCATCAGTCGTCCTCAGCGGGTGTCTTGGGTTGGTTTGTCCGTCGACTCGCGAAAGAGGGACTGGTCTCATTGATGTTTGCGAATAGCTCTAAGGCGGTTGCTGCTCATGGCGGTAAAGTGCCTTTCTTTGGGACCAATCCGTTTGCCTTTGGCGCGCCGAGGGCTGGTGATGAGCCACTCGTGTTTGATATGGCAACGGCGTCGACTGCGCGCGTCAATTTGGTCAAGGCGGCTGCCGAAGGGCGGGAAATTGAACCGGGCCATGCAATTGACTCGGAGGGCAACCCAACGACCGATCCGGCTGCAGGTTTGAAGGGCGCTCAGTTGCCCGTAGGGGGCCCTAAAGGCTTCGGCCTTGGGCTATTGGTGGATGTGCTGGGAGGCGTTCTCACGGGCAGTAATTGCTCCTATGAAGCCTCCATGTTTGCAACCACAGAGGGTGGACCACCTAATGTCGGTCAGACCATTATCGCAATGGATCCCTCCTTTTTTAGTGCGGGGTTCGTCGAGCACCTAGAGGCTATGTTTAGTGACTTAACGCGTGATAACGAGGTGAGGGTGCCGGGTGAGCGTCGCGCTGAATTACGACGCATTCACGAAGCGCAAGGTGTTGAGGTGCCGGAGACGTTACTCGCTCAAATCGCAGAGTTATCTGCTAGCTAATCGCTCTGCAGGTACTTACCTTGTCAACCAGTACTGCGCCTGCCGACTAGAGGAACTCCTGTCGTGCGTCCAGCAGCGCTTCGAGAGCATATTCGGCATAGGACTGATCGACAAAAATTGAGAAGACGTCGTCACCTGCCAGATCGTGCCGCGCAATGATGCAATTGATGAGCGCCATTTGTGTTTGTGCGACATCGCCCACGCTAAAGGCATCTGGTCTCAGGTCGACGGCACAGACTTTCGCCATTAACGCTGACGTTTGGGAGCCTTTCAGCACGAGCCACGCGTGGCTACTTTGGCAAAAGAGGGGATAGGCGTCGGTAGTAAATTCATTGCCCATTGTGAGTTCTGCCGCGTCATAGTGGGGGTCGAGCACCCAAAACTCACGCTGACTCAGCGCCATCACAAAACTCTGGTTTGTTGAGGCAACCAAGCGATTCGGTTGCTCTGGAAGATCCCAACCCTGAATTCGTAGCGCCTCTGCGGCGCCTTTACCCCGTAAACCCCAGCGATGTCGACTCGTGAGGTCATGAATTGAAATATCGCCTTCATGACTGAGTCCACCCAGCGGTGATTCGAAGATAGGATCGAGGTGCGCGCTCATAGGGCTTGCCTCAGGTTATCGGGGTCATAAAACGGCGTCTCCGCCACCCGCGCGTGGGCATGCACTGCATCATCAGTCCGGATAACCACCGTTGTGCCAGGCACTGCATCCTCGGGATGAACATAGGCAAGGCCAATGATCTTGTTCAAGGTTGGCGAGTACTCGCAGGAGGTTACCGAACCGACAATATCGCCATTACGGATAACCAAATGACCCTCTTTGGGTTGGGGGCTTTTAGCACCGAGCTCAAAACCCACGAGCTGCCGCTCCAACGGACGCTTGGACAGGATGTCGACGCTCTTCGAACCCACAAAAAAGGGTTTCTTCGACGAAATTGCCCAGCGCAACGACACTTCATCGGGCTGGGTCATGCCGTCGGTGTCCTGCCCAACGATGATGTGTCCTTTCTCGAGCCTGAGTAGCCGTTGAGCCTCGACACCAAAGGGGCGAATACCATGCCCTTCGCCTTTTGTGAGCAGCCGATCCCAAAGCTCACCCATCAAAGGCGAGGGCACATGTAATTCGTAGCCGAGTTCACCAACAAAACCGACGCGCATCATGCGCGCAGGGATGCCTGCAATGTAGGCTTCCTGATATGCAAGGTAAGGAAAGTGCTCGGCACTGAGGTCCACACTGCAACCAACGCTCTCGATAACTTGCCGTGACAGCGGGCCCGCGATATTTATCGCGCTGAATGCACTCGTGACGTTGGCAATATCGAGATCGAGTCGCCACTGGGCATTCCACCGCAACATGTCGCGATACACCCGATCAACGCCGCTAGAGGTCGCCGTAACGTAGTAGTGGTGCTCTCCAAGTCGAGCGGCGACACCGTCGTCGGCGACAACGCCCTGCTCATTAGTCAGTACGGCGTAGCGCGTTTTACCTATCGGCTGTTTAACGAAGCCAAAGGTGTAAAGCCGGTTCATAAACTCCGGTGCATCGGGTCCCCGAAGTTCAATGCCACCCAGCGTACTGACATCAATGATGCCCACGCCCTGTCGTACAGCCGTGACCTCAGCCTCTATGCAAGCAGTCCGTTGTGTGGGATCGCCGTAATAGGCGGGGCGCTGCCAGCTACCGGCGGGCATCATTTGAGCCCCCAGCGCTAGGTGCCGGTGGTGCAGCGGCGTTCGCCGAAGCGGATGAAAACGTCTTCCCGCTAGTAGTCCTAGCGGCTCAGGCATCAATGGTGGTCGTGCTGTAGTGACGCCCGTTTCATGTACGGTGCGGCCGGTTGTTTTGGCGACCAAACGTGCTGTGGGGAGTGCCGAATGGCGGCCTTGGGACGGACCCATACCTACTGTGGAGAAGCGCTTCACCAGCTGGATGTCTCTATAACCCATCCGCGTTGCATTGATAATATCTTTGATCTGCAGATCTTCGTCGAAATCGACAAATTCTCGACCTTTGGGGTGCTTCAAGAACGGCCAAGGATGATTGACCTGCTCGGTACAGTTGATGTCTTCAGCTGACGCCGTCTCGCTATCAGGAGTGACCTCCAGGTTTCTCAATGCCTGTCGTGCCGCGTTCCTACCGTCGGCTTCTACCAGATCTAGCGAGAACACGCCGTTGACGCTGCCGGCGAGATGCATGCCCTGGGGTAGATTGGATAGCTGGAACTGAGACGTACTGTCGTCGTAGCTCAGGACAGCACCGGCCTGACAAGCCAACTGATAAGACGGCATGAACCCAGCTGACATGGCAAGCAGACCGCAATCGATGCTGACGAGCTTTTCCGCTGCCTCGCCGCGTTCGTCCAGTTTATAAACGTCCACCTGCGAGAGCCTGTGATTGAAGAGTCCATGTTTAGCCTCGTAAATGCCACACCCTTGAAAGAGGGCAATGCCTCGCCGTTTGGCTTCGTCACTTAGTGTCGTGTCATAGCAGGTGTTGCGCAGGTCCACGATGGCAGCAACGTTGGCACCACCGTCTTGACTACTGAAAGCGGTTCGGTAGGCGAGATCGTTGCCTGCTAGCGCAACAACAGGTGCCGATGGGACGACACCGTACAGGCGCATCAAGCGATCGAGCGCGCTACACATGACCACGCCTGGTAAATCGTTGTTGCGAAACACCACGTGTTGCTCGCTTGAGCCAGTGGTGAGAATGGTCTGTTTCGCCCGCAATTTGATCAAACGCGTTTTTTGAATGATCGGTAGGTAGTGATCACCAAACCAGGCGTTACACGTGGATGAGCAGAGCACATCAATGTTCTCGTGAGCCTCTACGGCCGCTACTAACGCATCCCGGGCGGACTTCGTGGTCTCATAATCATGATCAAAGGCGTGATAGTTCATGGAGCCACCCAAATGCGGCTCCTGCTCGACAAGCGCTACCTGAGCCCCTGCGTTTGCGGCCAGCAAAGCCGCATTTAAACCCGCAGGTCCTGCACCAATGACGGCAACGTCAGCATACGCGTAGGTTTTATCGTTGTAGGCTGCTTTAACCGAGAGGTTACTAATACCCAATCCCGCAGCCTTCCTAACAATAGGTTCCCACCAGGCCCAAATGCCCCGCGGTTTGAAAAAGGCTTTGTAGTAGAAACCTACAGGCAAAAAGCGCCCGAACCAATCGAGTAATCGCGACAGGTCAAAATGCAGGCTGCCGGTATAGTTCTGCGCCGTCACCGCAAGATGATCTTCGGCAGGCAGGCGATCAGCCAAGAGATTGGGCGTTATGGGTGTTTGCACGAGTGTATTGGCGTCATAGCCACAGAGCGTCAATGGCCCTCTCGGGCGGTGATATTTAAACGACCGCGACTGGACCCATTGGTTGTTGGCTAACAGCGCTGAAGCGACAGTATCGCCTTCCAAGCCCTGTATCAGCTCTCCCTCGAAGGTGAACTGAATGGTCTTTGAAGGATCAATCCATTGACCAAAATGGGCGTTCTTGAGCCGTTTCATGACTCACCCTCATTGGCCACGAAATCGACGCGCTGTTTGAAGAGTTCGTCTGCGGGGTAGGTGCGAATAATCTCATCGGTCGCGTTATGTCGTTCTGCAATGAACCAGTAGCTACTGGGGCTATGCATCCACCACTCGAGTACAATCCCAACATCATTTTTCTCGTAAAAGACGTAGTGAGCCCACTCGGCATCCGAGACGTTTTGGTTATCAGGCATCGCCTTAACCTGACCGCCATACACAAATTCGCTGATATTTCGTGGCCCGTTTAGCGGGCATGTCATGATCTTCATACCCTACCTCAGTGACTTGCCGCCGTGGCGCCCATTTCATTGACCTGCTTGAAGCGATCAAAGCGCGTGAGCTCAAAGGGCTGAATCAGCTCCGGTACTTTGCCTCCCGTCGCTACCAGCTCTGCCATTGTTTTGCCGCAGATCGGTGTCGCCTTGAAACCCCATGTTCCCCAGCCCGCGTCAATGTAGTAATTCTCTACCGGACTCAGGCCCATGATGGGACTGTAGTCACTCGTCATATCGGTAATACCTGCCCATTGCCTCAGTAACCGCATTTCACTGAGGAACGGGAACATTTCGACGGCACTTGAGATCAGGCTTTCCTTGAGTGGTAGCGATGCTCGGCTGTTGTAAAGCGGGTAGGGGTCAGAGCCACCACCAATCACCATTTCACCGCGGCTGGTTTGTTGAACGTAGCAGTGCAGCGCCGATGAACTCACAAGCGGTGTAAGAAACGGCTTCACGGGAAGTGTGACCATCGCTTGAAGCGGGTAGGCAACGAGAGGCAATGGAAAGCCTGCTTTCTGCGCCAATAACGCGCTATGCCCCGCGACCGCTTGAATGACGGCCCCCGCGTTGACATCGCCACGCGTCGTTTTAACGCCTGTGACGCGACCATTGCTGACCAGCACATCGGTCACTTCCGTCAGCTGGTGAAGTTCAACACCACGTTGCGTCGCTCCGCGGGCATAGCCCCATGCAACTGCATCATGGCGGGCTGTTGCACCGTCTTTGTGCCAAAGACCCGCAAGAACAGGCAGATTGGCAGGATTGAGATTTAAGGTGGGTACGAGCTCTGCTATGTCTGTCGGATCGATTAGCTCGGTTCGACCACCAAAATGCTTGTTGACCTCAGCGCGCTGGCGAAAAGCGCGGACTGTCGCATCCGTATGTGCGAGTGTCAGCTGACCTCGCTGTGAGTACATGATGTTGAAGTCAAATTCGTTAGAGAGGTTTTCGTACAGCTTCACGGATTCACTGTAGAACTTCACCCCTTCGGGCGTCAGGTAATTAGAGCGAATGACGGCCGTGTTTCTCGCCGTGTTGCCACCACCCAGATAGCCCTTCTCCAACACCGCGACGTTGGTAATACCATGATATTTGGCGAGGTAATAGGCAGTCGCCACTCCGTGACCGCCACCGCCAATGATGACAACGTCATACTGCCCTTTGAGGTCGGTCGGCAAGGGTAGATCTGGGTCTTTCTCAAACGGAAAGTCCTGCGAAAGACCGTATTTTAGAAGACCCAGTGGCATGAAAGATGTCTCTTATTACTCATTATCGCCCCACGAGTCGGACGATGACTGCCTTTATTACAGACTGCTTCTTCACGTTGTTGAAAACGCACTTTGTTATTGTTTCAAATCCGCCGTAACGCTAGCAGAGTTTGGCCTATCGTTGGCAGCACTTTTGGTCGTAAAACGTAATTAATCTGAGGGTCCTGCACCCATCCGCGAGGCGTCGTCGGCCTCAACGAGTGTCGCCAATCCGTGCTGTTTGAGTTGGTCCCAAAGATCGGGATCGATATCAATGCCGGTTTTAAGCTTTTGCTCATAAACAGTGTTCAATTCGGCAGCAGTTTGATGAGTTTCAGCCCCGGTAATACTCACCTCCGAAGTGTGAGCATCAAGTTTTGTATCGGCAACTGCCTTGTCTCCTGCGATAGCTTCACGTCTGCTTTCTTCAGGTACGCGTGTGGGTGGGCGCGTCAGATAGACAGTTAAGGATTCTCGATCCTCTGAACCCATCGACGCTTGCCATACGTCCGGCGAGTTCATCCCTGATCTAAATTTGAAATACGTTATCGGCGATGTCGCACTCTGTTGAGCTCTCGCATCGATATTGAGATCGGGGGACTGAAGTGTTGGCAGATAGCCTATCAGTAGAAAGGCGTCGGGGCAGTTCTCGACAAGCACGGCGATTTCATCGTGCTGCGTGGCGAGTGACTTACTGTATTCAAGCCACAGATTTCCGAAGAGGAGGGCGGAACCGCCTTGGGTGTCGACGCTCAAGGTCCGTTTGCCCGCATCCCACTGCAATGTAGACAGTGGAGACGCTGTGGCCGAATCGTTGGTTTGAAGGTGCTCAAGTAGCTCGAGTGATGCCCTCAGCGCCACCATGCCGTCAAAACCGTGCAGCGTGAGCCAGCACACCATGTCACTGGCATCCTTTGCCGCAGCCTGAGTTAAACCCAATCCCAACAGTGCCTTGTTGAGTTGCGAATGCAGCTCGTTAGCTGAGACTTTCACGAGGCTCTGCCGGTGGCGCGAGGGCGAAGCTCCAATGATCGGACCAGGCTGAAGAATCGGCGTCCTGCGTTAAATCTTCGATTAGAGGTGACCCTTGGAAGAACGTGACGCGAACCCACAGGTCACCTTTCGGATCGAACCGATTGGCACCGAGGAAAGAGAGCTTTGCTCGCAACAGATGCATTGGCTTCATCGACTCAGCCCATAAATTGCTGCGGATCTCGCCATAGTGCGTTGATGCCATCGTCTGCGCGCGTCGGATTGTCTCAAGTTGCTCAGGATTGGCTAATAAAAATTCGATAACCGAAGCGTCTGGGTTATCTTCAGTAAACGTTGTCAGTTCGGCATGAAGTTGCTTCAGCGAGGGTGCGATGGCCAGCGGAAGTTCCTTTTCTACACCCGAGTCAACGCCGCGCCTGCCCAGTCGAGGTTCCTCCTTTTCTACCGACTTGTACCAGAACCAGAATTTCTCCCTGGAGGCCTCATAACTTCCGTCGATGGCCC
>Ga0181573_10004854_pt1 | contig 11311 bp, 4 predicted proteins | sample 101ome_25_FD_148643 | JGI IMG/M metagenome (GOLD analysis project Ga0181573, IMG submission 148643) | Coastal salt marsh microbial communities from the Groves Creek Marsh, Skidaway Island, Georgia - 101409BT metaG (spades assembly) | ecosystem: Environmental > Aquatic > Marine > Intertidal zone...
CACCGTGGACGAATCTTCGCAAGAATCTGAAGTCGTGAGCGACGTCTCTTCCGACGAGACGTCGCCGTGGGGTTTGCTCGAGCGTACTCCCAGTGAGCGTTCGCTGTCATCGTCGCCGGAACCTCCCGAGGAGGAGGTCGTTTCGTTAACGCTGGACGACGGAGCCTGGCCGGGCGTCGAGGGCTGGTCGACGCGAACGGTTGGCGAGAGACGGCGACCACCCTCGCTCGATCACCTCGATCGCCGCGACAACGCGAAGCTGGCGGCGGTTTTTCAGCCGAGAAACACCCGCAGATTCGTCACCGACGACGGCGGCGAGCCGAAGCGCAAAGGACTCACGAGTAAGCAGTGGCTGCTATGCATCAGCGCGCTGTCGTTTTGTTGGATGCTCGTCACCACGTTCGCCGCTCCTCCGCTCGGCGCCAATTCGGGCAAAGGCGGCGAGATGTGCGCCGGCACACCCACCGCGGGAGCAATGTGCCTGTGTCCGAGGGAGACGGTGTGCGCGACGAGGTGGCACGAGGTCGCGTTCCTCGTGTTCGCCCGCGCCTCCGCGTACTTCGACTACCCCATGTACATGCTCCTGTTTTTGTCAAAGTGTCATAACCTGAGAGGCGCGTTGCATCGCACGTACCTCGGCGAGTGGCTTCCCATCGACAGCGCGCACCACCTGCACGCGTTCGCGGGCGCCTTCGTGTCCGCGGAGATCGTGTGGCACTCTTTCTGGCACATGATGCGGTGGGGCGTCGGTGGGGACATCCAGTTCCTGTGGCGGCATCGTACGGGCGTGACCGGCCTGATATCTCTGATTTGCACGCCGCTCATCGCGTATCCGATGATGTTCCAGAGGTTGAAGAAATCCATCCCGTACGAGCGACGCAAGGCGATGCACTATCTGTCGGCGGTGTGGGGACTCTCCATCATGTTTCACGCCCCCGCCACCAACATCTTCTGGGTCATGGGCGCCTGCGTCTTCCTCTATCTGGGCGACTGGCTCGTGGGATACTTCGTCGGCACATTTTACTGCCCGACTCTGATGATGACACCGCTGGGTGAGTCCGCGGTGGAGATCGTCTTCGAGCATCCTCGGGGATTCGTCAATCACGGAAGTAATTATGTGTACTTGTGCCTCCCGTGGTTGGGCAAGGCGGAGTGGCACGCGTTCTCTCTCTACGCGCACCCGACGCTCGAGAACCACAGCAGTGTTTGCGTCGCGAAGTTGGGCGACTGGACCGAAGCGCTTCACCGCGCCGTGCCCGTGCCCACCGCCAGGCCGGGCTGGGTGTACGGACCTCACCCGTCGCCGTTCAGCGGCGCCACCCAAGCCGAAAGCATGGTCTGCGTGGCGAGCGGCATCGGCATCACGCCGACGCTGGGCACCGTCGGGTTTCTGGCGGGGTCGCGTAGGGTAAACGTGGTGTGGATGTGCAGGCAGCCGGACTTGATCGAGTACTTTCTTCGCACTGTGCCGTTCAGCGACAATGCGTGGACGATCATCTTCTACACGGGCAAACGGAAACTGATCCTCTCTGAGGAACCGTTCATCCAGAATCCGAGAATTCTTCTCCTCCGGGGCCGGCCGGATCTGAGGCAGCTCATTCTGGACATCATGCACGCGTGCGAGACGGGCGGCGACTTACCCCGCGCCACGCTCGACAAGGCGCGTGAGATGCATCGCGAAACCTTCCGCTGCGACGCGATGGAAAAATTCGAAGCGCTGATGGAGCGGTTGCAGCTCACCTACAGCGATCAGCAACTGTTCAGACGCGCGATGCACTGCACGGTGATGACGGCGCATGAATTGGGCAAGGACGTCGATGAAGTCGATGAAGTGACCCTGGAGGGTTTCGCCAGGTTCGTGAGCGAGACGAGCAAGGTGCCAGGGCTGCTGAACGAGAAAGAGCTGGAGAGTGTTTTCTCCAGGTATGGTTTCTCCCGCGACGGGTTCCTGCGCAAGGAACAGTTCACCTTAAGGAGATATTCCCACAATATAGATGTTCAAGAGTCTCATCAGAAGGCGGCTCAGCTGAAACGGATGGTTTCGCTGTTGGTGTCCGAGGGGAATGCCATTATGCGCAACACCGAGCGCGATTACGGCGACTGGCAGATCCTCTACTGCGGCGGCACGGCGGCGGTGGTGAGGATGGTGAAGGAAATGCACGACGAGCTGGGCGTCGGGGTGTCGATCGAGTCATTCAACTGGTGAGTGAAGACGCGTCGTCGTCGTCGGATACAGCCGATTCCGATTTCGCCCGGCGACGATGGGCTCTCAACGCAAATCAGACCCCTCCCTAGTAGCTGTCGTTTTAGCTTGATCGGTGATTTGATAGACAAAATGCAAGTTGACACACGGCTGCTTTCAAAATTGAACCGTGGTTTTTCTCGCCCCGGATTTCCGCGCCAGATGCGACGCGCGGCGTCAGACTGATTTCCTACGGTCCTCCCAGCCCCATGCGTTGGCACCCGATCTGCCTTTTCCCTATCGCCGCGACCCTTGGCGCCACAAGCAGACAACCTTTTGACGGTTTCCACTTGTCAGCTGGTCATTATTCCTTTTGGGCGCGCGACGATGGTGGCCAACGAAGCGCTCGCGGCGAGCCTGAGGGCGTCTCAGGTTCCCCCGTTCAAGGTGATGGAGGTGATGATCGCGGCGCACGAACGCGAGCGTGCGGGCCTCCCCGTGCTTCACTTGGAGGTGGGCCAGCCCGCGGACGGTGCGCCCGCGCACGCGTGCGAAGCGGCCAAGCGCGCGCTCGACGCTTGCGCCGCGGGTCGCACCACCCTCGGGTACACGATATCCGACGGCATCGATCCGCTGCGCGCCGCCATCGCGAGGGATTACAAGATTCAATACGGCGTGGCGGTGGACCCCGCGGACGTCATGGTCACCACCGGGTCATCCGCGGCGTTCGTCCTGGGCTTCACCGCCGCGTTCGATCACGGCGATCGCGTCGCCATCGCCACTCCGGGGTATCCCGCGTACCGCAACATCCTCGAGGCGCTGGGCATTGAGGTGGTATCGATCCCGGTGGACGCGTCCACGAACTTCCAACCCACGTGCGAGCTCCTGGACGCCGCCCTCGACGGCAAACCCATCAAGGGGCTCATCGTGGCGTCCCCCTCCAACCCCACGGGGACGGTGCTGAAGCGCGACGAGCTGTTCGAGCTGATCGACTGGTGCAAATCGAAGAAGGTGTGGTTCGTGTCGGACGAGATCTATCACAAGATCGAGTACGGCGATGAGCGCGCGACGACGGCGCTGGAGGCGCCGGGAGGAGCCGAGACCTGCTTGGTGCGAATCACCCGTCGAAGACGACCCGAAAACCATCCCGCATCCTCCTCCTCCGACGACCCGATCCGCCCTTCCTTCTCCCCCATTCCGACCGTCCGATCGATCCCCCGTGTGATCCCCCGTGTGCCCAACCCCCGTATGCCCAACCCCAGGTGATCAACTCGTTCAGCAAGTACCACTGCATGACCGGCTGGCGCGTCGGCTGGTGCGTCGTGCCCCAGGCGCTGCGACCCGCCATGAACGCGCTGCAGCAAAACCTCTTCATCAACGCGCCCCACGTGAGTCAAGTCGCCGCCGCCGCCGCGCTCGACCCGGACGGCGACGCCGTGCTGAGGGGGCACGTGGTGAAATACGCCAGGAACCGCGAGATCTTGATGGCGGGGCTCCCGGAGGCGGGGTTCACCAAACTCTCCTCGGCGGGTGGAGCGTATTACATCTACGCAGACGTGTCCGACTTTTCCACCGACTCGATCGCGCTGTGCAAGCGCATCCTGGACGTCACCGGCGTGGCGTGCGTCTCGGGGGTGGATTTCGACAGGGAGCGAGGGCACCACTTCGTGAGGTTCTCGTTCTGCGGCAGCACGGAGACGTGCGAGGAGGCGGTGAGGCTCCTTCGCGAGAGGCGCGACGAGTGGCGAAAGCACTGAAGAAACTCTCCTCGGGGTCTCTGCGTCCGAAGGCCCTCGACAACTCGACAACTCCGGGGCGCGTCGCGAAACGTCGACGCCTCCGTGGTTAACGCGGTGGTCCAAATCTGACCACGAACCGATACGGCCCCGTGCTCGAGGGGGTTCTTCGCGAACGAGGATGAACGAACCCTCCGAGGGTGAACGAAACGCAAGGCGGCGGTCGAACGCGATGAAATCATTTATTATCGAATCAAAGCCAAAGGAAGGTACGATCGAGTCGAGCTTCGCGGACGGAGGCGTCGCGCGCGCGATCGGCGGCGTCTCTACTTCTTGCCCTTCATGCCCTTCACCTTGAGCCCGGCGGCCGATTTCCCGTGCTTTCCCCCCCCGCCCCCCGATCTCGAGTCCTTCTCCGCCAGCTTGGCCTTCTTCGCGCTCCTGTTCTCCGCCTCTTTCGCCCTCTGAATCTTCCTCGCCGCCACGTTCACGTCCACCGTGAAGTCCTTCTCCCGTCTCACCAGCTTGTCGATGAACCCCTGAGCGCGTTCTCGTTCCGTGCCCGTGTCCGTCACCGAGTCGAACTGTCGCCGCCTGCCGCGGGTCTTGATCTTCTCGTCGCCCGGTATCGGAGCGTTGTACTTGGCCAACGACGCGGTGGACTTTGCCACCTGCGCGGTGAGGTCTCTGATCTGCTGCTTCTTCATGCCGTTCAGGGGCAGCGCCTTGACGCCCTTCTTCGGCGCGGCGGACATCTGGAGCGTGGGCGGCAGGACGTGCTTGCCGTGCGTCGCCACCGCTCTTTGCAGGTTCTTGAGCTGCTTGCCCTGGTTCTTCTCCACCCGTTCCCGCCGCTCTCGCTCCTCCCTGGTGAAGGGATCCTCCGTCTCGCCCGGAACGTCGGACATCTTCGCGTCGGCGATGATGATGCGATCGGCGTCCTTGACGCGGTCGTAGCCGTGCCGGCGCTTCCACTCGTCCGTCTGCTCGTCGTAGACGAGCTTGGAGCGCTTGCGCTTCTTGATGCCCTTCTCCTTGGCGAACTTCTCCCACTTGGTCATGGGCTTCTCCGTGGGAGGAAGCGGCTTGGTGCGCGGGAACGGGGTCTCGCCCGCCGGCAGCTCCACGTACCGGCCGTTGACGTCCGCCTCCGACGGCAGCGTGAAGAGGTCCGCGACGAGCCTCTGCAGCACGTCGCGCCCCCGGGAGATGGCGGCGGCGGTGGCGGAATCGCTCGGCGCGCGACCGAAGACGTCCGGGTCGACGGGCGATGGGTCGGACGCGGCGAGGTTGCCGAGGTCGAGGTCGACCGGGCCGTCGTAGGCGCCGGTGGCCTCGAGCGCGGATGCGACGCGCAGGCGTCCGGCGTCTTCGGTCATCGTTACGATGTCGCGGCGACGGGTCGAGCGTCGGCGCCGTGACGAATGGCTCGACCGCGAAAGGGAAAGGAGTCGGCGGCGAAGGCGGCGGCGGCGTGCGATTATTGATCGTTCCTACGCGGACCTATGGGTATACGGCATGGCCAACGAAATGCGTTTGTTTCTCGCACGCGCGAACAGTTAGGACGCGGTGCGTGAAACCGTTATTTCTATTTCTGGAAATCTGCCTTTTCCGGCGCTAGATTCTCTCTCACGAGCCACTTCGTCGCGTGGCGCGCCGGCGGGTCTTCGGTGGGTTATCTTCGTCCGTGGCGGTGGACGTGGACCCCACGCTAGACGATTTGTCACTGATCCACGCATACAAGCCGGTGGGGTAAGAGGTGAGCACCCATGGCCGCGCCAACCCGATTGCCCGACCCGAGGTTTATTTTTCATCTCGCCCGGCGGACTTACATAGAGTCACTCGCGTGAGAGCGTCCTAGCGATGTCACGTGCAGCGCTCAGTCCCGCCAAGAGGAACGTAAGGAGCCACACCAGCTCTCGGCGAACGGCCAGCAGCGCTTTCCGGGGAAGTCCCGGATCGCCGGAGCTCGAGCCGCAAAGACCTACGACGAAAACCTATTTTGGCCATCGTCACCACGATTGGGGCCCGCCGAACGCGACGCGATGGGCCCTTTTCGACCCGAGCCCGGATCGATCTCGAGGACGCCGATGATGAGGAACCAATTGTCCGTACCATCCGACAGTTTGTGACGATCAACGTTGAATCTCGTTAACCTGAGGCGTCCTCGACATCTTCGCTCGAATCACGTTTTGTTTTGTTTGCTCCCCGCGCGGATGTCTTGTCGGCGCTGATGTCACCACACACGACTAAGGCATAGTTCAGTTGAAACTTCACCGGTGGTAATTAGCTGGCGGACTGGTGAAACCATCTCAGCGACTGAGCCGACCGAGCACGCCCACCACCGCACCGGCTTTCAAAGACCCGATCGAACGGGCGACTCACCGCCCACACCCGACGCAAACGCAATCGTCGCAGGCTGTCCGTGACACGTCCGGATCGACGTCGCCTCTCCGGGGCGCTCCGGGAACAGCCTCGGCTCGCAGGTACGGTCATCGCCCGAGGTGACGCGCCCGACTCGTCGTGCCCGACCCGACCCGACCGGAAAGTCGATGAGGATCAACTTTTATCTTAGGACACCTTCGGAGCCTACGCTATGAGAACACAAAATCGTTATCTACTACTGAGACTTTCCGCCGGTCACACGGCTGACGCGACGGTTGTTTGTGTTTGCTCTTGTTTGGTTTTATTTTTCCTCGGACACTGGGCGATACACGCTTTACCTCGTCTCGCGATTTTCCCGCGTTGCGAGCCATATTCTGCCCACAGAGCGACGCTTAGGTACAGCGGATTTGTCGGGGCTAATCAATCCTCACCGGTCCCTAGAGCCTCTGCGAAATACAACCGGCGAAGCGCGTCTTCGCTCGCTCCACCTTTCGCTCGACTCGACAGCTTCTATCCGCGGCGGTCTCACCGTAAGTGACGAGAACGTCTTACGACGGTCTTCTGAAGGTTACAGTTGATGACACCGTAACCTGATGCGAACTGATACGAATGGACGAGCCGCCGACGATGGTTTCGGTTTTCCGGTTTTCCAGTCGCTCCTCGGCGACGTCTCCCCTCGGCGCTGGTCGATGAAGTTAACATCTTATCAACCCAAAAACTTTACTGAACACCAAGTGTTGATCTCATAAGTGACCATACTCTCTGAGGCCAGGCCGCCGTGGAGAGAGGAGACGCGCCCGCGACTGTTCTCGTCCAAAGCCCGATTTACCTCTCCTCTTTCCCGCGAACCGACCGATCGATCGACTGACCGATCCTCAACCCTAACCCCGCACCGCAGAAACCCCGCGTCTCGATGTCGAACCGACTCGGACCCGGCGACCTCGTGGTCATCGCCGGCGGCGGCATCTCCGGCCTCGCGCTCGCCGCCGCGCTGCAGTCCCGCCCGCCCGACCGCCGCCCCGAGGTGGTGGTACTCGAGAGGGACCGCAGCTTCGAGGCCCGCCGGCAGGGCTACGGCGTGACCCTCTCGGAGACCAACGCCGCGCTGGCGGGGTTGGGGATACTGCGGGACCTTCGCGAGCGGAACACGCGGTCGAGCGCGCACTGGACCTTCCGATCCGACGGGCGCGTTTTGGGCTATTACGGAGCCGCGTTTTTGCCCGAGGCGATGCGAAGGCCCAGCCCGTGGACGAACCTGCGAATTCCGCGAAACGAGGTTCGCGAGGTGTTGGCGTCGCGGCTCCTGCCCGGGACGGTGCGTTTCGGCTGCAGGGCGGTCGGGTACGTCGAGGTGGAGGACGGGAACGGCGGCGTAAAGGGCGTCGACGTGGCGGTGGAGACGGCCAAAGACGAAGAAAAGTTTGAAGGGACGGAGCGGACACAGCTGTTCGCGGGCGGCGGGGGCGCGGGGCGACCCGAGTGGACCGAGAACGCGGACGGGCACGGGGTGGGCACGGGTGGTGCCGAGTCAGGTGGTGTGCCGACGAGGGAGACGCTGTGCGCGTCGCTGCTCGTCGCGTGCGACGGCGTTCGCAGCGCGGTGCAGCGCGAGCGCCTCCGCGGAACGGACCGAAACCTCAACTACCTCGGCGTCGTCTTGGTCACCGGTTTCACCACCCTGTCGCATCCGCTGCTGAACGGCCAGGGTTTCTACACCCTCGACGGCGAGCGCGCGAGGATATTCACCATGCCGTTCAAGTCCGACGACGACGCGCGGGGACGCGGCGCGGGATGGGAACGAATCAGGGTGTGCCGATCCGACGAAACCGAAGATCGTCCCGCGGGCCGATCCGACGACACCGAAGATCGTCGCCGGAGATCCGCCTCGTCACCGAAGGACGCCGCGAACGACGAATCGCCCGCGAACGAATCGCCCGGCACGCGTCGCCCGGGGCCCCTCACGATGTGGCAGATCTCCGTGCGCGTCACCGAGGAGGAGGCGCGGTCGATCGCGTCCGCGCCCCGAGGCGGACCGGGGGGCGCGAAGGAATTCGTCCAATCCGTCGTCGCCACCTGGCACGACCCGGTTCCCGCCATGTTCGAAGCGACCGACTGGGAGGACTCGTGGGCGGGGCCGCTGTACGATCGGGACCGCCCGCCTAAACCGCCGACGGGAAAGGAGGCGCGATCCAGGGTGGTGGCCATAGGAGACGCCGCGCACCCGATGTCCCCGTTTAAGGGGATGGGCGCCAACTCGGCGCTGTTCGACGCGTGGTCCCTATCGGCGTGGCTCGAAAAGGCTCCCGTTCCCAGAGCCATCGCCAACTTCGAGCGCGAGATGATCGCCAGGGCGTGGGCCAAGGTGGACGCCAGCAGGGAGGCGGTGGACTCCTTCCACGGCCCGGCTGCGGTGGCCGGGGAGTCGCCGGAATTCGCCGGCGTCGCGCCCGGGACGGCGATTGAATTTCTGCGGACGCTCAGCGAGAGGGGCGTTCACGCGGGGTGCGGTGACAGCTTAGAGCGGCGCGTTCGAGAGGTGATGGCCGAGTTTGGCGTCCCCGTGGACGAGACGGCGTCGGCGAAACCCTACGCGTACCTCCGATCGGAGGAGGCGAACGAGAGGCGCGGGAGGAGCGAAACGGGTTCGGGTTCGGGGTCGGGGTCGGGCTCGGGGTCGGCGACCGCGGAGCGTTCGTCGTCGTCTCATTCGGACGACGACTCGTTGGAGGCTCTGATGAACGTCGTGGACGCCGCGGTGAGGGCCGGGCTGGCCGCCGCGGGCGCCGATCCGGTCCGCGACGGCTTCGAGTCGTACGCCGCGAGGCGACTCGTCCCGGCGAAAAAGTACAGCGCGCGAGGGCGGCCGGCGCACGATTGGGTGAGCCGCGCGGCGCTCAAGATCGTCCACGCGCGTCGCGGCGAGGGAGCGCGGACGGGGGCGGGGGCCACGCCGGGATACCCGGGTGGTGGGTCGACGACCGAATCCGGCGGCGAGGATGAACAAAAATCATCGGGCGACGCCGAGCTCCTCGCCGACGCGACGCTCTCGACCGCGGCTCGAAAGGCGGCGCGCCGCGAACGGCTCGACGCGGCGAACCGCTGCGTCGCCGCCGAGATTGCCCGCGTCGCCAGGAAGATATGCGACGAGCTGAAAAAGGAGCGCGACGTCATCGCCGACGCGAGGGTGGACGAGGACGGTCAGATCGCCATCACCACCGCGGCGCGGCGCCGACGCATGCGAGCCAAGGGTCTCGTCGCGTGCGCGGGATGCGGGCAGTTTTACGCCGTGCACGGCGGCGGGCTGAGGCAGCACTGGGCGATGGGCGGGGTCAGCGACGCGTGCGCCGCCGCGGCGGAGGGCGCGCGGTCGCCGTACATGACGGACGAGGAAGCCCTGGTCGCCATACACGGAAAGAGCGCAAACGGAACGCTCGAAGAAACGAAACAACCGGATGGCACGACGCACCCGGGAACCAGCGCCGAGAACAGCAGCTGGCGCGGGAGCGGTAAGGGCCGGCCCGGCCCGTGGCGCGAGCGCAAGTCCTCGGATCACTCGCTCGACGCGGGTTTGAAAGCGGCGGCTCGCGGCGACGCTTCGGCGATGGAAAAACTCAGAGCCGAGGGCTCGTTTGATCCCATCTCCGCCGTCGACGCGTGGGGAAGCGGCGCGCTGCACTGGGCGGCGGGCGGCGGACACCTGGCAGCCTGCGATTGGCTCGTCAACGTCGCGAACGTCCCGATCGACGGGAGCCGGCGCAAGGACGGCCGCACGGCGCTTCACTGGGCGGCGAGGAACGGGCACCCGGACGTCGTCGAGTGGCTCGTGGAAAACGGCGCCGATGCCAACCGTAAAACGTACGACGGCGACGGCGCGTTCAACCTCGCCGTCTGGCAGGGTCACCTGCCCGTCGCCCGGTACCTCGCGTCTCTCGACGCGGTGGACCCGGCGGCGACGAACCGGTGGGGTTGCAACGCGCTCCTGTGGGCGTGCATCCGGCACGACCCGGCGGGGGGCGGCGGGGGAGGCTCGGGGACGATGAGACGCGGCGAGAAGGGGACCCCGCCGGGAGGGGGGTCGGGAGACGAAACGCCACCGAAAGACGAAACGCCACCGAAAGATGAACCGCCACCGAAGAGCCCGATGGCGACGGTTCGATGGCTCGTGCGTGAACTCGGGGTGCCCGTCGACGTCGTCAACGTCAACGGCCACTCTGCGCTGCACAAGTGCGCCATCTACGGCCACGGCGACGTCATCGAGTGGCTGCTCTCGGAGACGACGTGCAACCGCGCGGAGTACATGGGGCCGGACGATAGGGGCGCTTCGCCGAGCGCGCTGGCGGCGGCGAACGGGTACGAGACGCTCGCGGCTGAGCTCAGGCACGTGGAGGACAGGACGATGCGCTTACCCGTGGTGTACGACGGTTGCGGGGTCGGGGACGGGGCGTGATGTTTACCACGGATGAGACGATTCCCGGCGTGGACCGTCTCGTTCATGATAGACTGTGTAAGGGTTTTAATTGATACGATGGGGCGACGCGCGCAAAGCTCGCGCGTCGACCCGGATGAACCCTGAACTCACCGATCGACCCGTCCCGCGCGTTCTCTTTCAAACGCGGGGGCGTCGTCTTTCAAACGCGTCGCGAAGGACGAAATAAGATATATCCGCCCCCCAACGTCAGAACTGTACCGGCGTCACCCTCCTCGGCGCCCCCGGTCGCGCTCGAACGCGATCCCCTCCTCCCCCCCTTTCGTCTCGCGACTTTGACGCCCCCCCCCTCCCTCCGTCGTCGCCCCCGGGATCCTCGCGTGAGCCGAATCCCGGTGACGCCGAATCCCGCCTCGCTCCCGCCTCGTACCTCCGCATCGCCTTGCGCACGAGCTCCGCCGCCGCCGCGCGCCGCGCCGACGTCGGCAGCGTCCCGACCCGCGCGATGGACGCGTGTCGGTGTCGTTGACGCGTCGTGTTTGGGTGGCGACACGTGTCGTGTCCGATAATCCGATCGGCGTT
>Ga0181573_10004855_pt1 | contig 11311 bp, 8 predicted proteins | sample 101ome_25_FD_148643 | JGI IMG/M metagenome (GOLD analysis project Ga0181573, IMG submission 148643) | Coastal salt marsh microbial communities from the Groves Creek Marsh, Skidaway Island, Georgia - 101409BT metaG (spades assembly) | ecosystem: Environmental > Aquatic > Marine > Intertidal zone...
GGCTAAAGCCGAAGAACTTTACCTCTAACCATGCGCTGGAGAGGTGCTGAACGGTCTCAGTATATCGTTCGAGTTTTCTCTTGAAAGAGAGCCGCACACCCTACCGAAGCAGGGCGGCGACACCGTCCTGCCTTTTCACTTGCTTATATACCCAGCGAGACGTGACCATCGCGGTGAAAAATTCATCACACCAAGCCCTATACATAATTTTTGGTCGCACATAAACCCGTCTCGAATCGTCGGTCTCGACCGGCCACGACGATGCGATCGAGGAGACAAGCCGTGTCTGTGTCTGACACGATCATAACGGGCACAGGAGTGGTTTCAAATGCATCGAATTTATTCTTCCTTGACGGGCAGCGCGGCGAGGGCCTGCTGCAAGTAATTGCGTCCATTGGCGATGTCGTCGAATTGAAGTGCCGACACAGCAAACCGCGCAAACTTTTGCGCCTCCAGGCACATGTCCTCTTGGGTGCGCGTCAGCGGGGTGCGCCGCGGCGCGGCTGCCGCGATCGGCGCCGCTGGCATGGGCGCGACAGGTGCTGCGGACCCTACACCCTGAGGAGACCCACCCCCACGGGCGGCAGACACTGGCGCCAATGGACTCGGGGGCTCCCCATGCACCGCCGACGCAGGTGGCGGCGGCGGCGGAGGCGGCACGTTGTTAAACGCTTTGGGCGGCCTTTCAAGGTTGAATACCGGTCCCAGAATCCCTCTGTCCCCAGAATTCCTAGTCTCCCTGGCGAGATCATCCCACTCCCTGGGGGGCCCATCGGGCTCTAATGGATCCAGCCCCGCCTCCCCGTCCTCCACCGCGGGCGGCATCGCGCTGCTGAGCCCCGCGCCCCCTCCACGGCCATTTGCGCCCCCCTCCGGCCTTGGCCCCGCAGACAATTGACCCGCCAGCACCGCCTTTCTAATCTCACTGGCCTTGACCAGCGCGTATTTCCTCATTTCCCCAAACTTGGGGTTCAGCGGCGGCTCGTCCCCGCCAGAAAACTGATTCAAGCAATCCAAAAACACGGACGCCGCGAAAAACGCGACAGCCGTCTGCCCCGTGTGTGTTTTCGCGCGATAAGAGTCATCGGCTCCCGAAAACACACGTAACGCAAACCCCTCCATGTACCCCCGATCGTCATCCCCCAGTCCCACCACGCGCACCTTGTCCTCCTCAAGACGCGTCATCAGGACCCCGAGGTATCCTCGGGTCTCGTCTGACTCGTCCGCGGCCCCCGACTCAATCGCCTTTTGCAACGCGTACAGTCGACAAAAGTAGGCCACACGCGCGTCGGCCCCGTCCATCTCATCTGCCCTCTGCAAATATGGCTTTAAAAGCTTGCTCAATCCGCCCGGAGGGTCGCCAACGTCCCCCATCGTCTCTCGCAAAACAATCACCCGTGCCCGCACTCACGCCAATCACACTCCCGCGTGCCCCTCTCTCTCTCTCACCCTCTCCCTTCGCCACCGCGTGAATGTGAGCGTTGACGCCTGCATTCTCGGCCACGAACGACGGAGCCACGAAGCGCGCGTTGGCCCTTGCAACTCACGAGCCCTAGCTGGTGGTCGCAGGAGGAAGGCCGGAGCGACTCTTCCCGCAGACGCGCACGGTCGCGATGGCGACGTGGAGGGTGCCGATCCGGGCGGCCGGCCAGTGCTGCGTGCCCAGGAGACTAGACTGTACGTTTCGACCTGTGCCGTTGCACGTGCCGACGCGTCCATGCGCTGGAGGTCGCCCCCGGACGCCTGCATACAGCAGCAGCAGCAGCAGCAGCAGTTTGCACCCTCGCACGGAGTACGAGGGGGTTCGACTGTGCAGCAAGATCGCGATGCTGTCGTACTGGAAGTGCGGACAGCCTGGGTTCCTGGACTCCAAAGTAGATGCCACGGGTCTGGACTTTGCGACGCCGCTCGGGTTTGAGCCTTTGATTGCGCCGCAGGGAGGCGGTGCGTTGCGGGACGAGGTGCTGGGGCTGTGCCGTCCGGATTTGAGCTACGCCCCGGTGTGGCTGTGCCACGCGGACGGGGCGGACGTGGCGTCCAGGGCCCTCGTGTGCCGCCTCGAGGACCCGGACTGGGTTGTGGTGGTCTTTAGAGGCACCACACCAAGCCCTGTGCGCGGACTGCTGCGTGAGGGTCCTATCAACGGGCGTGCGGGGCAGGTGAGTTGGGACCTGGGGCACGGGAGGGGCCAAGGGAGGGTGCACTCGGGATATGCGCAGACTTGGGGCAAGTTAGAGGGGCTTGTCTCCAAGGCCGTGGAGAGAGCGCTTCTGAAAAGTGGGGGATCGTCCAAAACAAAGCTCGTGGTGATTGGGCACTCGCTTGGTGGGGCGGTGGCGACGCTGGCGGCATCAGGGCTGTCGGGGGAGATGGGCATGCCCACAGAGCTCGTCACGTTTGGGCAACCGCGCGTCGGCGACCCGAACTTTGTCGACGCCGTGAACGAGCATGTGGACGGTGGGTACCTCCGTGTGGTGTGCGGCGGCGACCTGTTTGCGCGGGTGCCCACTTCGGGCGTGTGGATCCCGATGGCCAACGAGGGTCAGTGGAAGGTTGAGTACGCCCATGCAGGCGACATGCTGTGGCTTGACCCCCTGCGTGATGGCGGAGAACAAAAGGATCGCGAAGATGGTGGCGATCGGGCCCTATTTGTGCCCAAGGGCGAGGAGATACCCAAGCGGTTTTGGACAGACCCACGGCAGCTGAATCCCCTCGAGGTTGTCAAGGGACACGCCACGTACGCGTACGCCATGGACTCGTCGCTCGTGTGGCCCGAGGACTCGACCCTGTCTTCTGCTACTGGAAGGCCTTGAAGTGCACGGTCCACGACTCCGGTGCTCCACGTCGAAGCGAAGCAGCAGCATGCCACAATCAATACATCTCGTACATTCCGAATGAGGAAGTCCGTTCCATTTTGTTTTTTCAAAACGCAAGTTGATCCGTCGAACCGCGGGGGTCCGTCCTCGTGGATGCGAATCAGTCAGTCGGAAGTCTTGGGTCGGTCCGAAGGGATAAAGGCGTTCCTGGAGTGGCGAGATGGCGGGTGTCCCCGGTCCCCGCGTGGTGTCCGGGGGCGGGGTTGCCAAGCCCCCGTTGGACGAGGAGCCCGGAGGTTTGGGCGTCCGTGGCCCCAGGGTTGTATCCGGGGCGGGAGGAGGGGATGGTGGAAGTGGTCCCAGGGTGGTGTCGGGGCGGAGCGGGTCCCCTGCGGGTCCCCTGTCGGGCCCGCGGGTGGTGGCGGGGGCAGGGCTGCAGCGATTCGAGGAGGCGGACGAGTCGGACGTGGGCCGGGCGATGGCGTTCGCGGCCACTCTCAAGGACGATCCAAGGGTCACGGTCAAGTCGAAGAAATCGTCTGGGGACGCCCGCAAGACCAACAAGGGCGCGGCGGGGGACACCGCCGCGAGTAGGGCGGATGGGCCGAAGGTTGCTTCCACTGCATTTGAGCAGTTGTGCACTCGCGTGACGAGCCTGAGCAATTTGAAGGAGATCTACGTGTTGGATCTGACGAGCAAAGGGTTGGAGACGGTGGGTGACATGGGCAGTATGTGCAACCTGCGGATGGTGAATCTGGGGCACAACAAGTTGAAGGAGAGCTTTGGTGAGAGGATGCCGGCGGCATCGGTGCAGGAGCTGAGGCTGCACAACAATCGATTGACGGACTGCCGAGGGCTGGGTGCTCTGGGGAAGCGGGTGCTTCGAGTGCTGTGCCTGAGCCACAATGCGATATCCGATTTCGGGGAGGAACTGAAAGGGCTGAGGAGTCTTGAAGTTTTGAAAGCAGACAGCAATCGTCTCACCGTGTTGGACGGGGCGGTGCTCCCTCCGAGCTTAGTGCAGCTGGACGTGGGCCGGAATCAGATTTCGTTGGTGAAGGGGATGGATAAACTCGCAGGTGTGGAGGAGTTGAATCTGAGCGGAAACAATTTGAAATCCTTGCCTCCGGGGCTGGAGCGCATGGCAAAGCTCTCGGACCTCCACCTGAACGACAATCCCCTCCTGGACTGCAAGACGGGGCTTGCGCCTTTGAGATTGCTGCGCAAAACACTTGGCAGCCTGCACTTGCAGCGAAATCCATTGGTGGGTCCATCACTCGCATCTCTCCCGAAGCTGTCGGCCCTGGTGGAACTCACCATATGTGAATGCGAAGTGACCAGCTTATTTGCGCTGGCGTCAGCGTGCCCCAGTCTGGAGTATCTGGACGCGTCCCGGAACAGGGTGCCGAGCGCGGGTCAGGCGGCTCGCGATCTCGCCGGGCTCAAGGATGTTCTGGAGGAGATTCGGCTGGAGGGCAACCCCCTGTGTGATGAGGGAGGGGCATATCGTGAGATTCTGGAGATCTCACTTGGTGAGAACTTGGTATCCATCGATGGCGTGCCTACGTCCAGTGCGTTGGCTGCTGCTGCGGCGGCGAAAGAGTCTGGCTCCCCGCAGGCGAGCCCCCGTGTTAACGGGAGGCCGGGGACGCCCCTGATGCAGCAGCCCAGGCCAGGGACCGCATCCAGGTCAAACAGGCCGGGGACCGCGTCGGGCCTCCGTCCCGGGACTCCATCGGGCCAGCGCGATGGGGAAGAAAGACTGTCGGGTACTTCTCGTGCGGCGTCGAGCCGGCGAATGATTGCCGAGTGGGATGCGGTGGAGGAAAAGGTGGAGGGGAGCAGGATGGATTGGAGGCAGAAGTTTGGAGAGATGCGCAGTGCGCTGAACAGCAATGACCCCAGGAACAAGCCCGACAACGACCTGAAGGTGACAAAGGCGGGAGACCCGAGTGCGGCGGCTAAGGTCGCAGCGCTGGGCAACTATGCGATCGAGGACCGGCGTCCAGTGGAGCCGCTCGTGACCATGAGCCTTGTCGACATCACCGCACGGCCGTCGAGGAGGAGACTGACGGGCGCAAGGGAATTCGCGGATCGCTTTGCGACTCCTTCAGCGGCGAAGGAGAGCGAGGGCACACCGTCCACCGCAGAAGCGTTGAATGTGGAGGAGGAGGACGGCGGAATAGTGTTTACGGACTCGGGTGCGGGTGTGGGCCTCACTCCTCGGGACAATGAGGGTGACGGGGCCTTTGACGTGTCTCTCATGCAGGAGAGCAAGGCGAGCTACATTCGATCTGCGCACCAGGTGTCGGGCCCGGTTCGACCCGGCTCAGCTCGCCCCCTTTCGGCGAGACCACCTTCGTCTGCAGGGGGGGCACGTGCGCCCCTTGTGGCCACGTGGGGCTCCGGACGGGATCCCAACGTGTCCGCTGGGGCCAGGGGCGACGGGACTCCTGCCACAAGAGGAGGCGGCGTGGTCAAGCCGCCGCCAGAGGCCAAGAAAAAGGGCGGCTTCCGTGGGTTCAAGACGTCGACCGGCAAACAGGTGAGGCTGCACAATGCCGCATAATCTAATGTACACGAGATAAAATATGATACATCTACCGAGCTTCTCCGTCCGGGCCGGCCTCGCTCTTGCGGTCCTGAAGCGCCCGGCAGAGCCGCTCAAGGTTGGCAGCCTTCTTTGCCATCTCGTCTCGCTCCCCCATCATTTTCAGGAGCTCCATGTTCGCCCTATCCCTTGCAGCCTCGGCGTCGACCCGCGCCTGCTCAGCCTTGGCCTGCTTCTTGAAACTGTCCTTGATGGCCTTCTTGTATTCGGCCATGGCCGTCGCGCTCGTCCCCAGTGTGTCCCTCATCGCCATGTTCAGCTTCTCGTGTTCCTCCGCCCGGTGCAGCGCCGCAGCAGTCTCCGTCTTGACCGCCAGCAAGTCCTCCATCAACTTCACTTTTTCGTTTGCCAAATTCTCGCACTTCTCCTCAGCCAAAACCCGTCCCTCTTCCTCCAACTTCGCCTTTTCCGTCATCGCCTTGACGAGTTCTGCAGATATGGCTTCGCGCTCGTCCAGCTTCCCTCCAAAATCCTTGAGCACCCCGCGCAGACGCTCATTTTCCTGAGCCTCTTTGATGCGCTCCTCCCCTTGCTCCTCCATCCGCTTCAAAATGTCTTCGATGTTTCCCTGGAACCGGTTGTGCAGATCCGTCCTAAGCTCCCTCTCCTTGGCCGCCTCCGCCTCGGCCGCTTTGCACCGTGCCCTGAACGCTTTGCTCAATCCATCCAGCGCCTCACGCTCCCTCAACGCCCGCGCCAATTCGTCCTTGGCATTCGCCGCAGCCACTTCCGTCTTCTCACAGGCCCTTGACGCCTCGGCCAACTTTCCAGAGACCTCCAGCCACTTTTGACCGCGGGTCTCCCAGAACCCTTTCAGTTTCGCCACGTCGCCTCGCTCGAAGGCCGACTGAACCTCGCGGCCTTCACGACGCAACTCCTTAACAAACACTTTGTATCTGTGCTTCACTGCATCGTCCATCAGTCCTACCTTTGCCGGACCGGGAGGATCCGACGCATGCGTCGATGAAAGTTCCACCATCCCGCCTTGCTGTTGCTTGCTTTCAGTCAACACACCGCCACCGCTCATCCTCCCTCCCTCTTCCAGCAACCTGTGAGCCACCCTTCCGGGGAGAGATTACGAATTTCAAACCCAGAATTGAAAAATCAACCCGAATCGCTCTCCGACGCTTTCAAGGCGGCGCACTCATTCCCTCGGGTGGGTCCGTCATTCATTCACACGCGTGGGCCTGTGTGTGGCGGCAAGGGGAGTGACATCTGCGTGTCCGGATGTTGAGTTTGTATGGGCTGGTGGAGGCGCTGGTGCTCATGGTGAATGCGTTGGCGATTCTGAATGACCAGAGGTTTTTGTCCAAGTATGGGTTGGGCAGTGGGAGCATCGGCGGCGGCGCAGCTGCTGGGGGGTTCGGGGGGGGAGCTGCCGTAGGAAGCACCCGGCAGAAAGTTGCCGGTCTGCTGCACGCCATGAGCTACATGCGCATGCCCTTGGTGGGGCTCAACCTCTTTGTGATTGTCATCAAACTTTTGGTCGGGTGATTGATTCCTTTCTTAGCATGGAGGGGACGCGCGAGCAAGGCCGAGGGGTCCAGAACGACGTTGAACGCCAGGGGGCCGTGCGCGTCGTGGAGCACACGCGCGACGAGGGACGTGGCGGCGAGGGCGTGCAAACGAACGTGCACGGTGGCGTGCGCACTGCGCGCGTAGCGGCCTCGGAAAAGGGTCAACCCACAAGGCTTGATCCCGAGAGTCAGTACGGCGTGTACAACCCGTATTCAAGGAATCGGACGGTCGCGTGGCGGGAGCAGTACGCGGCGGGGGCGGCCAGGTACTGGGACGCGTTTTACAAGCGGCACAAGCACAAGTTCTTCAAGCACCGGCGGTGGCTGCTCAAGGAGTTCGAGTGCGAGTTGGTTGAGAGAAAACCGCTGACAATGCTCGAGGTCGGGTGCGGGGTGGGTGACACGGTGTTCCCGCTGCTGGAGGCCGTGGACGGGCTGTTTGTGCACTGTTGCGACTTTTCGCCAACCGCGGTGTCTTGTTTGCTAAACTCTGCGGAGTACGACGAGAGGAGGTGTCACGCATTTGTGCACGACTTGGTCATGGGGACGCCCGAGACGCTCAGTTCCGCGTTGGGTCAAGGAGTGAGCGTGGACCTTGTTTCTGCCATCTTTGTGCTCAGTGCGATTGCGCCGGAGCATCATCGTGCAGCTGTTCACGCACTGCACGGCGTCCTCCGCGTCGGCGGGAGGATCCTGTTTCGCGACTATTGCGCGGGAGACTTGAGCCAGGTGCGGTACGATGCCCACGGCCAGGCACTCCCGTCCGACATTGATTTGGGAGAGAGTGGCCGCGGCGGCGGCGGGTGTGATGGTGGTGATGACGTCGGTGGCTCAACGGGGACGCCGCACGTGCAAAAGGGCGATGGCATGTACGTGCGCCAGGACGGAACGGCTACGCACTACTTCACACCCGACGGTTTGGCCAGGCTGTTTTGTGAAGGAGGGTTGTTCAAGGTTGTCCGCCAGCGCGTGGTAAACAAGGTCATCCACAACCGCAAGGAGAGGGCGTCCATGGCCCGCGTCTGGATCCAGGCCGTCTTTGAAAAGCAGCAGTAGATCACAGCACACATGAAGCGCGGGGCGCTGTCCATCCCAGTCAAACAATCAGTGAATCACCATCAACCCTTCTATATATATACCGTGCTCCTGGTGTGGCCTCCCTCCTCACATTTTCTCCAGCACATTCTTCCGCCCGCCCCCGTAAAGATCCTGCACTATCGACATCCTTCTGATATTTCCCATCTCCGTCCTCCCCTTGCTAAACAACCCTTCGATCTCGGCGCTCTCGGTGATGTGTGCGTTGGTCCTGAAATCCTGCTTCACCACCCTCCCAATGTACTCACGAATGTTGTAGTTCGGATACGCCCGACCCAGCCGAAGCAAGTCACGGTACAACCTCAGCACCTCCGCCCGACTCACCATCGCCCTCCCAATCCTCCCAATCCTTCTCCAAATCACCGCCTCACCCCCGCGTGCGAGTGCGAGTGCGCGTGCGAGCGGTGTGGGAGATGCACGACGGAGGGCAAACGCCCGACCCTGCTGACCACCCCTGTACATTCCAAGCCCTTGATTTCTTGGCCTGGGCTCGATGAAGATGAGACGTAAGACGTCGTGGGGACATTTCTAATATATGGAGATAAGGCCGCCGTACTCTTAACAAGTGAAGTAAGCGTATGGGTGTGTGGGTCCCTCCCTCGGTGCCTCGGTGCCTCGATGCCTCGGTCCCTCCCTCCCTGGTTGGTCGTGGCCTCCCCAGGTGTCCTCCAAGGGGTGCTTAACACTTGAAATAATCATGTTGAGAGATCACGGGAGGGGAAAGCTGGTGCTGGACGCGGCTTTGGTGTGCGCGTAGTGTTTGCGAAGTGTGTGGACCCCAAGGCCCATGACAAATGCAGTGACAGACGCAAAGAGCATGAGGCTCGGTACGTAGTGGGACCCAGCCGTCCGTTTCGGCGCGTGGGCGTGGTGCCATCCTGTGCCTGCCCTGCGCGCCCTCTCCTCCTCGTGTGCCCTCCACCTTGCAACGTGAGGCCACTCGTAGTCTGCCCCCTTGTGACCAGTCCCAGTCCTTGACCCGCGCCTCGGGGCGTTGCGCGCTCGGCCGCCCTTGCCTCCCATCCCTGGCAACTTGGCATCGATCACAGACTCGTAAGACACCTGCAGCTCGGCAAACCGACGACTCGCCTCGTCGCGAGGTAGGGTCGTGGTGTCCGGGTGGAATTTCAACGCGCACCGGCGGTAGGCCGCCTTGATCTCCTGGGTGCTCGTCGTACGAGGGATCCCGAGGACCTTCCACGGATGCTCCTCCGCATGAGACATGCAAGCGTGGACACTCTATCCTAAAATCATCGCGTGTGATCCATCTCCCGCATTCACAGGCGCGCCCCGACCGAGTGCGTCCCAAGCGGTGTCGAGGATATGCACCACGGGGACACACGCGGACCACCAGTTCAAAATGTATGGACAATGGCACCGAAAACATTGGTGTATGGGTCGCACATAATGTACGTAATGAACCTAGCCGCGGACGACGGCATTCCGCGAGAGAGAGAGAGAGAGAGTGTGTGTGCGCGCGCGCGTGAATGAGAACGTCATGAGAACCGGTACGCCCATGCACCTCCCCCCGGGTGTTGTTTCATCAGGTGCGGTTACTCAGTAGTATGCTGTCCGAGGCAAATGCACGCTGCAGGCGTACAGAGATAAACAATTGTTAAAAACAAATATTGAGGCCGTTCCTCTTGCATCCGGAGAGGATTCCTGGCCATACATTTCGGTCATTCCTGTTGCTCCATCCGGCTGCGCATTTCCTTCTGCATGTCCATGAGACGCTGAATGTCATCGTAAATGTTGCTCATCACGTTGGTCAAGTGCGCAATCTGCGGTCCAGCGTCGGTACCGCCAGTCTTTGCAGGTGCTAGCGCAGCAACGTTGTCATGGAGCGTCGAAGCGTCATCATGCGGATAAGCGTCGTGATGGAGAGATTCATCCTTTCCTGCAGTGTTAAAGAGGTCGCTAATTCTCTGGTTGACCTTTGAGAATCCGGCATCACGTAATTTAGTCTTGAAGAATTCGACGCGGACGTCCAGGTCCCCCATCCAAGAAAGCCTTCTGCAACGCTCTCCCCCCCGCTCCAACTCCATTACAAGTTCTTTGTACGCGCGGGCGAACGACAGAATCTCCGCCCTGAGAAGCTTCCTTTGTGAAATCCTGTTCACAGCTGCGGTGAATTTGGGGAACTGCTTTAGAATGGCATTCAACTCCTGGAGGCGGAGCACGTACACGTCCACGTACGTCATGGACCGCGCGTTGTAGTACCTTCTCCGCGGATTTTTTGAAAGACACTCTTCTCCAATGACCTGCCCGCGGATGTAGATGCGGCTGGGGCTTGCAATGACTCCCGATTTGATGATGTACAGCTTGTTGCTCTTCTCCCCCGACTTAATGAGCAGCTCGCGCGGGGGGTACGCCTCTTGCTCGAGTGCGAATGCCACGAGGGTGATCATCTCCGGGGGGCAGTTCCTAAAGATGTTGACCTTGCGCACCCATGGCGCATTGATGTAGAGAACGACCTCCGAGCGCAGGGCAGGGGACATGTCTGTAAGCAGTGCATTGTAGCTGTGCACCCCGCGATTCATGAACTTGAATCGAAAGAATTCGCGTAACTTCTGGCGCAGACTCTTGGGGACTTTCCCGACGTCCATGAACATATTGAGCTCGTCCATTACGAGGTGAAAGTGATTCTGGCGGCTGTCGCGTGAGGCCACGACAGAGGACACGGCACCGATGACGTAACCATAGACGCCGGCCCCGATCAACATACACGCTGACGCGATCATACGCTCCACGGCGTCGACCGGGACAATGTCTCCGTACCCGATGGTGGACACAGTCATACAAGCCCAGTAGAACGAGCTCACGTAGATGCGCCAGTGTCCCAGACGTTCCCACACGTCCTCGTACGTCTCTCCCTCCTCTGCAAATTTCGCGGTGATCCAGTTAGATTCGGTCTCAAAGGAGTTGGCCTGCGGCCGCTCCAGCTGAAACACCCACAAACATGCCATCCAGTGAGTCAACAGCAGGATGCCTGTGAAGTAGTAGAGGAGCTGCGTGGAACTGTAGTAGATGCGGACATTAGTCTCAATCCTGCGAAATATTCGCTCCGACTTGAACAACCGCAGCATCTGCAGAACGACGGGCAATCGCGACCAGAAAGTTGCCCCCGCGATCACGGGGACGAGAAACCATGGCCAGAGTCCGATGAAGTCGAAGACGAACCAGCCATTCAAATAGTTACGCTTGATGGTCCGGCTATTGTACACCCACACGTGGCCGCTGAAAAAAGGAATGTAGAAATACAGCAAACAGTC
>Ga0181573_10004857_pt1 | contig 11303 bp, 14 predicted proteins | sample 101ome_25_FD_148643 | JGI IMG/M metagenome (GOLD analysis project Ga0181573, IMG submission 148643) | Coastal salt marsh microbial communities from the Groves Creek Marsh, Skidaway Island, Georgia - 101409BT metaG (spades assembly) | ecosystem: Environmental > Aquatic > Marine > Intertidal zone...
TGGGGAAGACGATGCACGTGAGGGCGCTGCCCTGCGGCCCGCCCACACGGCCCTCGCACACCTGCTTGAGGCCGCGCGCCGCCGTTGCGTCGCGCATGTAGACGTCGCTAGGCTGTGCTCAGCCTTCTTTTCATGCCTACACAGGAACCTACCGTTCTCGGCCCAATCAAGGAGCTGCGATGCGCAAATTGAAGTGGTACACCGACGAGGAGTGCGGCCACACGGGGCTGCCTTTGGATGGGTCCGAGGCGTCGACGGAAAATGACGGCGTTGGTATGAATCTTGAATTCAATCAAGTGCCAGGTAGGTACACCACCATGGCTTGTAAAAAAGTTTAATTGTTCCTTTGTTTAACTCAATAAATTCACCCATAAGGGATATGAACCGCGTGATTCTCGTCCTGGGGCTTGCGCTCCTGCACGCTCGCGTGGAGGGCTTTACGGTTGTGCGTCCGATGATACTGTGGGCTAGGCGCGGCAGCGGCCGGGCGCTGAGGGCCGCGGCTTCCAAGAGCGCAGCGAGCAGCGCGTACGGGGTGGACCAGATCACGGTCCTGGAGGGCCTCGAGCCGGTGCGGAAGCGCCCAGGCATGTACATCGGGTCGACGGGGACTCGGGGCCTGCATCATCTGGTGTGGGAGGTGGTGGATAACGCCGTGGACGAGGCCATGGCGGGCCACGCGTCGAGGGTCCAGGTGGTCCTCGGCACGAGCCCCGTCGACGGCGCGGATGTGGTCACCGTGCGCGACGACGGCCGGGGCATCCCCGTCGGGGTCCACCCGAAGACGGGGCGGTCGGCCCTGGAGACTGTGCTCACGGTGCTCCACGCCGGTGGCAAGTTCGGCGGCGACGGCTCCGGGTGAGCGAGGGGAGCATGCCCCGGGAGCTCAATTTCTGCACGGCGCTCTCTCTCTCTCTTACCATCGCGTGGTGCGTGTGTGCGTGTGAGTGTACACAAGCCTGCCTGCCCGTGCGGGCGTACCGCGCCGACGGTGAACCAACACCGAGTGTTCACACACGGCACTGCCCTAATGGTCGATTATAAACTATCACCACAGGTACAAGGTGTCGGGCGGCCTGCACGGCGTGGGCGTCAGCGTCGTGAACGCGTTAAGCAGCTCGCTGACAGCGACGGTGCGCCGGGACGGCAAGGCCCACGTGCTCCACTTCGCGCGGGGGAAGACCACCGGGCCCCTCGCGGTGGCCCGCCTGGCGCCCTCGGACCTTGCGCCCATCTCCAGCGCCAACAGCACCGACGCCGACGCTGCGGCGGGCGCGGCGGGCGGGGACGAGGGCTGGGGCGCGGCGACGGGCACCGAGATGGTCTTCCAGCCCGACCCCGAGATCTTCCGGAGCGGCGATGGCGGCGGCGACGACGGCGACAACTCGGTAGGCGGCGAGGGCACGGCGGTGGGGCCAAAGGCGGTTGCGACGGCGGGCAAGGGCCGAAGCAGCGGAGCCACCGCCACCGCCGCCGCGACTGCTGCTGCTGCTGGCGCTGCTGGCGCTACCACTGCTGCTCCAGGCGGCGGCCCCGCGGTGCTCCGGGGCGTGTTTGACTTTGATCGGCTTGCGGCGCGGCTGGACGAGCTTGCCTTCCTCCACGCCAACCTCAGCCTGAGCCTCGTTGACGCGCGGGCGCCAGCGCCGGCCTTGGCGCTAACGTCTACGTCCTCCTCCTCGTCGTCGTCGTCGTCGACGGCGGCCAAGCCCCCGCGGCGGGACTTCCTGCACGTGGGGGGCGTGTCTGAGTTCCTCGAGCTGCTTTGCACGGGCAAGGCGCCACTGCACCCCGAGATGCCCCTCTTCCGTGCCGCTGGGACCCGGACGCTCTCTGCGGGAGGCGGCGGCAGCGGCGGCGGCAAGCGGGCGCGCGAGGAGGTCAGCGTGGAGGTGGTGTTTCGGTGGTCAGCGGACATGTACAGCGAGAACATCGTTACATTCGCCAACGGGATCCGGACGAACGACGGGGGCACGCACGCAGATGGCTTCAAGGCCGTGGTGACCCGCACGCTCAACGCGGCGGCGCGCAAGGCGAAGCTGCTCAAGGAGGGTGGCGCGGCGCTGTCCGGAGACCACTTGCGCGAGGGGCTCACGGCCGTCGTCACCGTGAAGCTCCCCGAGGCCGAGTTTGAGGGGCAGACCAAGAACCGCCTCGGCAACCCGCTCGTGCGCGGCGCCGTGGACAGCGTGGTGGGCGAGGCCCTGGCCGAGGCGCTCGAGTGGCACCCCAAGGTCCTTGCCGCCATCGTCGACAAGGCGGCGGCGGCCGCCGCAGCGGCGGCGGCGGCCAAAGCAGCGCGGGAGATGGTGCGGCGCAAGACGCTCCTCACGTCGACTGTGCTGCCGGGGAAGCTCGCCGACTGCGCGACGCGGGACCCCTCCGGTAAATAGAAAAAAACACGAAGGACTGGAGTGCCCGCTGCGCGCCCACAGATGCAGAGACGCACAGACGCATGCAGCGCGCTCTTCCTGCTTGTGGTGCACCGTGTCACCCGCTGCCCTCCCCTCTCTCTCTCTTTCTCTTGCTCCTCTGCGCACGGGTGCGCTGAACCACTGAACGCCCTTCTCGATGCACGCCGCAACCCTAGAGGCGGAGATCTACATCGTGGAGGGCGACAGCGCGGCGGGGAGCGCCAAGCAGGGGCGGGACCGGCGCACGCAGGCCGTGCTTCCGCTGCGGGGAAAGATCCTCAACATTGAGAAGGCCGCGCCCGAGAAGGTCTACGGGAACGCCGAGCTGCAGAGCCTCATCAGCGCACTCGGCCTCGGGACGCTCAACGGTGCCTTCGACGTAAGCACTGCGGGAGAGAGCGAAACAGGGATACGCGCGCGCGTGAGCTGCAGGCTGTTGCGATGTGTGCGGGCTTGCGCCAGGCGCTGTTCTCTGTCTCTGCACAGCTTCCCCTCTCGCAAACACTTGCTCGCGCGTCTATTCTCTTGATGTTCTTATCTGCCTCTGGTTATTTGTCGTTGCCGTTGTAATTGCTGCTGGTGGCGTGTGCTGGTGGTGGTGCTGCTGGTGGCGGTGCTGTTGGTGGTGCTCCTGCTCCTGCTTCACCTCCTCCTCCTCCTGCTGCTGCTGCTGATGATGATGATGATGATGATGATGATGATGATGATGATGATGATGATGATGATGATGATGATGATGATGATGATGATGATGATGATGGTCCCTTTCTGCTGCAGCCGGGTGCGCTGCGGTACCACAAGATCAACGTGATGACGGACGCGGACGTTGACGGCGCGCACATCCGCATCCTGCTGCTCACCTTCTTCTACCGCTACCAGCGCCAGCTCCTCGAGGGCGGCTTCGTCCACGTCGCGTGCCCGCCCCTCTACAAGGTGCGAGGAGAACCGCTCCGCAAGCAACCGCGCAGCTTTATCTCTTCTGCCGATGTGCTCGGCGCCCCTTCGCTTTGGGCCACATGCGAGCACCGCTCCCCACCCACCGACCCTGTCCTGGCCGCAATAAATGCCGCAAGCCCTTTGCGTGGCCAGGTAACCAAGGGCGCCAAGTATGAGCGGTACATCTATTCGCAAGAGGAGCTCGACGCGCTGCTGCCCACCCTGCAGGCGCCCGTCACAGACCCGCTTGACGACGGAGAAGGAGACGACGAAGGAGGAGCCGACGGGGGAGCGCAGGGTGGCTCGTCGAAGGGGAGCGCGGCGCAGCAAGGCAAGGGCGCAGGGGCCAAAGGCAGCCCCAAGGGCGGCGGCGGCGCGGGCGGCGAGGGCCGAGCGGAGACAAAGGCGGCGGCGGCGCGGGGAGGGGGCAAGGTGGTGCTGCAGCGGTTCAAGGGCCTCGGCGAGATGATGCCGGCGCAGCTTTGGGACACCACCATGAACCCCGCGACGCGCCGCATGAAGTAAGGACTCCGGGGTCAAACCTTAGTTCTTCTTCTTGTTCTTGTTCTTCTTCTCCTTATATTATTTCTTCTTATTATTTATCTTTTTAGAGCGCGCGCGTGCTTCTTTCCGCCCACATGCCGCCGGTTGCACTGTGCGGTGTATTCGTCTGATTCGGCAGGCAAGTGGCGGTGGAGGACGGCGCGGCTGCGGACAGGCTCTTTTCGGTGCTCATGGGCGACGCCGTGGTGCCGCGACGCGACTTCATCATCTCCCACGCCTCGGCCCTCGCCTTTGGCGACATCGACATGTGACCCCTCCCCTGCGGGCCGAAGAGGGCGTCCTTTGTTGGCTTTGGCCGGGGGCCTGATTGAGGGGAGCGAGGCAGAGCGAGGCCCTCCATGCGACCTGCTACGTCTGAGTACTCGCCTCCTGGGTCTTGTGATCAAATTGAGTCATTGTTCTCCACATGGCCATCTGTTGTTCACAGCGCATATTCCACTTTGCTGAATATCTTTAGCTTTTTGCTGATGATAAGTGCCAAGAGATTAACACAAGGCGGGCTTCAAGGGCAATGGACAATGGGCCCTACTTAGGCAGCACATCTGGCAGCTGGCAGGCCGCAGCCATGCCCAGGTTGTCCACATTTTCCCTCGTGCTGATTGGTCTGATTGGGCTCCGTGTTGAATTGTACATTATAAATTTTTGTGCGTTACACGGGCCGCGGGCCAGACGGGGCAGCACTGGCTTTTGTACCACCTGGGTTGTACTGGCCCGTATGTTGGTTGGTTCGGGGCTTTGTTTTCTCACATTTCTGCGCACTACCAATGATCGCTGCCGCTGAATACTTGCATATCCGCCATTGTCGTGATTTGGTCGTGCCATCCATGTCGCTGTGTTGATTAAGCCGCGGTAGTCGTGCGGTGGTGTTATAGGTTACGGGCTGTAGCTGGGGCTGCCGGCCCCCCCCGGCTGCCAGCTCCAGCTCCCAGTCCCAGTCCGCGCTGAGCGAGCGACAAGCACGGGTGCTCGCACGCAACTAGGTTCTGCTCAAGTTTGAAGTAGCCACGGACCTAATTACTTCGAAGTTTCGAAGTAGCGCAGCAACAACGAACAACGAAGCTTCTCTGCACACGGAGAACGCATAGGGGCACCTCCGATCTCACTCTGAGTCTGAGAAGCGCCTGAGAGCTGAGAGCCGCCTGCCGCTAACCGCCCAACCGCCCAGCCACGTCGCCCAGCTTTTGAAACACAAGCGAGGTGCGCGCCCCATAACTTCACAGGCCCCCCTTCAGTAAGGCGAGCCCCGCCGATTGCCTATGACCATCCCAGCGCTTGACCCCGACCCCGCAGCGCCACCCTAGCCTAGGCTGCGCCGGCGAGGCCGCCGCCGAGGCCGCCCCCGAGCCAGGCCCGGATGTGCTCGTTCTCCAGCCTGCGGGCGGCGTGGACCCCCGGGCTGTCGTAGGGGCTGCTGAAGCGCAGGTCTTGGTGGTGCGCGCCGCCGTCCGCCAGGAACCGCACCACCGAGCCCCCGACGCCGCCCTTGCTAGACACGGTCGCCGTACCCACGTGCCACGGGTCCTTGCTGTTCTCGACGAAGAGGACATTGGCGAGGCCGCGGGCCGGGTCCGAGTAGTCGCCCCCCCGCCCGAACGCGAGCGGCAGAAAGAACGGCCGCGCCTCCACCCCGAAGACCTGCGCGCAGCGGCGGACCACCTCTGCCGTCTGTCCCGGGCCGCCCAGCCCGCCGCCGCTTCCGCCGAGCTCAGAGCCGAGAGCTGAGCCGAGGAGCCCCGTGCCGTTGCCACCCGGCGGGTAGAACCCAAAGCCGTCCGAGGTGATGGGCTCGAGGGGCAACTCGGTGCAGGCCTGGTAGTTCCAAGCCGTGACTCCAAGATCCGAGGACCGGACGTGGGGAGCGGTCGGGTTGGTCTTGACCCCAGTCGAGCGCAGCCCCCGACCCTTGCCCACAGACCGCCCGCGGCCGCTGCCAGCGGTGGCATCACCAGCCGCGGCGGGCTTGTTGGCCTCTGGGTGCCCGACGAGCTCGGCGTCAAGGTCGAAGCACGGCAGGTCCCCGCTCGCGTTCACGTACTGGAGCGCGACGGTGGCGAGGCGCGCGATCTGCGCCACGGGCTCGTCGCTGCCGCCTCCTTGGAGAAGCACGGCGCAGGCGGCCTGGACAGGGTTCGCGGGGAGGGGCGACATGAACCCGCACGGGTACGGATAGTCCACCATGGCCAGCGAGGACGCGGCCCCCGCGGCGTAGAAGGCGAACTGAAGCGGGCAGACCATGGGGAAACACAACACGGGCGGGCAACTTTGTGGATAAAGCAGAGAACGGTGGTCAAAAAGTAGGTAGGTACCCCCACCATCAACTGTTTGTGAATATTGCTGAGTGCGGTCCATCACAACATAATTTGTGGAGCCATCATGCTCCATGCCTCTGTGTTCGGTTGCGAGTCGCCGCAGACACCGTGAAGCGTTCGCACATTTACCTGCTCGGCGACGTTTGACCCGTCCGCCGGGTCTAGCCCGCCGCACGCGTTGATCCCCGCCTCCTCAAGCTGCTCAGGCGTCGCGGCCGAGGCGGCGGCGAGCGCAGAGCGAAGGGCCCTGCCGCAGCCGGGGCCGTTCTCAGCGCCCGCGTGGTCCTCAAAGGTCGCCACGAAGGCGTCCAGAAAGGCGCCCTGGACGCCGCTGCCCGGGTAGAAGTCGATGGGCGCGCCCGAGGCGACGGCCCCGAGGCTCAGGTGCGGGTACTTGACGCGGTGCCAGGCCGCAAGCATGCCTCCGTAGCTCCCTAAGGGCAGTGGGATGAATTTAACGGAGGTAATTCGGGGACGAGCAGTAAAAATGAGTTTGAAACAACTTGGCCTGCTAGCGCAGCTAGCTACTGGTGCGTGTAGCCTCTACGGCAGCTGCACAACGCGCACAGCTGCTGGCGTGCGCTCCTCGGGGCGCTCCTCGGGGCGAACATGGGGCGAGCTCGCACCGCCCCAGAGGACAACGTCGCAGAACCCGCGGGCCGGGCCTACTGTGCCGCGGCAGCCGAGCAGGGTGGGGAGGGCGCGGATGGCCTCGGCCAGGTCCACCAGGGCCTGCTCGATCGTCAGGTACACAAGATTGTCGTTGGTGAAGGACGCGTTGCCATGTGGAAGCGAGTCGCCGTAGTAGCGGTGCTCCACGAACAACACGAAAGCGCCGTGCTCCTGAGCGGCCTCAAAGATACCACCGCTCGCGTTATAAAAATCCTCGGCCGCGCCCTCGTTGCCGCAGTAGAGAAACACGGGGCTCCGCGCCCCTGCCGATGCAAAGATGTCGGTCCCGAGGTACCGCAGGCCAAAGTTGTCAATCGGCAGTCGGTAGCGAAAGTGGTCCACGGCCATGGGCAGCTTGCCCTCGATGTTGGGTGGGTACAAGTCAAGGGGCCCGGGCTGCTCCGATGGAGGCGGGAGCTGTGCCGCGGCGGCCGCGAGCATCAGCGCGGAGGCACAGAGGAAAGATGTAGCCATGACGACCTGTCAAAGTTGTTTGACCCTGACTGACTAGATGAGCAGTAGGACAGCAAACCGGCCGAGCTCTAACTTTAATCAACGGAAATCTGAATCCTTACACGCGCGTGAAGAGGCGGTCGCAGTGGCTGCACGGCTCGCAGTGGGCGGCGCAGCTGAAGCCGAAGGCGCGCATTAGCGCGTCTACGTCGGGCCCGAGCCGTTGCCCCGCGTACACCGGCACGTGGGACACCTCCACCACCGCCGCCTCGATGGCGAAGCCCGACACCGCCCCGCCGAGCACGCTTGCCATGCCGGCAAGGATCTCGTGCTCCATGCCCTGCGCGTCGATGAGCAGCACGTTCACCTCGGGCAGCAGACCGGGCGGCAGGGATGCCACCAGGTCGTCGAAGCGCTGCGCACACAAAGGCACACGGCAAACGGCGCGCGCGCGCACAACAAAGGAACACATGAGAGAGACGACTCGACACGGAACGGCACGGGGAATATTTCGAGAGGCGGCACAATGCGCGCTCTCGCAGCGCAAGGTGCAGGCATTAGCAACAGCAGCGCCGAGGGTCAAGAGAAATGCATCCGCATGCCGCATTCGTCGCCGCCGCCTTGCGCTCACCCAGGTCTTCACGGAGGCCGTGCGGTCGTGCTCAACGCCGGGGAAGATAACAGCGTGCTCCTGGAAAGCCCGCAGGCTGGATGACATGCCGCCATTGCCCGTCGACGCGTGAAACGTTACGCCGTCGCGTGTCGCGTCCGAAAGGCACGCGTTCAGGCACCGCTGCCCGTGCGCCCGCGCCGACGCCGCGCAGACCTTGGCCACCTAAAGTCAGCAGTCAGTCGGGGCTGTTTTAATAAAAACAACCATACTACCACACAAGAAAAAAAATTGCAGCAGCCCCGTTTTCGTCTGGAGTATTAGAATTGTCGATGAGCCGCTGCTGCCGGGGCTCACCTCGGGGTCGCACTCGACGAAGACGACGTTGGCCCCGCCGCCGCCCACGCACGCCGCGTACCCTGCCGCCTCGGTCGCCTGGTTCGCGCCCACGTGCAGGATCCCCCGCGCTAGGGGCAGTCTCCGCCTGACCGGCGCTGATGAGGAGGAGGAAGAGGGTGAGGTCGCCCCGCCCGCCGCGCCCGCCGCGCCCGCCGCACCCACGTCCTCGTCCATCTCTTCGGAGCGGTGGTGGTAGCATTCGGCGTAGAACACGTCTGTTGTGCGCGCGGGCATCAAGCCAAGCCCCAGTGAATCGCACGGTGAGAACGCTGCTGGCCCGCAAGCTTTTCTGACTCTTCCCACAACATTTGAGAATAAAAAGTTTCTTTGCTCACCGTGCGAATCGGGCATGTGGAGGGCGCCGGGGTTGCGCGAGGCGAAGACAGAGGAGGCGTTGACGGGCAGGAGGTTCTGGCCGCTGTCCACCTCCTCCAGCCACATCTCAAACACGTGCATGCCGTGGCCCAGCCCATCCCCGTGGGCGCCCGGGTCCACATCGGCCACTGCGCGGGTCTCGCCGACCCCGCCGCCGCCCACCACGGGCTCACACCCGAGCGCTGCCCCGTCCACGGCCGAGCAGATGCGCACGGCGTGCGGGGCGGCGCGCACCGCGTTGGCAAGCTCCCCTGTATGAGACAAGAATGGAAAGTTGCGTGGCGTGCGTTCTGTGGATGTGAGCGGCCAGCCAGTTGATCACCACAAGTACGCTCATGGACCTACCATCATAGAGGGCGACCGCCAGGTCTGGTTTGAAGGGGCCGCGGTAATTGCCACCGCTCTCTGGCGTGTTGATGCTTAGCATCACCCCTCCATACATAATAGTAGCCCCATGGACCACGGCGAGCGCGTGCAAGCCCAGGATGAGGCGGTTTCGTGACGCCATTTCGCGAGGAGCTAAACACCTCGAGAAAACCCGCGTTGTGGTACCGTTGCGTTGCATCATATCTATCACACGCTGAAGTGCATCGCGTGGGTCCTGCATCTGGCCATGCGCGTCGAGGTTCCCGTGGAGATCTCCAGCGGGGAGGAGCCCGTGGTGGTGCGCGTGGCGGAGGAGATCGTCGCCCCGCCGCCGGGTCCCGCGGGGGAGAGCCTCCGGGCGCTGCAGCCTGCGATCGCGCTGCGCACCGTGGTGCACGTGGCCGTGGTCGGCGGCGGGCGCGTCGGCCTCCTGGCGCAGATCACCGGCTCTCTCATGGCCCAGGGCCTGTCCGTGTCCGAGGCAACGGTACAGGTAAAGATCTCGCGGAGGCCAGAGGCCACGTCCTAGCTGTTGAGATGGTTGCAGTGTATCTTTTTGACATCACCTTTTGCCCCCGGTGTTCCTGGCCTGCCCGGTGCAAAAAACGAACCCCCTTCGCCTCTCCGTCGCCTACTCTCTCTCTCTCGGGCAGACCGCCGTCGTGCGTAACGCCGCCCTGGGCGCGTGCCTCGTGGCGGTGGACGCCTTCACGGTCGTTGACGGCGCGTCGCAGGCCGCCACCTTCAACCCGCGCCGCCGCCGCGAGATCGAAATGACGGTGCGGAGAGTGGGCAAAGGACCATCGCGGCGCTCGCGCACACTTGTTTGAGTTCTGTTTCTCCTCAAGTTTGCTCACGGAATCACTCACCATCATGCTTCTCACCTTGCACGCCCACGCCCGCGCACCGTCTGCCCTCCCCCCAGGTGGCGTCGCAGCTGTACCTCTGGCTGGAGGACCAGGAGACCCGGGACGACGCCGCCGCCGCCGCCGAGGCCAGCCGCCTGCAGGCCATTCTCGGCATCGCCTCGGTCAGCGGCGGCGCCAGCGTCGTAACGCGCAGGCTCCTGCACGGCGGCAGCGGCGCGCCCCGGCAGCACGCCTTTTCGCCGTCTTCGTCTTCTTCGACGTCGTCGTCGTCGTCCTCCGTGGCGGCGACGGCGGCGGCGGGGGCAAGAACGACGGCGTCCCCGTCCCCGCACCGCCCCGCGGGCCCGCAGCGCGATGAAGGCCTGCCGCCCTCGCCCTCTGGGAGCTCCTTCGGGGCGCCGGGCGCGGGCGGCGGCGGCGGGTGGGGCCCGCGCGGCATGCACTACTCGTCGTACCTAGTGGCGGCGGCGGCAGCGAGCGCGGCAGAGGGCGGCGTCACCTCCCCGCGAAAGGCCGAGCAAGCTGCCGAGCATGCGGCGGCGGCGGCGGCGGAGGCGGCGGCGGCCCTGGTGCAGCACCGCGCCGGCACCGCCCCCGGAGGAGGAGGCGGGGGTGAAGCACCAACGGCGCCGGAGGGGCTCGAGGCTTCCCCCGCGCTCCTTGCCTCGCCGCCTCCCGCCTCCACCCCCGCCCCTAGCGTCACCCCCGGCAGTATCGGCGGCAGCATCGGCGGTGCCAGCGGTGGCAGCATGAGCAGTGCCCACGGCGGAGGGGGGCACAGCGGCGGGGACGGCGACGGCGACGGGTCAGCGCTGCTGGAGCACCGGCACCTGAGCCTGCGGCTGCGCATGTCACTGACGCGGCTGCACGCCCTGGTGCGGGTGCCGGCGCGGAAGGCGGGCGTCGCGGGCCTCAGGGGCGGCGACGGCCACTTGCCCTCGCTCGGCTTCGACGGCGGCGCGGGCATCTCCCTGGGCGGGCTCGGCCGCCTCCGCCTCACCCAGTACGGGTCGGCCACCGCCTTGCCCCCCTCGCCCTCCGCCGCGGCCTACGTGCGGCCCCCGCGAAAGCTTCCCGAAAGACTCGCCGCGGACGTCGACGCTCTCGAGGCCGAGGTGCGGGCCTGCCGCCACGCCATCCCGGTGGCGGGGGCCGTTCCCCCCGAGACGGCGAGCCGCGCAACGGGCCTCCTAGCGCGCCTCGACGACACCGCCAAGGTGCGTGCGCCCTCCCGAGCAACACACAGAGGGGCGCGTGCGCCCTCCCGAGCAACACACAGAGGGGCGCGTGCGCCCTCCCGAGCAACACACAGAGGGGCGCGTGCGCCCTCCCGAGC
>Ga0181573_10004861_pt1 | contig 11297 bp, 9 predicted proteins | sample 101ome_25_FD_148643 | JGI IMG/M metagenome (GOLD analysis project Ga0181573, IMG submission 148643) | Coastal salt marsh microbial communities from the Groves Creek Marsh, Skidaway Island, Georgia - 101409BT metaG (spades assembly) | ecosystem: Environmental > Aquatic > Marine > Intertidal zone...
GCCGCCATCTCGCACGCGCGCTGGGGAGCTTCGGCCCTCACGAGCGCCACCCACAAGACTGCCAGGGCCACCGCTGATCTTGCGCGACGCGCCCGCGACGAGATTCCCAAGTGGCACGAGGTGAAATCGGGCGAAACCCTGACCCGGATCGCCCGCTACTACGGCGTGCCGGTCGATCGCCTCAAGATTCTCAACCCCCTCATCGACCCGCTGAAACTGAAGATCGGCCAGAAGCTGCGGCTGAGGGAATAGCGTCGCGGCCGAATCCATGGCGCGACCGTCCCGGCTGCGGGTTGCTGCGGCGTCTCGCCGCCCGTTCCGAAAGGCCTTCACGTTCCCTCGTCTCCGCGGTCGGGCCTCAAAACCGCCCCGGCGAAAAGGGCTTCGCGTCGATGTGTGTTTCTTCGCCTTGGATCAGCTCGGCGATCAGCCGCCCGGTCGCGGGCCCGAGGCTCAGTCCAAGCATGTTGTGACCGGTCGCCAACCAGGCGTTCTCCAACCGCGGCGCGCGTCCGATGATCGGCAGGCTGTCCCAGGTCATGGGGCGCCAACCAAACCACTTTTCCTCGATGTCCTCCGTGTGAGGTTCGACCAGATAGGGCTCCGCCGACTTTCGCAACTGCTGAATCCGTTGTTCGCGAAGCGATTCATCAAAGCCGGCAAACTCCATCATGGAGCCCAGCCGGTAGCCCTCGTCGAAAGGCGTCACGCCGACCTTGTGCTCCGGAAAGAGCATCGGCCGCTCCGGGCAGATCTTCGGACGCGTCATCGTGACCGAGTAGCCCTTGCCCGGCTCGATCGGAATCCGGCATTGCAACTCCGTCCCCAACCTCGCGCTCAGGGCGCCGGCGGCGAAGACATACTTGTCCGCCTCCATTCCGCCCTTGGATGTCGCCAGACGGACCGCCTTGCCTTCGCGTTTCTCCACCGCATTCAATGCGCATTGCTCGACAATCTCCACGCCCTTGTCGCGAAGCCGGGCCGCCCAGTTGCGCGCCAGGACATCGGGCCGCACGTGCGTGTCGTCGGGGTAGTTGAAGGCGCCCGCCAGCCCCGGCTTCAACGCCGGCTCCAGATCCGGCAGATCCCCGCCCTCGATCCGCGTGGCGGACACGCCGAAACGCTCGCTCAACAGTCGATCCGCTTCCGCAAAGCCGGCCATGCCCTTTGCCGTCCGGAACACATAAAGCAGTCCCTTCTCCTTCCATTCACAATCCAATGTTCCGGCCGCGACCAGACGCCGATACTCACTCATCGATGAATCGAGGATCGCCTTGAGCGGTCCGGCTCCAGCCAGCATCTGCCGATGCGTGCAACGCCGCGCAAACTGCAGCATCCAGACCCACAGGGCCGGACTCAAACGCGGCTTCACCCGGAACGGCGCATCCGGTTTGAACAGGGACTTCAACGCGATCGAAATCGCGCCCGGCTCCGTCAACGGCAGCACGTGACTCGGGCAGATGTAGCCGCAATTGCCATGCGAGCAACCCTGCGCGACGCCGTCCTTGTCGATCACCTTGACCCGGTATCCGGCCTCGGCCAGGTAATGCGCGCAGGACAAACCGATGATCCCGGCTCCGACGACAATGATGGACTCGTCCCTGGCCATGCGAACCCCGGATTGAATCACTCAGACTGAGGCGCCCGGAACAATGCCGTCGGCAAATGGATCCCCCTCCTGTTGCACGAGTCGCACATCCGCAGTCACAAACGCCCGCCCCGTGATGCTCGGAATGACGCGACCCTCGTCATCCAATCGGTAACTCGCCTTGAAGCGGCTTCCGATGACGCTTTCCTGAATCCAGGTTTCGCCCGGCTTCAAGTTCCCGTCCGCCGCCAGACAGGCCAACTTGGCGCTCGTGCCCGTGCCGCAGGGCGAACGATCGTAGGCTCCGCCGGGACAAAGAACGAAGTTGCGACTGTTCGCGTCGGAAGCGACCGCCGGGCCGGTGAATTCCACATGATCGATCTCCGCGCCGTCTTCACCGGTGATGTCGTGCGCGCGCAGGGCCGCCTTCACCCGTTCCGCCGCATCCGTCAGTTGACGCGTCAGTCGCGCATCCAAGGGAAACGGCGAATTCTCCGAGAGAAAAAACCAGTTGCCGCCCCAGGCGATGTCGCCGGTCACTGCGCCCAGACCCTCCACCTCGACCGAAACGCCCTTCTTGAACCGCCGGCTCGGCACGTTCTCGATCGTCGCCGTATTGAGGTCCTTCAAGTCCACGCTGACAATCCCGACCGGGGTCTCAATCTTGTGCTCACCGGGCTCCAAACGCCCCATGTAGGCCAGCGAGGCCGCAAGCCCGATCGTCGCATGCCCGCACATGCCGAGGTAACCGACATTATTGAAGAAGATCGCGCCCGTCGCGCAGGACTCGTCCACCGGATCGCACAACAGCGCCCCGACCAGGGCGTCCGAACCGCGCGGCTCGTTGATCACCGCGCTGCGAAAGGAATCGTGTTCCCGCGCGAACAGATCCCGCCGCTCCGCCAATGGGCCCTGGCCCAGGTCCGGACCTCCGTGCAACACGACCCGCGTGGGTTCGCCCTCAGTATGTGAATCAACAATGATCATGACGCCCTCAGTCCTTCGCTCCCGCCCAGTTCCCCCACCAGTCCCGAAACAACTTCAACTGCGCTTCCGCGTAGGCATTCTGACCGGCGCTCAGGGCGTCGGTTTCATTGAAATGGAGTTCGTAACTCGCGTCGCCGCCCAGGACCATCAGGCGCTTGTAATACAGAACCAGGTCCGGCCCTTCATCAAAGGTCGAAAGCACGGTCAAGGCCTCGCTCAATTCAGCGGCCAAGCGACGCGCCTCAGCATCGCCCGCGGCCCCGCGCCGGCACAACTCCACAAACCTCAACACCTCCTTCGGCAGGGCGTTGCCGATGCCCGTGATCGCGCCCACCGCCCCGCAATGCAGGAGGCCGTGAAACACCTGCGTGTCCACGCCGACCAGCAGGGCCAGATCTTCCTCCTGATTTGTAATGTGCTCCGCCGCGTAGCTCAACGAGGCGGCGCCGCCGAATTCCTTGAAGCCGATCAGATGAGGATAATCCCGCCGTAGATCGAAGAACAGATCCGCCTTCGTCTCAAAGCCGTAGTAGGGGCTGTTGTAGATGATCGAAGGCAGATCCACCGCCGCTTCCAGGATGCCGGCAAAATGCGCGCGCTGCGCCGCCGGCGACGTCCCCCGCGACAAAACGCGCGGGATCAACATCAATCCCTTTGCGCCCGCCTCCTTCGCATGCGCAGCGTGCGCCGCGGCCAACTTCGGATTCTGGGCGCCGGTTCCCACCACGACCGGAACCCCGGCCTCGGTCAATCGTCGCACGCCTTCCTGCCGTTGCTCGTCCGTCAGCAGCGGCCAGTCGCCCATCGACCCGCAATAGACCACGCCGGACATGCCGGCCTCTATCAGGGTTTTCGCGGTGGCGACCAACGCGTCGTGATTCGGCGTCCGGTCCTCGTTGCACGGCGTCATCAACGCCGGAATGCAGCCATGAAAAATGCTCTTGTCCATATCCGTGTTTCGTGTGTCAGTCCGGGACCATGCCGAAGTCGGAGAACTTGGGCAATCGTGATCACAGTCGAAAAAGAATTACTGGCGAAACGGGATGGATTGCTCGACTATCATACCATGACCGCGACAATCCAACTCGATCCTGAGGAAGCGGAAGAACTCGTCCGTCGGACCAACCAGCCTGATGTCGAATCGGCCCTCAAGGAGGTTGCCCATCGGTTTCTCAATGAAGACAAGCATGCCGGCCTGATGGCGCTGGCAGGAAAGATCGAGTTCGCGCCCGACCATCTTGAGAAACTTGATGCAGTTGAGATCGCATCGGCTCGCGAACTCAACCATGAGTGATCTGGTCATCATTGACACCTGTATCTGGGCTCCTTACTTCCAGAAACGAAATCCGCCGGTTCGACCGATTGTAGATCAACTCTTGAGGGAAGACTCGATCTGATTCCTGATCTGCCGCGATTCACCCCCTGATCAATACTTCAACACCTCAATCATGAAAGCCGGCCACTACCTCGCGTTCGCAATCCTATGTCTGTTTACGGCGTCACTCACGCATGCCGCCGACAAACCCCAAGTCTTCCGCGCCGGCGCAGCGACCAGCAACATCACCCCGCCCCTCGGCGGCGGCATCGTCGGCAACTGGCTTTCCCCCGCCGCCACCCACGTCCACGACGAACTCCACGCCCGCTGCCTCGTGCTCGACGACGGGAAGACCCGGATCGGCTTTGTGATCGTGGACAGCGTCGGCGTCACCCGCCCCGTCTTCGACCACGCCAAACGCGTCCTCAGGAAGGAGACCGGCCTGCCGCCTGAAAACCTGCTTTTCGCCGCGACGCACACCCATTCCTCCGTCAGCGCCCGCGGCAAGGACCGCTTCGAATACGATCCGGCCCTCGATGAATACCAGTCCTTTCTCGCCTCGCGCATCGTCGACGGCGTCAAACGCGCGATCAACAATCTCGAGCCCGCGCGCATCGGCTGGGGCGGCGGTGACGAGCCGCGCCATGTTTCCAATCGCCGCTGGCACATGAAGCCCGGCTTCAATCTGGGCAATCCCTTCGGCGGTCAGGACACAGTCCGGATGAATCCGCCGCGCGGCAAGATGCTCGACCGCCCCGCCGGCCCGACCGATCCCGAGGTTTCCGTTCTTTCCGTGCAGGCCAAGGACGGGCGCCCCATTGCGCTGCTCGCCAATTACTCGCTGCACTACGTCGGCGGCGTCCCCAAGGGCCACCTTTCGGCGGACTACTTCGGCGCCTTCGCAGATCGCATGCAAGAACTGCTCGGAGCCGACCGCCAGAGCCCGCCCTTTGTCGGCATCATGTCCAACGGCACGAGCGGCGACATCAACAACATCGACTTCACCGGCAAACGTCCCCGGCGACAACCCTACGAACAGATCCAGATCGTGGCCAACGATGTCGCGGATGCGGCGATGAAGGCGGTTAAACAGATCGAGCACCGCGACTGGGTCCCCCTCGGCGCCGCGGCGAAGGAACTGACGCTCAACGTCCGCCGCCCGACCAAGGAACTGATCGACCGCGCGCATCGCATCCTCGCCGGGCCGAAGGCAACCGATCCGAACACCACCGACAAGGACGTGATCTACGCCAAGCGCGCGCTCAAGCTCGCCAAGTTCGAACCGACCACCGAAGTCTTCATTCAGACTTTCCGCATCGGCGACCTCGGGGTCGCCGCCATGCCGTTCGAGGTGTTCGCCGAGATTGGATTGAACATCAAGGACCGCAGTCCGTTCGAGGATTCCTTCACCATCGAACTGGCGAACGGGACCTTCGGCTACCTTCCCACGCCGGAGCAGCATCGGCTCGGCGGCTACGAAACCTGGCTGGGCACGTGCTGGGTGGAATACCAGGCCTCGGAGAAGATCACCCGGACGGTGGTGAATCTGTTCGGGGAGTTGAAGTAGGAAGCGGCCAAAACCGCGCGATGCGCGAACCGAAGCCAGACCGCTGGGGACTCGCCGCCATGCTGTGCGGCGCGGCGGGCATCGCCTTCGCGCCGAACTTCGTCCGGGACGCCGTCGCCAATCACGGCGTCGGCCCCAGCGCCACGGCCTTTTACCGCGTATTCTTCGCGTTGCCGGCCTTGTGGATGTGGTTCGCCTGGGAACAACGGCAGCCCAATCCACCTCGGCGCCCCACGACCGCCAGGGAAAGGCGCCTGCTTCTCCTCGCCGGAGTCTTCTTCGCGTTGGACATGGCCTTCTGGCATTGGTCCATCAAGCTCACCACCGTGGCCAACGCCACCCTGCTCGCCAACTTCGCGCCCATCGTTGTGACACTGGGCGCATGGTTGATCCTCAAGGAACGGATCACCAGGACGTTCATCCTGGCGATGATCATCGCCCTCGCGGGAGCGTCGATGCTGGCCGGCGCCAGCCTGCAACTGGAGCCGCGCTACCTGATCGGCGACGGCCTCGCCATCGTCACCGCCCTCTTCTACGGCAGCTACCAACTGACCGTGAAGATCCTCCGCGGCTCCTTCTCACCCGCAACCATCATGGCCTGGGCCGCCCTATCCGCCGCGGCGACGCTATTCGTCGCCGCCATTCTATCTGGCGAGCAGATGTTCCCGCACACTCATGCCGGATGGCTGACGCTCCTTGCGCTCGCGTTCATCAGCCACGTCGCCGGACAAGGGCTGATCGCCTACGCCTTCGGCCATCTGCCCGCGTCCTTTGGCTCTCTCAGCCTGCTGCTGCAGCCCTTGATCGCCGCCCTGATCGCCTGGGTCTGGTTCGGGGAGGCGCTGGGCGCGCTTCAGGCAGCCGGCGGCGCGATCATGCTCGCCGGCCTCATCATGGCGACCCGCAAAAGGTCCGCCTTGAAACCTGGAGACGCGGATTAGTTTCGATATCGGCCCGTTTCCTGCTATTTCCACCCCGTGCTCCGAGCAACCGTTTTCACCCTGTTACTTGCGTTCGCGCTGCCCGCCCTGTCGGCGACGACTGTCTCCTGGGACGGCGGCGGCGACGGCGAAACCTGGTCCGATCCGTTGAACTGGTCCGCCGACGCCATCCCCGGCGCGGCGGACAACGTGGTCATCAATGTCGCCGGCGCGGAAAACACCATCCTGCACACCGGTTCCGACACTACGATTGCGAGTCTGACCTGCGAGGAACCGCTGACCATTTCCGGCGGTTCGCTCACTTTGACCTCCGGCGCATCAAGCATCAATGGAACCCTGACCCTGAACTCCGGTCGATCGCTGGTCGTCAATGGCGCCGCCGCCTCTCTGACCGTGCCCGGCGCCGCGACGATCGACGGCGCGCATCTCCAAGCCCTGGCCGGCGGCACATTGAGCATCCCCATGGCGACCAGCCTCACCGGCGGCCGACTGACGCTGGACGGCTCGGGTTCCTCCATATCCCTTCCCGCGCTCACCAGCTTGGACAAGACGCGCTTTTTTCTCAGCGCCGGCGCAACCTTCACCGCGCCCGCCGGCGTGACCGCCTACGATCATTCCGGCGGCATCGGCGTGAATGAGAAACGCACGATCATCGCTGTGACCGGCGCCGGAAGCGCGCTGGATCTGTCCGGCATTTCAACCTTCACCGCGAGTTTCTCAGGATTGGGAGGCCTGCTCATGCTCATCCACGCCGCGGATGGAGGCGCCGTCGATCTGTCCGGCCTGACCTCGCTGGCCGGTGGCGGCTCCGGGGTCAATGGCGGCGGCCCGCTCGAACTCAGGACCACGTCCGGGGGCCTCGTCAACCTGGATGCGCTCCGGACCGCCACCGGCAACGGGGCCGGAATCAAACTCAATTGGGACACAACAACGGTCAGCCTGCCCGCCTTGAGCTCCGCCGACCGGATTCATGCGACGCTTCCGCCCGCCGCCGCCCTTTCCGCCCCCGTTCTGACAAGGTTGGAGAACGGTTCCATCACCCTTCCCGACACCGCCTCCGCAACCTTCAGCCAGTTGAACGAACTGCTCAATACGACCGTCTCCCTTGCCGGAACCGCCGCCCTGAACGCCCCCGGCATGACGAGCATCGATCACTCCCGGATTCACCTCACGGCCGGCGCCAGTTACGCGCTCCCGTCCGGCATCACGAACTACGACTCCTCCGGCGGCGTGGGAACCAACGAGAAACGAACCCTCTTCTCAGCAGACGGCCCCGGCAGTTCGCTGAACCTCTCCCCCCTCCAATCCATCACCGCGAACTTCAGCGGCCTCGGCGGCATCCTCATGCTGGTGGCCGCTTCAAACGACGCAGCCATCGACCTCTCCGGCCTGACTGCCGTCGCCGGGGGCGGCAGCGGAGCCAATGGCGGCGGCCCGCTGGAGTTCCGCTCCACTTCAGGAGGACAGATCAAACTGCCCAACCTGCAGGACGCAACCGGATCCGGCGCGGGCGTCCTGATCAACCTGGAGGAATCCAGCCTGTCGTTCGCGCAGTTGACCTCAGCCAGCGCGCTCCACTTTCAGGTCACGCCCGGAGGAACCCTGTCAATCGACGCATTGACAACGCTTCAGTCGGGCAGCCTCACCCTGCCCGATGGCGCCTCGGTCAACGCCGGAGCCATGACCCGGTTCCTCAACTGCAACCTGAGCCTGGACGGAACGGCCGCCCTCAGCGCAGCGAGTCTCGTTTCCATCGATCAATCCCGCTTCATCCTCACCGCGGGCGCAACCTACGCGCTTCCCTCCGGCGTCACCAGTTACGATTCTTCGGGAAACATGCGCACGAACGAGAAGCGAACCCTGTTCTCCGCCGACGGCGAAGGCGCGAAACTCGACCTCTCCCCCCTCCAATCCATCACCGCCGCGTTCAACGGACTCGGCTCCCTGCAACAGATCATCACGGCGTCCGACCTCGGCGAAATCGATCTCTCGGGAATTGTCTCCATTGCCGGCGGGGGCAGCGGCGTCAACGGCGGGGGACCGTTGATCCTCCGTTCCCAAAGCGGAGGCGTCATCAAGGCGACCTCCCTGACAACGCTGGCCGGATCCGGGGCGGGCATTCATCTCGACATCGGCGGAACCCTGGATCTCGGCGCCGCTTCGACCGCCCTGCAGTCAACCCTCCTGGATGTCGCGTCCGGCGCCCAGGTCCTCGGCGGCGCGATCCAGAACACCTCCGGATCCACCATTCAGGGCTCCGGCGTCATCCGCGCCTCCGTCCTCAACGAAGGCTCCATGATCCCGGGAGGCTCCCCCGGCAAACTCGACATCACCGGCGACTACACCCAGACCTCCACCGGAACGCTCACCATGGAAATCGGCGGCGCCGCTCCCGGATCCGGGCACGATCAACTGACGATCCAAGGCGCCGCAATCCTGGCCGGCCAACTGAACGTCAGCTTCCTCAATGCCTTCGAACCCGCCGCCACCGATTTCTTCGCCCTGCTTTCCTACGCGTCGCTCTCCGGAACCTTCAGTTCCGTCACCGGAGCCGTCACTCCCGGAAACCTCACCTTGGACGCCGCCTATGGAACGCAGGCCTTTGTGTTGGTGAACGAGGGAGCGCACGCCTTCTTTCAACCGGCGGGGACGGTCGGGACCTTCACTTTCCAGATTCTCACCATTCCCGGGTTCTCCTACGAGATCCAATACGCAGACTCCCTGCCCGCCGCCTCCTGGAACCTCCTCACACAGTTGAGCGGAACCGGCGCGCCCCAATCAGTCTCAGATCCATCGCCGCCAAACGGCCAACGCTTCTACCGGGCCGTCATCACCGGAGCGCCCGCCGACTAGCGCACCAGTTTCGCAACCTCCTTGAACCGGGGAGCCTCGGCCGTCCGCATCAACTCGAACAACGCGGTCTCCACCGAAGTCGGCTCCGCGCCCGCGCGCAGCATCTTCTCCACGCCAACCTGCTTGTTCGCCGCCGTGCGCGAGGAAATCGCATCGACAACGATCTCGACCTCCCGTTCCTGCTCCAACAGGTCGCGCGCGGTCTGATACACGCAGACGTGCGCCTCGATCCCAGCCAGCAGAATCCGCCGCCGGTCGCAGGCGTTCAACCGCTTCAAAAACTCCTCCTGCCCGCAGGCGCTGAAACTCATCTTGGCGATCGGCTCCTCCCCCGAAAGCAGTTCGGCAATCTCGGGAACGGTCGCCCCCAGTCCCTTGGGATACTGTTCCAACCAGAAGATCGGCATCTCCAGCAGACGCGCGCCCTGGATGAGTATCCGGAGGTTGCGAACAAGCGCTTCGCGTTCGTGCATGAGCGAGGCGAGCCTGCCCTGCACATCGATGACCGCCAACGCGGCGTTTTCAGGGGTAAGCATGGGGCGTGATGAATGAACTCCGAATCATCGTAGTGGGCTCGATCCCCCATGCCAGCACAATGTTGAATGGAACGGACCACAAGAAAGCGCGCCAATGCCAACAAAAGGGAAGCCCCCAAGCGCCCGGGGTTTGATCATGGATACAGCAGGTTTTGGCCGGACGCCGGCTTCGCAGGCCATCGAAGTGCGCGGGCGGATTTCGATACCCTTGGCGTCCGGATCCAAGGCGGGCTGTTGCCGCCTGAACGTCGCTTGCGCCCGCGAGCGGACATTTCAATCTTTCAGCCAGTGAACTTCGCTCCCCTTCTGACAGCCATCGCCGCAGTCGGTGGATTGACGCTGCTGTTGGCGTCGCTGCTGGTCGGCGCGAATCACTGGCTGCACGTGGAGCAGGATCCCCGGGTTGATGCGGTGGAAGGCATGCTCCCGGCGACCAACTGCGGGGGCTGCGGCCACCCGGGCTGCCGCGCCTTTGCTGAGGCCTTGGTCGCCGGCAGGACCCTGCCCGGCAAGTGCGGCGTGAGCCCTCCCGAGGATCGCGAGCGGATCGCCGGCTATCTCGGCATCGATGTGGGCGAAGTAGAGCGCCAGGTCGCCCGCCTGGCCTGCGCTGGCGGAGCCAACGTCGCGCGCAACCACGCGCGCTACGCCGGTCTCCCCTCCTGTTCAGCGGCCTCGCTCGTCGCCGGCGGGGGCAAGGGCTGCTTCTGGGGCTGCTTCTGGGGCTGCATCGGAGTGGGCGACTGCGCCGAGGTCTGCGGCTTCGACGCCATCACCATGAACGCCAACCGCCTGCCCGTGGTCGACGAGGCCCGCTGCACTGCCTGCGGCGATTGTGTCGAAGCCTGCCCCAAGGACTTGTTCTCGCTTGTGCCGGAAAGCCGCCGCCTCTGGATCGCCTGCCGTTCGCTCGAAGCGGGCGACGAGATTCTGGAGGACTGCGAGGTCGCCTGCACCGCCTGCGGCCGTTGCGCCATGGACGCGCCCGGCCTCATCGAGATGAAGAACAACCTGCCGGTCATTGACTGGAGCAAGAGCAAAGCCACCGACAAGGCAACCAAACGCTGCCCCACCGGAGCCATCGTCTGGCTGGACCCCGAAGCCGGCGCCACACGAGGCCCCGCCGCACGCAAGGTCATCCGCCGAACCGCACGCCACGACGCCCCGACATGAACGTAAATTCACAGCCACCAATAAGAAGGAAAGAACCGCGATGAAGGACAAGACGGAACAACAGTTCAAATATCCCGGAAAACGCGCGGCCGTGGATGGCAACACGGCGGTGATCCTCTGCGAACAGGAATCCACCGACGCCGCCGGCGCCTACCCCATCACCCCCTCGACGCAAATGGGCGAATTCTGGGCCGCGGCCGCCGCCGCCGGCCACCGCAACATTTCCGGCCGCCCCCTCATCTTCATCGAACCCGAGGGCGAACACGCCGCCGCCGCCGTCACTGCGGGCCTCGCCATGACCGGCCTGCGCGCATCGAACTTCTCCTCGGGCCAGGGC
>Ga0181573_10004862_pt1 | contig 11297 bp, 7 predicted proteins | sample 101ome_25_FD_148643 | JGI IMG/M metagenome (GOLD analysis project Ga0181573, IMG submission 148643) | Coastal salt marsh microbial communities from the Groves Creek Marsh, Skidaway Island, Georgia - 101409BT metaG (spades assembly) | ecosystem: Environmental > Aquatic > Marine > Intertidal zone...
GGCGGGGATCCCGAGCCGTCTGGGATACACGTCATGGCCACGTCTAACGGGAGCCCGTACCAGAACTGGCAGACCCGGATCATGTACCGCACTTTCCTCGACGCGGCAAAGGGCAGCGACATGAAGCACTTCACCAGGCTTCTCCACAGGCGCACGGACGACGAGCTCATGGCGGAGGTGCCCACGGTGCGGGTCGACTCGCTGCACGCGGAGTGCGACAGGTGGTGCGAGTTCCCCGTCGCGGACAGGCCGGACGCCATCAAGAAGTGGCTTAAAACCCCCGACAGCCGACGTGGGGAGTGGATTCTCATGATCGAGATGGACTACGTCTGGAAGAAGGCGGTGCCGATGCCCGAGCCCGGGTCGCCAGCCGTGGCGTTTCACTTCAACTACATCAACCCGAACTATCCGAGGCTGCCGGAGGTGATGAGGAGCCTGATGCCGCCGGAGAAGAGGGACGAGATAAAGATGGAGGACATACCCTGCACCGGACCTGCGCCGACGATGATCCGCAGGGACGACCTCGTCCCGCTCATGGACGAGTACGAGCGCATCGCCGCGGCCATCGAGGCGGATCCGGTGGCGAAGCAGAGGCTCGGGTGGGTCCGGGAGATGTACGCGTACGACTTGGCGGCGGCGATCATCGGGGTCAAACACGTGGTGCAGGACCCGGGGGAGACGATCATGATCGCGCAGCCCCCCGCGGACGCCAAGATGGGCAGGGCTTCGATGTACCACTACACCTGGGGGGCGGAGTATTTCAGGAACGGGGAAAAGGTTTGGTCGTGGGACAAGAGGCCTTACGTCGAGACCAAACACGTGCGACAGCCGGCCAAGTTCAAACCCGAGTTGCCCCCCGCGGACGGCCCCGAGGGGGTGTATAACCTTCAGGACGGTAAAAAGGTGTCGAAGGGAACGGACGAGCTGCTGAAAGACATGTTGACGCTGATAAGAGGGGCCATCGACAGGCTCGACGAGTTGCCGCACCAACCGGGGTGCGGCTGGGACCAGGGCGAGCCCGAATGCGACTTTGGGTGCGAGCCCGGAAAGCTCTGCGAGCCCGCGAAGGTTTGGAAGGCGCGGGGTGTGTGACCGGGACGCCCGATATCGCTAGTGCTACTGGATGGATCTTGATTTCTAACCGAGGAAGTACTTCCAGTGGAGGTAGACTAGGAACCACGTCAGATACCCGCCCCCGGCTAGCGCGCAGAGGGACATCACCGACGCCCACGCCACCGTCCACACCACGCTGCCCACCTTGACCGGGCGCCTGGCCCCGGCCCCGAGGGACCCGGGGAGCTTCGTCATGCGAACCGTACCCGTGGGGGTGTCCGGATCGAACCCTCGCCCGGGCGTCCTCTTCATTCGAACCGTGCCGTCGGAACCATCATCCGCGTTTGACGAACCGTCGTCCCCATTCTTCCCATACATCGCGAGCTTCGCGTCGTCGGGTGGTACAAAGTTTCTGTCCACCCCGACGTCCCCCGGAGGATAGCTCCGCCTCCACCGCTTCTTGTCGTTGGTGCTGAGGGCGACCGCGGCGAACCCACCGATCATGATCAGGGCGCTGCCCAGGAGGTTCCTGATACCGGGGGACTCGCCGAGCGCAATCATGATCGTCAACGCGATGACCGGCTGGAGCGTGTTGTAGCACGCGGTGACAACCGGCGTGGTCCTGCGCTCGGCTCTGGCGGTCAGGGTGTACCCAGCGGCGGAGAGCGCGGCGACCGCGATCGCCATGCTCCAAGCCACGCCCGGCGTGCCCCGCATCCCGCCCATCACCCCGACCGCGCCCCCCTTACCCGTCAGCGCGAGAGGTATTCCCACCGCCACGGCTACCACGGCGCCGATGAGCTGCGCCGTCGCGGCCACCGTCACGGGGAGATACGCTCGCAACACCGGGGCCTGGAGGGCGAGGTACGCGGCGAAGACCGCGGAACGTCCCAGGAGGAGCATGTTCCCCAGCGAGAGCCACATCTGCGACGGGTCCAGCATCACCGCCGCGCCAATCACCCCGGCGGCGATGGCGGTGAACTTGCCCGCGCTCGGGCTCTCCACGCCTTGGAACACGGCGATGGTGGCGCTGTATACGGGGACGAGCTGCCCGAGGACCACCGTGTTGCCCACGCTCACGCGCTCCAGGCCTAGGACCAGGAGCATCTGCCCCAAGGACACGAGGATCCCGAGGAAGACGAGGTAGCCGCTGCTGAACAGCTCTCGCCGGGATCCCGCAAACTCCCTCCAACTCTTGGCGTCGGATTTGGCGAGCGCGAGGATGAAGGGGAGGGAGACGAGCGCCCTGACGGCCGTGAACCCCGCGGGGGTGAAATGATCGATGCACTGCTTCACGAGGACGATGGCCAGCACGAAGCACACCTGCGCGGCGACCAGAAACTTGGCCGCCTTGATCGACCGCTCCACCTCCTTCCGAACCTTCTTACGCGTCTCGGCCATCTCGGCGGGGAACATCTTGGAGAGCTCCTCCATCCAATCCTTGTTTGGCATGCGCTTGCTGTCGCCGTTGCTCAGGGAGCCCACGCGGGAGGGTCCCCTCGGTCCTTCGGGCCCACCCACGCCGCCCTTTCCCGGTTTCGCCCCCGCAGAGACGTCGCGTCCGCCCCGATGCGTGTTGAATTCAACCCGACGTCTGCTGTTCCGGAACGTCGCATCGGTCCACCCCGCGCGGGGCGCGCATCGCGGCGACGTGGAGGGGATCGGCTGGACCCGAAAGCGGTCGTGACACCGCCACGATGAGACCGAGGCGGTCGCGAGACCCACCGTCGTGTTCATCGCGGGCTCCCGCGCCACCCAACTCTAACAGCGGATTATGCTATCCCGTGGTGCTGACGCTTTTTCGTCGGCCTTATCGTTACCACAACGACCAGCCACCCGGGTGGGTGCCTTGGCAGAACGATGACGGAGCCGTGCGGCGCGGCGATGTCGCTCGCGAACCTCGCGCGCGCATCCTCGGGACCCGGCGCGTCGGCGCGTCGCCCCGCGACAGTCCACAGACACGCGGCGTCGCTCTCCGGTACGGCGCCGGCGAAGAAGACGAGCGCGTCCAAAATCTGGCGGCGGCGGGCCCCCGTGCTTCTCGGCGCGCGAGCCGCGTCGAGCGACGACGCGGGTCCGACCGGAACGTCGCCCCCGTCTTCCATCGCAGGGTCAAACGACGCGACCGGCGCCGCGGCGGCGTCGGACGCCCGCATCCCCACGTACCACCTGCACGAGGAGGAGCACGACTTCGACGTCATCGTGGTCGGCGCCGGTCACGCGGGTTGCGAAGCCGCGCTCGCCGCCTCCCGCCGCGGCGCCAGGACCCTGCTCCTCACCCTATCGCTCGATCGCATCGCGTGGCAGCCGTGTAACCCCGCGGTGGGAGGACCCGCGAAGTCCCAGCTGGTGCACGAGGTGGACGCGCTCGGGGGAGAGATCGGGAAGATGGCGGATAAGTGCTACCTCCAGAAGAGGGTGCTCAACGCCAGCAGAGGACCCGCGGTGTGGGCGCTCCGGGCGCAGACGGACAAGTGGGAATACTCGCGCGAGATGCGTCTGCGTCTGGAGCGCCAGCCCAACCTGATGATCCGCGAGGGTATGGCCACGGACGTCCTCGTGGGTTCCAACGACGAAGTCGCCGGCGTTCGAACGTTCTTCGGGATGGAGTTTCGAGCGCCAGCCGTGGTGCTCACCACCGGGACGTTCATGTCGGGGCAGATCTGGGTCGGTCGCAAAACCTTAGCCGCCGGACGCGCCGGGGAGGCACCGTCCGAGGGCCTCACCGAGAGCCTCGTCGCGTTGGGGTTCGAGACGGACCGGCTCAAGACGGGGACGCCCGCGCGAGTGGACAGCCGAAGCGTGGACTATACCCGGCTCGAGGCGCAACCCGGGGATGAGGACGAGCGGTGGTTCTCGTTCGACCCGAGGGCGCACGTCAGACGGGAGCAGATGGCGTGCCACCTCACGCGCACCACCGCCGCGACGCACCAGCTCATACGAGATAACCTGCACGAGACGCCCACCTACGGCGGTTGGGTGGGCGCCAAGGGACCGCGATACTGCCCGTCCATCGAGGACAAAATCGTTCGCTTTGCGGATAAAGAATCGCACCAGATCTTCCTCGAACCCGAGGGGCGATCGTGCCCGGAGGTTTACGTGCAGGGGTTCAGCACCGGGCTGCCCGAGCGCTTGCAGCTGGCGCTGTTGAGGACGCTGCCGGGTCTGGAGAAGGTTAACATGCTGAGGCCCGCGTACGCCGTCGAGTACGATTTTCTCCCGGCGTACCAGTGCGACAACACGCTGGAGACGAAGAAGATCCGCGGTCTCTTCTTCTCGGGGCAGATCAACGGCACCACGGGGTACGAGGAGGCCGCGGCGCAGGGGCTGCTCGCGGGTGCCAACGCCGCGGCCGTGGCGCTCGACGGGGCGAAGCTGGTGCTGCCCAGGGAGGGGAGCTACCTCGGGACTCTCATCGACGACCTCTGCACCAAGGACCTGCGCGAGCCGTACCGCATGCTGACGAGCCGATCGGAGTACCGGCTCGTGCTCAGGTCCGACAACGCGGACCAACGGCTCACCCCGATCGGTCGCGAGTGCGGCCTGATCGACGACGAGCGGTGGGGAATGTTCACCGACAAGATGCGCGCGGTTGAGGACGAACTCGAACGACTGAAGAACACGAGGGTTAAGAGCGACTCGGAGGTTGTCCAGGCCATACTCAACGCCGGCGCGGGCGGGGCGAAGAAGCCGAGTAGGCAATCTTTCACGCTCGAGGAGCTCCTGCGCCGCCCCGAGGTGGACACCGCGACGCTGGACCGGTTCGGGCTCGGGGGCGGTTTGACCCGATGGGACGCGGAGGCTGTCGAGGTCAAGGTCAAGTACCAGGGTTTCATCAAGCGACAGGAGGGGCAGGTGGCCAAGGTGGCCGGTAAGATGAACAAGAAGATACCTGAGGGTATAGACTACGGCGCCATCACCACGTTGCGCATGGAGGCGAGGGAGAAGCTGGCGAAGATGACGCCGCGGACCGTGGGGCAGGCGAGCAGGATAGGGGGCGTGACCCCCGCCGATATCTCGTCGCTGCTGGTGCACCTGGAGGTTGGAAACAGGCAGAAGGGAGTCGGGAAGGACGCCAGGCGCGCGGCCAAGGCGGATAGGAAAGCTGCGGTCGAGGCGGCGGAGAAGGAGCGGTCGGAGACGCAGAGCCAGTCCGTGGCTCCTCCTCGATAGCGTTGTTGACACTGAAGTTCACGGAAAATATAACGTCCGAACTCACCCCGTTTTTTCCTGCAACTTTAGGTTTACTCAGGAGGGTTCCGTTCGTTCGCGGCAGACGCACGGGCGCGCCTCGGAGGACATGAGCGCAAGGCGAGCTCTCGCGCGCGCCATCAGCGGTGCGTGTGTATCGACTAGACCAGCGTTCGCCGGGGCGTCCTCCCGCGCGTGGGGATCCGCGGACGAAGCGGCGATCTTGGGCGGCGGCCGAGCGATCGAAGGTCTGCTCGCCGGGGCGGTGACGCGCGACGGGGAGGGCGGCCGCCGGTCGAATACGCCCAACCTCGGCTTCGCCGCGCGCGGACTGGTGACAGCGGTCGATGATGACCGACGAGGGGCGCGGGGGCTTCCTGGCGGGGCGTCGGGGGCGCGTCGACGCGTGCCCGGACATCCGATCGCTCGATCGTCCTCCCGCGGGTTCGCGTCGTCGACCCCCGTGGCGGGCGGTTGGGGACGAATGTTGGGCATCTCCGGGGTGGAGGACGCCATGACCTCCGTCGCGGAGGCCTCCGCGGTGACGGCGCCCTTCGTCGCCGCGATCGCGGAGCAGGCGGCGCCCGCGGCGATTGCCGCGAGCGAGGTGGCCGACATCGCATCCAGCGTCTGGAGCACCACCGCGGGTCTCATGTACTTCATAGAGTACTTCCACTTGGCGCACGACATGGAGTGGTGGGCTGCCATCATGGCCACGACCGCCATCATGCGCCTCTTCGTCATGCCCTTCATGGTCATGCAGCAGCGCGTGGCGGCCAGGATGCACATCGCCAAACCCGAGATTGAGGCGCTGAACGCGCGAATCAAGGGCATGGGCGGGGACCAGCAGGTGATGGCAGAAGCACAGAAGGAGATATTCGCGATTTGGAAGAAGCACAACTGCAATCCGGCGTACATGATGCTGCCCATCGCGGTGCAGGCGCCGCTTTTTATTTCCTTCTATTTCGCGATATCAGAGATGGCGAAGGGGGTGCCGTCGTTTGCATCTGGCGGCCCGGACTGGCCGCTCGGGCCGATCTCGATGCACGATCTGACCGCCGCGGACCCCACGTACATCATGCCCGTGCTCTCGTCCGCGACGTTCCTCGCTACGGTCGAGCTGGGCGGCGCGGGCAACCCGGAAACCTCCGGCGCCGCGCAGCAGACGATGATGACCAAGTGGGGTCTCAGGGCGCTCTCCGTGGCTCTCATTCCGATGACGGCTGGGTTTAGCAAGGGCGTGTTCGTGTACTGGATCACCACGAACATGTTCTCGCTGGGCCAGACGCTTGCGTTCAAAGTTCCGTTGATAAAGAAGGTTGTCGCGATCCCGGAGATTCCGAAGGAGGCGACAATCGGGGCCAAGGCGTCAGTGGTGACCAAACGAGAGATTGAGCAGAAGTTTGGGGCGGACCCCGTCGTTCACGCCTCCAACCCAAAGGTGAGTTTTCGTTCGCATCCCTCGCTCTGATTTTGCTTTATGCCCGATCTCTTCCCGTTTGGCTGCCGCCGCTGCTGTGACATATATGACGAAGAACAAGACTCGAATGAACCTTTCTTTGATTATCTTCTGACATTTCGGTGTTCGACCACCTGATGGTACGGGGGGAGAGATACCCGCCTTCCAAGATGACGACAAGCAACAGTGGGAAAATGATTTTCCTTGATTAATCTGCTTCGTGGACCCTTCGGCACCAACCATATTCATGCGTCACTAATCCGATATGTCACCGCGGCGGCGTGCCAACCTTTACCTGCGTGCTCTTGTTTTCACCGGTTTTCCGTTTCGGTCCCGTGGTCGCCTGAACATCGAGCCTGACGGACCCTGTCTCCGTTACGTACGCAGTTGAAAAAGTTGAAGAGGAAGCGCAGCGGCGAGGAGGACAGGTCGTCGTGACAGTGACGTTATATCATTTATTAGGCGGGTTCGGGTGTGATGTAACGTTGACTCAACACCAATCAATCTGCAATCTCCACCTCCCACTTCATGGGCAGCTCCCTCTCCATGCGGCGGAGTAGGCTGGTCCCCATCGCCGTCGCCGGGGTCAACACGCCCGCCTTCTTCTCCCCTCCCGCCTTTGCCGCCTCCAACAGCTCCACGCCGCTCTCTGCGAGCATGCGTCCGGTGCACAAATACCCGGTGTCTTCGTCGAAGGTCATCAGCCCCTTCACCTTGAATTTCTTCCCGTCGGGCGCCTTTCCTTCCGCCCGCAGGTGCAGCTTCAGGTACCCCGCCTGCATCTCCTCGCGCGTGGGGCCCTCCCCGGGGGCAGGGAGGAGCGCGCGAAGCGGCGGGACGTAGATGGCGGCTCCGATGAGCGCGTTATACGATGAATCGGCAATCCACCGGATGAAAGAAGGATGCCGCAGCTGCGCCTCGCTGTACGCGAACTCCTCGCCGGCGTTGTATCCGAGCAACGCGTTGGACCGTCGAACGCAGTTGCCCATCACCGGTTGCATGATCCAAGGCCCGCCGTACGCTTTGAACTCTTCGTAGTACACGTCCGACTTTGGCGATCTCACCTTTGTCGCCTCTTTCGATTTGGACCCGTCCGGAAGCCTGAGCAGCGGGTCGAACGCGGTCCTCGATCCCCCGCGTTTCTTACCCAGCTGATAGATGGCCGTGGCGAGGGTACCCCCCGACGCGCCCACGCCCGGGGGAAGCTCCGTGAACGTGGAGGCGGCGGATAGCGTCGTTCCCGGACCGAATCGATCGCGCGCCAGCTCTGCCGCGGCGAGCACCGCGAGGTCCCACGGCACGCAGTCGTTGCCGCAGTGCGACACGATCCTCGCGCCCGTGGCCCTCGCGGTGGCGTCGTGGAGGTCGATGCAGCGCCTGAAAAAGTCCGACTCGCCCGTGGTATCCGCGTAGTGCGTCCCCTCCTCGGCGCACATCCTCACCAGATGTCCGCCGTACTTCTCGAAGGGACCGGCCGCGGTGATGACCACGGCGGCGTCGCGCACCACGCCGCGGAGTCTGGCGTGTTCCGGGTCCGCGTTCGAGGGTTGGAGGTCGGCGACCAAGATCGGGGGCAGGACGTCGTCGGGGACGCCGAGGCGACTCGCGATTGACGTGAGCACGGACCGGGCCTTCGCCTCCGTGCGCGCGCATACCGCCCACCTGACGGGGTATCCCTTGGAGAGGAGGTGCTCGCACGCGAGCTTTCCCGTGAAGCCGGTGACTCCGAACAGGACGATGTCGTACTTGCGGTCGGCCATGGTCGACGCCGCGCGAACGACCTTTGTGACTGCGACGTGCCAGTATTTCTCCAGTTCTCGTCAAAAGGGGCGTTGTTACGTCCCAGAATCGAGCACTATGGCGGCGCAGATCCGAGCGGCGACGGCGACGGGCATCGCACACGCGCGGTGCAGGCGGATGCCATCGAGATGCGCTCGCGCGTTCAGAGCCGCCATATCAACGGGTTCCAACAGCGGGGCGCGTTCCGAGTCCGACGAGAGGAGAGATGCGGTTCGCGCGCGATTGTGGCGCGAACTCGCGCGGGGCCGAACCGGGTCGGTCCCACGCGTGATGGGTCCGATCGTCTCGGAGCCCCGGCCGGACGACGGCGTCGTCATCGATCGCCTCACGCTCTCGCCGGAGTCCCGGAACGAGGGGTCGGAGCACGCCGTGCCGGTCGCGGTCGTCAGGCCCCACGGGGACTGGGACGACGCGCTCCCGGTCGTCGCGTTCCTGCACGGCACCGGCGGTGACACCGAGGGCTTGATGCCGCAGTTGATATCGATCGCCGCGCGCGGGTACGTCGCCGTCGGAGTGGACGCGCCCTGCCACGGCAGGCGCCTCGACCCGGGGTCCGCCGCGCACGTCGCCGACGGGGACGACGACGAGCGGAACAACGTCGAACATCCGTCCAAGTCATCCGCGGAGGCGCCGGCGGCTGAGGGGCTGGGGCACGGCTCCGGGAACTCGCGCGAGCGCACGTTCGAGCGGTACGGCGCCGCGCTCGTCGCCGCGTGGCGGCGCGGGAACATCGAGGGCGAGAACGGGACGGGAAGCGGGGGGAACGAAGGGAGTCGTCGGGGCGACGCTCGGCCGTTTTTGTTTGACGGCGCTTGGGACGCGCTCAGAGCGCTCCGGTTCGTGACGCGAGGCGACGAGTACGGCGATCTGACCGATCCCGCCAGGGTCGGGATCGGGGGTATATCGCTCGGGGGCATGTACGCGTGGCTGGCGGGCGCGGCGGACCCGGGGCTGGTCACCGGTGCGGTCGCCCCCATCGTCGGCGTTCAGCACTTTGCGTGGGGTTTGGTGAACGACTCTTGGCGCGCGAGGGTGGATTCGCTCCCGCCCGCGCTGTTCGCCGCCGCGGCCGAGGAGCTCGTGGGGGATCCGTCCGCGGTGGACGCGGGGATCGTCGGGGCGGTGTACCGCAGGATATGCCCGGGTCTCATCGACGAGCTGGACGGCCCGGCATCTCTGCCGCTGATCTCGCCCCGGCCGCTCTTGGTCGTCAACGGCGAGCTCGACCCTCGATGCCCTTTCCCGGGACTGATGAACGCCGTGACCGAGACCAGGGCGGCGTACGCTTCCGTGGGTAAGACGTCGCTGTTCCGGACCCTGGTTCAGAGGCGGACGCCGCACCGGTGCACGCCCGAGATGGTGGACGTCGTGAACCGATGGTTCGACGAGACCCTTCGGCCCGCGCGGCCCGACACTGCGCTGCCCACTCGCGGACACCTGGACCCGAACACGTGGATCGAGCTCTGAGGTGGATCGAAGCAGGCGCGTGGGAGACGACGAGACGATAAGAACAGAAACGTTCTCGAGAGATCAGTTCTTCACGTGCGTGTTATGACAACTCTAAACCCTCCCCGCGGACACCCCTTCATCAGTTCCTGCACCCAACCTGGAACCGGGTCTCCTCCACGAGCGTCGGGTTCTCGCAGAGCTTCTTGACGTCCTCCTTGCCGATGAGCGCCTCATCGAACTGCGCGCCCGCGAGGTTGGTGCCCTCGAAGGTGGCGCCGGTGATGACCGCGTTGAAGAAGTTGGCGTTCGAGAGGTTAGCGCCGTCGAACGTCACCCTGTCCACCACGGCGTTTGTGAAGTTTGCGCCGGTAAAGTCGGCATTCACCGCGTACGCCTTGGACATGACCACCTCGGTCATGTTCGCGCCCTTGAAGGTCGCGTCCACCATGAGCGCGCCGGAGAGGGTCTTGGTCGACAGGTCCTTGTCCACGTAGTTGCACTGGCGGAGGTCCAGGATGCGGTCGCTCACCGCGTTGGCCTGCCCGATGGTGTTCCCCACGAACGCGCGTTCGCACCGCTCGGGATCGGGGTCGAGCGGGGGCAGGCGGATCTCCGCGTTGGCGCTGGAGACGGGACCGGCGAGCGCGATGGATGCGCTAAGAGCCGCGGCGGCGAGCGCCTTGGTGACGCGCCTGGGCACCGACGCGGGCTGCGGCGATGGAGACGGGGGACGGCGGGCGTCAGGTCCGATCGAGAAGGAAGGAAGGGCCGAGAAAAAGGGTCGGGTGATGCCGACGGGGCCGCATCGGAGGCCCCGACGGGGCGCGCGGGGGAATCGCGAGGGCGCACCTTCTCCTCAGCGGAGGCGCGAACCGCGGGGCGGGCAACCTTGGCGACGGACGCCGAGGTAGACATGCAGAGGGCCATCGTTGCGAGCGTGTGCGTGCGGGCGTTCACGCGCTTGGCAGCAGTGCCTAAGATAAGGCGAAGGCGACACGTCGACGTGAGGCTCGGCGTCAATCCTGAAGTTTTTGTGACCATCTCACGCGTGCATCTTGGTTTATTTGCGGTTAAGGACATATGGGAGACAGTCACGAATCGTATTTCCCATCGTCCCATCGCCGTCGCTGCCGATCGACCCGAGGTGAAAAAGAAACCGCCGCCAAAAAAGTGATTGCAACCGCGTCGGAGTCCCTTCGCACTTCACAGTCGCGCTCACTCGGCGACAGACGTATCACCATGTCGAAGCGCGAGAAATACTTCGAAGCGCTGCGCAAGCAGAAGCTGGACACCGTGCGATGGTCCATCGGTGCGGGCGGTCAGTCCCCGGGGCTCCGCGACGACG
>Ga0181573_10004864_pt1 | contig 11296 bp, 10 predicted proteins | sample 101ome_25_FD_148643 | JGI IMG/M metagenome (GOLD analysis project Ga0181573, IMG submission 148643) | Coastal salt marsh microbial communities from the Groves Creek Marsh, Skidaway Island, Georgia - 101409BT metaG (spades assembly) | ecosystem: Environmental > Aquatic > Marine > Intertidal zone...
GCGTTTGACCCGGTTTTTTTTTTTTAGCGCGCTTTCGCTGATTTAGGGACGTCACTCGAAGACGCGCGGCGGAAGGGCAGAGGCGCGCGTTGAAGTAGAACATGAGCGCGGTCGCGTTCATCCCCGGCGCCGTACGCGCGCCCGGGGCCTCGGCGCTCGGTTCCCGCGACCCCTCTCGCGCGGCGCTCCTGGCCGGCGCGCCCCGACCGCGCGGGCCGAAAATGGCCGCCTCGATAAACCCAAGAGCCGTGTTCACCGGGGGCAACCGCGGGGGCCGGGAGGGGGGCGAGGGCGGCAAGCCCCCGGACGCGGCGCAAATTCGCCGCCGGGAGCAGGAGAAGGAGCAGAGGCGCGTGGCTGCCCAGCGGGTCGTGCGGAGCGCCGCCGGGGTCAGCCGCGCGGAGGCGCTTCGCATCGGCCTGGACCAGCGCAGCACGTACACCGTCCTCGACTTTCTCCGCTCGGAGGACATATTGGGCCCCGCCACCTCCGCCGACGCCGCTCCCGTGAAGCATCAGGGGCCCAGCATGCCCCTCAACGCCAGCCACCATATCGCGGACATGCCCCCGGCGTTCGTGAACGAGGATGCGCTCGCCGAGGCGTTCGGCCTGCCCGCGCGGGGCGCGGGGGGCATCGACGCAGACGAGGATCGCGATAACCTCTCCAAACTCGCCGCGAGGATGGACCCGTTCGCGCAGCGCGCGCTGCTGTACAACAAGCCCACCAAGGCACCCGGCCGCGCGCCGCGGGTGCTCTCCTCCCTTCTCGTGGACGACGCGATGTACGTGCAGAGGTTCGCGACGCAAGACGAGCGCGGCGAGGAGGCGACGCTCACGCTCCGAATGACCCTCGAGGAGCGGCTGGCGCCAAACTATAAATCCGCCACCGTGTTCGAGCAGTGGGTGGTCCACAGCGTCACGGGCGAGCCCGCGGAGAGCGCGCAGCTCCCATCCGAACCCCACGCCGGCGTCGCCCCTGAAGCCGTCGTCGCCGCACAGCTGGACGCGCTCAAGTGGGGAGACGTCGAGCGTTGCCGTCGATTCGCGTCGCCGAGAAACGTCGCGTCATCCGTCGACGCTTCGGTGTTTCGCGAGATGCTCGGCACCCCGGCGTACGCGCCCTTGTCCGATCCGGAGAGTACAAACGAGGTGTCGCGCGCGGTGCAGCTCGGCGCGGACTCGTTCGCGGCGGTGGTGACGTGCCGGTCGTGGAAGCACGGGGGTGGCTCGACGGCGTACAAGTCCTGGAACGTGCAGGGGAAGGGCCAGGCGCCGCCCCGGTACTTTGTCTGGCTGCTGACGAGGCAGCCCGGGTCCGGGAGCGCGAGCGCGACGGACCTGGCGGCGGCGGCGGCGGTGGGCGGGGAGCCCGGGTCGCTCGTGCTGTCCAAGTGCCCCAACGTGGACGTCTCCGGTTGCTGGCTGACGGATGCGGTGATGCCGGCGCGGCTTCAAGATCTCAAAAAGTTTGGCGTCTGACGAGACGACGCCATCGTCGAGGTCGACGGGAAGACGCGAACGACGCGTACGACCCGCGTGTTCCGTCGACGTGTGACACCGTGTGCCACCAACGTGTATACGTGTACCAACGTGACTCATTTTTTGACGAACGCGAATTCGTCCGAAATAGTTTTTCAACTGTTCAACAACGCAAACTCAGTTTCGATAACTTTCTCAGAAAGTTTCACGCGTGCGTCTCCCGTCTCCCGTCGTCATCGTCGTCGTCGTCATCGTCGTCCTCTCGTCTCCCACCTAGCGCTCACCACTGCGGCGATCCCGGCGACCACGCCTCATCGTACGCGTCCCACCCCGGGCACCTCGCCGCGACCAGGTACCTGACGCACTCCTTGTGGCCCCACGCCGCGGCTTGGCTCAGCGCTCGTTCGTCGATGTCGCACCGTATATTTATTAAAACTTCTATTCCCTCTGTTCCAAGTCCAACCATCCGGCCATTCCGCTCGGCTGCACGGTCGCAGGGGGCGCTCCCTGAGCGATCGGGGAGCGAGACGCTGGCTCCTCAGGCAGACTGCGAGGTACACCGGGCGCTAAATATGCGTTTTGAGCATCACTCAACTCCCATACGAACGAGGTGTACCTTTCTCCAAGGCAGCGGTTGATCCATTGACCATCGACTTCGGTACCGTGAGGGCACACGTTGACGAATGTACCATCAGGGAGTCTCATCTTGCCGAGGCAATTTTTTCGGTTCTCGTTCTGTTCTTTGGTTTCAGCCACCAAATGCGCTGGATTATAACAAAGTGAGTGACCTCTTCCTGTTCCTGCATGTGCTGGTTCGCAGAGATGAGATGTTTGGCGTTTAGCAAAACCACCTTCGCGAAAGCCCTTGGGGTGTCCCTCGCGGCGTCCTGTTATCGTCTGGACAGGTTTGCCATCATCGTCTAGAAGATACATTTCAGACATTTTTCCAAGCGAGTCAGGGTCCCCAGCGTCTGCAAGTTTCTGCAACAGCGACAACGTGGCAACCTTCATCGTGTATCTCTGTTTGTCTTTGAGGGTCAAACTATTGAGTTCCGGTCTTGGACTTAACCAACATCGATCCTCGGCAAACGATGTGAAAGGTTGTGAATATTGCCTGCACAGATAGATCTGATCAATGAGCTTCCGAAATTCCAGAGTAATCCCTCGAAACCTAGAGACAGGTTTATAAAAATCCTTCGCGAGCTCGGTCGAGGTAAGCCCTCTGATCTCCTTAACGTAATTCATGTTGTCATTGAGCAACGAACCGAGAGCATTGTAAAACTCCGTGATCTTTTTTCTGCGATCCTGGTCGTCGGAGGTGGAGAAGGATTCGATGTTGCCCTGGTCACGGAGTATTGTTAGCGCTACCGAGTAATCGTTTGAGGGATCCTCCATCAACAATGCTTGCTGTTCTTGACTGAGTACAAATCCACTCTTCTTCGCCCTAACAGTGTTCGGTGACGGTGCAGAGGGCTGGAAGATCGAGGGCATCGCATCCGCTCCAAGTCTCCTGGGTCCTCTTAGTCGGCGCAGTGCGGGCTTGATTTTTCGACCGAGATTTGAACTTGGGGTTAAACGGCTGGCATCTGCAATCGCCTCCCGACGCTCTTTGAGGTTCAATTCGTCCCACTTTCTTTTCTCAGGCCCCTCGAAGTGTTTGTCGAGGAGCTCGATTGCCTCTGCTGTTTCCGCGTCGAGCTCCTCGATTTTCTGCTGAGGTGGATCAATCATGAGCTTGGGCCTTTTTTTGTCTTTACCTTTGCCGAGGGGCTGATGGGGGATGGACGGGTCGCGCGGGGGCGGCGCGGTGCTCGTGCCCGACGCGCCTCCCGCGGCTTCCGTCAGGGCGGTGTCGGGGATCGGCTGATCGCCTTGCCCTTGCTCTGTCGATGGACAGGGCGAGGGTCAGCGTCGGGCGGTTGTTAGGGTTGACGGGCGGTCGCGTCAGTCAAATCTGAGCGGTTGGGAGACGCGGGGACGTACCGTAGAAGGCGTCGATCGCCGCGTCGATCTCGCCGTTGGAGGACTCGAGGAAGAACCTAGCCTTCGCGGGATCGGCACAGCCGGTCACCCGGCAGAACTGGGCGATCTTAGCGTCCATGGCTGCCTGTTGCCTGGTCATGTGCGTGACGAGGTGTCGCGTCACATTATGAGTAAGAGTTAGAGGTGTCCCGGCCAGCTCATCATGAGAGTTTCGCTTCACGATCGTACCCTCATAACAAAAGTGGTGACTCGCTCGCCCGGCCGCGGATCAGTCTGACGCGCGCTCAGAAAAGTACGACATGTCCATCGACGAGGGAGGCGAGATTGACGCGGACGTCACCGTCGACGAGGCCGCGGCGAAGACGTGGAGCGACTGGAAGGCGTTGGCGAGGACGCTCGCAGCTCATAAGGCGCAGAAGGAGGTATTTGACGAGATCTTCTCCTTCGCGCCCGTGCCGATCGTGCGCTGGGGCGCGAGCGTCGAGCCGACACCCGCTCCCGCCCCGGCGCCGACGGCGGCGACTCGTCAGGCGCAGAAGGAGGTCCTTGACACGCTCTTCGCTTTCGCGCCCGTGCCGACCGTGCGCGGGGCGCGAGCGTTGAGCCGACACCCCTAGGATCTTGGGTGTGTTGAACGAGAAGACGACGCGAGGCATCTGAATGCAGACGAGACGCGAGGCGGACAGGCTGAGGGACGCGATGCTGACGCTGGCGGAGGGAGGAGCTAGACGCTGGCCGAGGGAGGGCCCGGACGCGCCGGCATCGCAGGATGAGAAGCAGGCCATCTCGGACGCCATCGGGGTGGAGGCGCTCAAGTTACGGGACGCGCTGAACGACATGCTGCTGCCGCAGGGCGGGGGACGCCTCTGACGAATGAAAGAATTGCCAAGTTTTAATAGTGCTAAGTGTTAATTTAAACACAGAAAGCGGGACGCGCTCGGGAGCTTCGTGCGATCTCGACGCACGTGGACGGTCCTTGACGCTCAGGAGCGCGAGCACCTCCTCGCGGAACACGCACCGTAACGTCTCGACGGCGTACTTGAGGCAGGGCAGGTGGCCGTGCGACGCCGCCGCGGAGGTGACCGCGACGCCGCCGAACTTTGCGGTGGACGGGAACGTCTCGAGGACGTCGAGCCTGCCGTGCGCGGCGGCCGACTCCGCGATGGACTCGTCGTAGGGGCAGCCCTCGTCGAAGAGGTAGCGGAGAGTTTTGAGGGGCGCGGTGGCTGCGGCGTCGGCGAAGACGCGCTCGTCCCACGCGCAGCCGTGCGCGTGCGCGTACGCGAGGCACGCGAGGTGCGAGGTCGTGGTGCCGCACGCGGCTCTGAGGCAGGTTCGCCTGTCCCAGGGGCATCCCATCTCGTGCGCCCAGGTCAGCACGGGTACGTTTCCCGCGAGCGAGGCGAGCTCCGGGGTGTGAGGCGAGAGCCACGGGCATCCCTGCGCGACGCAGTACTGAAACACGCGCAGGGGACCGCACGCGATGGAGTGAACGCCGTCGCGGTACATGGTGATGCGGCGGCGGCCGTCGCCGACGATGGGAAGGCCGCTGGTGAGGACCGCGGCTCGGAGCTCGTGGGACGTGCGTGCGAGGAAGAGACGGTCCTTGACGCTCAGGCGCGCGAGCACCTCCTCGCGGAACACGCACTTGTGGTGCTCGGAGAGGCGCTCGAGGAGCGAGAGCGTCGAGCGCGGGAGCGCCGCCTCCACCGATTCCCACCCTCCCGAGCCGCTCAACGACGCCGTCTCGCTCATAACAGCTGTGCTGCGTTTCAGCTTCGTGCCCCTCCAGCTCGTCTCAAAGGCCGGACAGTGCCTGGCAGCGGGAAAAAGCTCAGGGCTTGAAGTGCGGCGACGCAAACGGCGGAGCGCGCTGGGCCCGCGATGTGCACCGCGAGATGAACGCAGCACTCGCGCGCACCTCACCCACGTCTTCATCGCACGCGCCACGAAACCCCGCGCGGTCGCGAACGCGCAGGCACGCGCGCGCGGCTTCGACGTTCGACCGCCCGTCCCGTCGATTTACCCGTCGATTCGGCACCCCGGCGGCAAAGATGAGCGCGGCGGAGGTTGCTCCCGCGCCCCCGGGCGACGACACCGCGCGCGGACCCACCCGGCGGTTCGTCACCGACTTCCTCACCTCCCGAGCCCCGAGCCTGGACCCGCCGACGGACGCCCCGCGGCGCTCCGACAGCGCGGACGAGCTCCTCATCCTAAACTACAAGCTCCCGTGCGTCGCGCCGCACCTGTGGCACAGGTGCGAGCGGCGGTACTGCGCCGACGGCGGCGCCAACAGGCTGTTCGACGACATGCCGCGATTGTTCCCGGACCACCACCCCGACGCGGTCCGCGCCGCCTTCGTCCCCGACGTCATCGTCGGCGACCTGGACTCGGTCCGGCCCGAGGTGTTGGCGCACTACCGCGAGGCGGGCGCTCGATGCGTGGACCTGAGCGCGGACCAGGACAGCACGGACCTGCACAAGGCGGTGACGCACATGGTAGACTCCGCGTGGAGGGTGTCGCAGGGGACGGGGAACGGCCTCGGCAGGGTGATCGCCGGGAAGGGTTGGCTCATGGAGCACAGGATATTCGCCGTCGGGGCGCTCGGCGGGAGGTTCGACCAGACGATGTCGAGCGTGAGCGCCGCGCACGAGTTTGGCGACGCGCACGTCGTGCTCATCGGGCGACACTCGATGGCGTTCGTGGTACCCGCGCGGACGCGCGTGGCGATCGTGCCGGACACGGCGCACGAGGGGCCCACGTGCGGCCTGATCCCCGTGTGCGGCGCGGCGAAGAACGTGCGCACGAGCGGGCTGCGGTGGAACCTGACGGGCGGATCGATGGAGATGGGGCGGCTGATCAGCACGAGCAACGCGCTGGACGTGGACGGGACGGACGGGGAGGTGCGGATCGAGACGGACGCGCCGTTGCTGTGGACCACCGACGTGAGCCGAATGTGGAGCGACGAAACGGAGTCCAATTGAGCGTCTCGATTGATAGATTGGCTCTCTAAAGTGGACATGATAGGTGTACAAACTAAGTGTCATCCGACGCCGTCCCCCGCGCTTCTGCCGTCTCGCGCGTCGCATCGCCGCCGTTGGCTCAGATGGGCTTGATCTTCATGTGCAGGTTGATCAAGGAGAACACCATGCACTTGAGGTCCTGCACGAGGTAATAGAAGCATCGCAGCCCCTCCGGATCCTTGCTGCTCTGCACGTCGAGCAGCGAACCGATCTTGGCGGTGGTGAAGCTGGCGTGATCCTCGCCGAGCACGATCTCCAGCTCCTGGGAACCGACCTTGTCCCCCTCCGGCCACTCCCGGTCGTCCTCGCGAAGGATCTGGGAGTCCGCCACGATCCGCTTGACCTCCCTCATCACCGTCTCGCTCACGTACATCTCGCGGCGGATGAGCGAGTCCTTCTTGTAGTTGGTGTTGTTGGCGTACCGGAGTTTGCCGTCGGGGCGGAACTCGAACTCGAGGAACTCGTGCCCGAACCTGCCCTTGTGCCCCTGCGATGTCGACGAGAGACGGGAAGGGATCGGGGTCGGAGGTAATTTCTAGGGCGGGGCGGGAGAAAAAATCGATGTGCGAGGGACCGGGGCGACGATGCGCTCGGCGTGCACGTCGCGTCGGGGCGTGGACCGCGATCGGGCGCGGGCGTGAGACGTACCACGTAGTATCGCACGTAGAAGTCGTCCATCGTGTCGCTCTGGTGTCACTCCACCTCCCGCGGGGGCGTGTGAGGACCAGAGGAGGTTCGCCGCCGGTTCGGGCTGATGAGCACGAGTGAGCGAAAAAGTGGGAGCTCGTCAGGCACCGAGTTTGTTAGGACACCACTGAGGAGGCGCGCCGGGGGCTTGGGCGGATGGCGGGCGCCGGGTCCGGCGATGCGGCGAGCGTCCTGGTTGTCGGCGCGGACGCCGATGGAGTCGCCCCGTCGCTGCTCCTCACGTGTGACCGGGGATCCAAGCGCCAGTACCTGTTCGGGTGCGCCGAGGGATTCAGCAGGCTCGCGCTGGAGCACCGCGTGCGGCCCACCGGTAAGCTCCGCGCGTGTTTCCTGACGTCGTTCCATCCCAACGCGTGCGGCGGGCTGGGCGGTACGTTTCTCCGGCTGAGCGGCGACGGCCACGGGGACCTGCTCGTCGCGGGACCCAGCGGCGTGGGCGCGCACATCCGGGCGCTCAGGCGTTTCGTGAGGTTCAGACATCCGCAGGTCACCGCCCTTCGACTCGTGCCTCCGGCCGCGGCGGTCGACGCGGCGGCGAACCCCGACGACGATCACGTCGCGCAGAGCTACGAGGACGACTCGATATGCGTCCTCCCACTGTTCAAGAGGTTCGAGCACGCGAATGAGTGCCAGCTGTGCGAGATGGAGGCGGAGGCCAAGAGGAAGCGCAAGAGGGAGAAAGACGGTGCGGAGGAGGAGGAAGAAGAGGAAGAGGAGGAAGAAGAAGAGGAAGAAGAGGAGGCACCGAATAAGATGCCACCCCCGCACAACCCCACGCCGGAGAACTACTTTCTCGGCTACGCCGTGTGCGTGAAGGGCGCGGGCGACGACGAGCCCGGACCGACGTTCCTCGTGCTGGACTGCGGCGACGCCGCCGCCGCGAAGGAAGCGGGGGAGCACCCAACCGTGGGGTGCTGCCTTCTGGGCAAACACCGATGCGCCGCGGTGTTTCACGCCACGGCCGCGGACGTGCAGATTCACCCGGCCTACGATGTCTGCACCTGGCGCTGCCAGAGCGACGCGTTACGTCAGAAGTGGCGTGACATGTGCGCCGTGTGTACGCATCCGGATCCCCGACGATACCTGCCGACGCACGTGAACTGCGTCGTTGCCAACGAGGTGGGCTTCAGAGCCGGCGCCAGGACCCTCGCCAGGCTCGAATGCGTGCACGGGCGTTATTTCCCGACGCCCCTCGCGCATCGTTTCCCGTACAAGCCGCCTTTAACGCCGCCGAAGATGCCCCCGTCTCCGCATCCGCGGCGGGTCGACGGATCGCTTTGCACTCGGGTTCGCCTGCGCGTCGACGAGGCTGACCCGGATGTGGGAGTCGGCGCTCGGGAGTCCCGCGGAATCGCCGAGGCTGACCAGACCACGGAACGCCCCGAGGAGCTGGACATCGAAGCCGTGCAGGGTGAGACGCGGCGGCTGATGCGAGACGCGTCAATCGCCGAGGTTGAGGGCGAGAGGTTCGACGGGAACCCTCCGGGGTTTGCGCATTTTCCGGAGCTGTTGTTTCTGGGCACGGGGAGCGCGGAGCCGTCTCGGTATCGCGGCTCGAGCGCGATTTTGATCAAGCGGGCGGCGCACTCAACCGACGAGGGCAACGTGCTACTCGACGCGGGCGAAGGGTGCGCCGGAGCGATGAAGCGATACCTCGGTCACGACGAGGCTCAGAGGGCGATTCGGGACCTGAAGGTGTTGTGGGTCTCTCACCAACACCCGGATCACATGCTGGGCGTGCGAGGGGTGCTCGCGTCGAGACGACCCCAAACATCCGGTTCGGGGCTAAACCCCGGCGACGTTCTCACGATCGTCGGCCCTCGTTCGTTGAAGGAATGGCTCGAGGAATCGCCCAATCCGCCGGGGTTGGCGAGGCCCTGGCGATTCGTTCACAGCGCGTCGGTGTACGCCGAAGGTTTCGGCGGCGGGCCGTTCAGGACACCTCAGAGCTTCCCGCAACGACAGCCCCCGCCGCCGCCCCCGCCGATGCCCCCGGCAATGTTCCCGCCCCCGCCGATGCCTCCACCGCACCCGGGTTCAGGGTCGAACGGGTACTTTCTTCCCCGGCGCGCAGACGATACCCCCGCGAAAAAATTGGCTCGGCACGCGGGACTCTCGCGCTTCGAAGCGCTTCCGGTGCGGCACTGCCCCGAGGCTGCCGCGGTGGTCCTCGGCGGCGGCGCCTGGCAGATCGCGTACAGCGGCGACTGCAGACCCAGCGTCGAACTCGCCAGGCTGGCGCGAAACGTCGACGTGTTGATCCACGAGGCTACGTTCGACGACTCCTTAGCGGACCACGCGTTGCGTAAGCGTCACAGCACCACGGGCGAGGCGCTTCGGATGGCGCGTCAGTGCGGAGAGAGGACGCAGGCGGTGCTCACGCACTTCTCGCAGCGGTACCCCCGCGGCGTCGGCGTTGAGAGCGTCGACTTGGACGGCGAGGGAGCGGGGGCGGGGGCGCCGCCGGTGACGGCGTTTGACGGCATGCGATGCCGGTTGGACGAGGTCGGGGCGGTGAGGGAGTGCATGGGGAGCGTCAACGAGATGTTCGCGCGGTACGAGCGGACGCGGGATGGGGAGGTGGACGATGACGACGTCGCTGGCGCCGTGACGCTCGAGCCCGAGGCGGAGGAGGCGGAGGAGGAGGAGGAGGAGGAGGAGGAGGTTCGATAGTTGTTTTTCCAAGCAGACTCGGCGGTAGATTTTTAAAGCTCGGTGAGGAGGCTAGGTTTGACGGCACTTCGGACCGCGCGCTAGTAGTAGCTAGGCGACGACCGATATGAACTTCGACCCGAGCGATCCCGACCACCTGTGCGCTGCGCTTTGTGCGGGTGAGAGCCGATACCCGATGCTATGCTTGATACATCCTCTACCATCGCACGTGCGATCTGTCACTTACCGAACCTCGTGCCACGACGAATCGCAGGCTTCGCGACGTGGTGCCTCGTGGCATCGTGGGTCACCGGGACCTACTCCCACGTCGACAGGCTCTGGTCTATCACCCCCGCGGTGTACGCGTCGGTTTACGCGTACGCCTCGGGGTTCGACGCGCGCGCCAGCACCATGGCGGCGCTCACCTGGGTTTGGGGCATCAGGTTGACCTACAACTTCGCCCGAAAAGGGGGATACTCAAAGGGCGAGCAGGACTACCGGTGGCCCGTGCTGCGCGAGCACCCGCTGCTCAAACACCCCGTCGCGTGGCAGGCGTTCAACCTGGGGTTCATCGCGACGTACCAGCACGCGCTCCTCTTGCTCATCGCGCGGCCTTCATCCGCGGCGTACGAGGCTAAGGGATCGGGGCTCAACGCATTGGACCGGATCGCGATCGCCCTCTTTGCGTTTTTCGTCGCGTTCGAGTCGCACGCGGACCAGCAGCAGTGGATCTTCCAGCAGAGCAAGCACAGGGCGCCCGGCCACGCGCGCGTCAACGCCCTGCGCGATGACTACAAGCGCGGGTTCCTGACGAGCGGCCTGTTCAGGTACTCGCGGCACCCGAACTTCTTCGCCGAGCAGTGCGCGTGGGTGTCCTATTACCTGTTCGCGGTGGCGGCCAAGTGGGACGGCCGGGCGGATCTGTTCGGCGCGAGTTGGCGTGACGCGTGGGTTCACGAGCAGGGCATCGGCGCGGTGCTGCTCGTCTTGCTGTTCCAGGGGAGCACGCGGTTCACCGAGTCCATCACCTCGGGAAAGTACCCGGAGTATGCGGAGTATCGGAAGACGACGAGCGCGTTGGTGCCGCTGCCGCCGTTCGGGAAACTTCGCGCGCCGACGAAGAAGGCGCGGTAGACTTTGTGATGAATGAATGTTCGAGGTTGGCATAGCAAGGATAGGTCTACTCAGGGACGGGTCTACCAACAGTCACCTAAGTCATACACATCATTGTAGTCTAGTCATCATGTGCTGCATAATTGCACTGTTCGCACTGTATCATGCAGCAGCAGCTGCAGCGAAACGTGCCTGGTGAGCAGTCTTTGCACCATATGCCATCACAGCATTCGCACCGATCAAACTTGTCGCTGTCGCAGGCTTTGCAAATCCCTTTGCCGCATCCCGTCTTGTACTTCGCAAGTGAGCCTTTCGTGGCCCGGTACATTTCGCTGCCGT